>FLSH01000168.1_pt2 | contig 14736 bp, 8 predicted proteins | sample 1550441 | NCBI WGS metagenome assembly FLSH01 (sample SAMEA4031756, study PRJEB14383) | metagenome | biome: human; feature: oral; material: saliva | place: Philippines | collected 2014 | reverse complement strand
CCGCTTCGTCATCCGAGCCACCCGTGAACATGGGGTTGGCGTTCGACCATAGTCGGAGCTTATCAGTCGAAACTCTTGAAGCTGGGTTTAGCTTACAGCATTTTCTCAAGTTAAGTAAAGCGTTTTCTGAAAGAGATTTAGGTTATTGGCGTTTTGGCTTGTGGAAACGTTTTAAATGGCGAGAATTTTTGATACTGCGCGGAATATCTTATGTGAATACCGCTGTTTTTAGGCGTTAAAAACTCCCCCGACGAAAATACGAAATACGCCCCAAACCACCGCTCAATAGTCGCCTCGGCAACCAGCTCGGCAGCCAGCCCGGTAGCCTACCCGACAGCCGCCAGCACATGACCGGCGACAAGGCGCAAACCCGCACGATACGCGATAATGAGCTGGTGAGCGCCAACAACCCCTTCCCCGAAATTCCCGTCACCGTACCGCAGATCATTCGCCAGGTCGGGCACCGCACCTACCAGCGCGGTGTCGCCTACCAGCGCAACCGCGAAGTCATCCGCTACAGCTACGACGAAGACAACAGCACCCTCACCGGGCTTGTCAACGGAAGCACCATCATCCCCTACGAAGTGACCATTCGCTTCTTCCCCGCCGTCAGTGGCTCCGCAACCTTCACCGCCCGCTGCACCTGCCCCGTGCTCACCGATTGCAAGCACGCCGTAGCGCTCATGCTCACCGCGCTCGACCGCGCCTCCGTAGCGAAAAAGGCACTCAGCGAACACCCCGGACCGGTCGGCGTACCCTCTGCCGCCTCTGCCGCAGTGAAGGGTGCGGCAGAGGCAAAGGGATCCGCAGGTTCAAAGAGCGCGGATGTTGCCGAGGCGAAGAAGGCCGCTGACCCGCTCGCGGCGCTGCGCGCCTCCGGTGCACTCACCACCGCGGCGAAACTGCCCGCACCCGATGCAGTAGCTGCCGAGCCCGAAAACCCCCAGGGAAGCTTTGCGCTCAACGAGCTAGGCACCTCCCCGAGCCTGCAGGCAGAGGCATCCGCCACCAAAATCTCGGCATGGCGACGCGACCTCTCCTCCGTTCTTTCCGCACGTCAGGACCTTGCGGGCATTGATTCGATGCGCGTGAGCGGCGCCCTGGATTTCTCGCTGAGCGTCTCCGGCTCCTACGCGCGCGGCCGCAATATGCCCGGGGCAACCCCCAGCATTAACCTGCTCGCCCGCCCGCTCATGGCATCCAAAACAGGGCGCTGGATCAAGGGCGGACTCAGCTGGGAAACCTTCGCCTCCAGCGTGGGCGGACCCGTCGGGCGGCACGAAATCTACCCCGAACACGAACGATTTTTCGCCGAACTCTACTCGATTGCCCGCCCCTGGCAGAACATGTACTCCTCGCACCGCGACTGGATCTCGATTAGCGCATCTGCCTCCACTCTGCTCTGGGATGTACTCGCCCGCGCGGAGGATATTGGCCTGCCCCTGCTCGTCAACGGTCGCGAGGTGAACTACGCCGTGCTGAGCCCCGCACAGGTGCGCCTGCACGCCGCCGCCGCAGAAGATACACCCGGAGAAGGCGCCGGCCTGCAGCTTCAAGCCGCGCTCAGCTGGGAAGGACGCGAAGGCGAATTACTGCGCCAGCTCTGGCTGCCCGCCGCGCACTGCCACCCCATCGGCACCCCGCGTACCGGCTTCTTTGCCCTGGGCGGGCTCGCTCAGCAGGAGTACGAGCAGGCGGCAAAGGCGGTGCACTGGAAGACCGCGCGCCCCGGCGCGCTGGATGAAGTAGGCCGCGAATCTTTCGTGCACAAGACTGCCCCAAAGGACGCGCGGGAGGTACCTGCCGAGCCCTCTGCCCCGACCCTCAACCCGGCGCAGGGTGAACGGGTGCGCTACTCCCCCGCCGTGCCCGAACTGCCCGAGGGCGTGGAGCTGGCGCTTATCCCCCTGGTTGAGCCGCTCGATGCCGCCTCCGAATCGCTCATTAGCGCCGGTACCGTGCATATTCCCGCCGCGGAACGCGCCACGTTCCAGAAGGAATACCTGCCCGCGCTCAGCCGCTCCATTCCCTCGCTGACCCCCGACCCGGCGCTGGCGTTGCCGCGCGTGAAGCCGCCGCATCTGGTGCTTGAAATCAGCTTTGACGAGCAGGTACGCCACGACGCGCAGCTGAGCTGGCATTGGGAGTACCCGCTGAACCCCTTCGAGGAGGGCAGCGTGGAGGAGGACAGCACTGATGAGGCGAGCGCTAAGGAGGCGAGCGCGCAGAATCCTGCGACCGGCTCCGATGTGTACTCCCTGCCCGTTTTCGGTTACCCCGGTGAAGAGGGCGGCGAGGTTCGCGATGAGCGTTTTGAGGCGCGCGTACTGCGTTCGGTGCGCGCTATTCTTGCCGCTCACCCGGCGCTTTCCGGGCTGGAGGAGCGGCGCATCGAAGGCTGGGAGACCCGCGAGTTGCTCAGCGCTATTCTGCCGAAGCTTCGCCGTGTTTCCGCTGTTCAGGTGCGTTTTAACGGCACCCCGCCGCAGTTCGTGGAGGCAACCGACGCGCTCATTGAAATCACCGTGAGCGAGGGCAATTCTCGCGACTGGTTCGGCCTGGGCATTGCTGTGAAGGTCAATAATTGGACCGTGCCGTTCGCCCAGATTTTTGAGGCGCTAGATCGCGGGGCGGACCGTATTCTGCTCGGTAACGGCACCTACTTCTCGCTGCGTCGCCCCGAGTTTAAGACCTTGCGCACCCTCATTGCGGAGGCTCGCGAACTCGACGATGCGGGCGGTGAGTTGCGCATTAACCGTCATCAGGCGGGTCTGTTCTCTGAACTGGAGTCGCTGGCGGCGAGTGTGCATACGACCGCGCGGTGGGATGCTCAGGTGCGTTCGCTACTGCAGCTGGTTGAGGGTCTGGAGGATGCCGAAGAGAGCGCCGAAAAGGGTACTGAAAAGGCTTCTGACAAGGGTGCTCAGGATTCCTCCACGCCCCAGAAGGCATCCCGCCGGGTGATCGCTCAGCGCCCTGTACCCACCGGCCTGCAGGCGACCCTACGCCCCTACCAGGTGGAGGGTTTCCAGTGGTTGTCGTTCCTGTACGAGCAGCGTCTGGGCGGTATTCTCGCTGATGATATGGGTCTGGGTAAGACCGTGCAGGCTCTCGCCCTGCTCGCCCACGCGATCGAGGAGCATCATGCTGCCTCCGAACGTGCCGCCTCCGAAGATGCCACCGAGCGCGGTGAGAGCGTCGAGCCGTTCGCGCCCTTCCTCGTGGTTGCGCCGACCTCCGTTATCGCCAACTGGGCGGCGGAAGCTGAGCGCTTCCTACCCGAGGCGAAGGTCGTGGCCGTTACCGAAACCACCGCCGGTAAGACCCCGCTGGCCGAGCGGATTGCCGGGGCGCACCTGGTGCTGACCAGCTACACGCTGCTGCGCATGGACGAGGAGGCCTACACCGGCTACGCCCACACGCTGGGCCAAGCTGTCAACGAATTCACGGGCGAGCAGTCCGCCCCCGAAGGCTGGGGTGCGCTCCTGCTGGACGAGGCGCAATTCGTCAAAAATACCGGCACCCGCGCCTGGTCCATCGCTCGCGCGATGCCCGCCCGCACCAAGATCGCGATGACCGGCACGCCCATTGAGAACAACCTCATGGAGCTGTGGGCGCTGCTGGCGATTGTGGCGGATGGCCTGTTCCCCTCCGCCCGCGCGTTCCGTGACCTGTACGCTCGCCCGGCCGAATCCGGTGAGGACCCGGCGCACGCGGCGGCGACGACTGCTCGTCTGCGCCAGCGCATCCGCCCGCTCATGCTGCGCCGCACCAAGGAGCTGGTGGCGGCGGAGCTTCCGGCGAAGAACGATACGCGCGTGAACCTGCCGCTGGCTCCCGGTCACCGCCGCATCTATGACACGCATCTGCAGCGTGAACGCCAGAAGGTGCTGGGTCTGCTGGAGGAGATGGACAAGAACCGGTTCACGATCTTCCAGTCGCTGACGCTGCTGCGCCGCCTGGCCCTGGATGCCGCGCTGATTGACCCGGAAGCCTATGCCGGGGTGTCCTCGGTCAAGCGCGACTACCTGGTTCAGCAGCTACCCGACCTGCTCGAGAAGGGCCACCGCGTGCTGGTATTCAGCCAGTTCACCGGCTACCTCAAGAGCATTTCGGCGCGCCTGGCGGAGGAGGGCATCGGTCACCTGTACCTGGACGGTTCAACCCGTAACCGCGCCGAGGTTATTGAGGCGTTCACGAGCGGTCAGGAGCCGGTGTTCCTCATTTCGCTCAAGGCTGGCGGTTTCGGCCTGAACCTGACCGAGGCGGATCACGTGTTCATCATGGATCCGTGGTGGAATCCTGCCGCCGAGCAGCAGGCGGTGGACCGTATTCACCGCATCGGCCAGGACAAGGAGGTGCACGTCTACCGTCTGGTTGCCGAGGGCACGATTGAGGAGAAGGTCATGCAGCTCAAGGAGTCGAAGGCCGCGCTCTTCGATGCGGTGGTCGGTGAGGGCGAGTTCGCCTCCGCGGCGGTGACGGCTGAGGATGTGCGTGAGCTCTTCGCGCCGGCTGTCGAGCGGTAGCCGCCCTCCAATCTGAGCGGTAGCGTTCCAGCCTGAGCGGTATTTTTGGCACCCGTCATTTTTTGTCATTTGGTTACGCCTCGGGCTAGATTCACACCCGATTCTGCTGCGACTCTTCTCAGCGGGGGCTCTGTGGCGTAGCCTTGAAGGACTGCTTACGGAGGCGCCACCTCCCCATAGATTCCAAAGGAGCATCATGAGCTACAACGTACCTAACGTAAAGTTCCACGACGGCCGATCCATTCCCCAGCTGGGCTACGGCGTGTGGCAGGTTGAGGACGAGGTTGCCGAGAAGGTTGTGGGCACCGCCCTGGAGACCGGCTACCGCCACATCGATACCGCCGCCATCTACGGCAACGAGGCGGGCGTGGGCCGCGCTATCGCCAACTCCGACGTGGCTCGCGAGGACATCTTCCTGACCACCAAGCTGTGGAACTCGGATCAGGGCTACGAGAGCGCGTTTGAGGCGTTCGAGGCGTCCCTGCAGAAGCTGGGCACCGACTACGTTGACCTGTACCTGATTCACTGGGCTAAGCCGCAGCAGGGCCTGTACCTGGATTCCTGGCGTGCGCTGATTGAGCTACAGAAGCAGGGTAAGGTCCGTTCGATTGGTGTTTCGAACTTCCCCGAGGAGCAGCTGCGCGAGATTATCGAGGAGACCGGCGTGGTTCCGGTCATCCACCAGATTGAGCTGCACCCCTACTTCTCGCAGGAGGCGCTGCGCGCCGTTCACGCCGAGTATGGTATCGCGACTCAGGCGTGGAGCCCGCTGGGCAACGGCAGCGACCTGTTGCAGAACCCCGTGCTGGCTGAGATCGCGGAGCGCCACGGCGCAACCCCCGCGCAGGTCGTGCTGGCGTGGCACCTGGCTAAGGGCACCGTGGCTATCCCGAAGTCCGTGACCCCCTCCCGCATTGAGGAGAACCTGGTGTCGGTGAACGTGAAGCTGACCGTCGAGGACATTGCGGCCGTGGATGCTTTGTCCACCCCCGAGGGTCGTATTGGCCCTGACCCGGCGAACATTGATTTCTAAGATATAGCGACTTCTAAGATATAGCCCGGGCCTAGAGCTCAAAATTCAACGCAATAAAGTCCCGAAAGGCACAGTTAGTGCTTGTCGGGGCTTTTGTGCGCTCTTGCGGGAGCTAAGGTTTTAGAGAATGCTCATTCGCGGGTTGTTCAACAGGTCAGCGAACACTCGCGCTCTCCCCGCTAGTTCTCGTCCTCCACCAGCAGGGAGAGGGAGATGCGGCGGCGTGCCGGGTCAACCTCCACCACGCGCACCTGCACGATGTCGCCGCTGCGCACAATATCGTGCGGGTTCGCCACGTAGCCGCGGCTCATCTGCGAGATGTGCACGAGGCCGTCCTGGTGCACACCAATATCCACGAACGCGCCGAATGCCGCCACGTTCGAGACGGTACCTTCGAGCACCATGCCGGGGCGTACATCCTCGAAGTGCGAGACGGACTCGGAGAATCGGGCGGTGCGGAAGCTACCGCGCGGGTCCAGGCCGGGGCGGCGCAGCTCGGTGAAGATGTCCTCGACCGTGTACACGCCGGCGGTGGCTTCCACACTCTCCGGCACGTGGCTGTCCTGTTCGTGACTGTCCTGCACGTAGTCGGCGGGGTTCAGCCCGGCGAGCGGGTCGGTTCCGTCCGAGGTGCCCAGGGCGCCGGCAACCCAGTGGGCGCCGTTGTGTGCCTGCGCGTCGGCAATAATGCGGCGCGCGAGCGGGTAGGCTTCCGGGTGCACTGCGGAGGCGTCCAGCGGCTCCTCACCGCCGCGGATGCGAATGAATCCTGCCGCCTGCCGGAAGGTTTTCGCACCCAGTCGCGGCACGTTCAGCAGCTGCTGACGGTTCGCGAAGGGACCGTGTTCGGTGCGGTAGGCGACGATGCGTTCGGCGGTTGCGGTACCCACGCCCGCCACGTGCGCGAGCAGCTGCACGGAGGCGCTATTGAGGTTCACGCCCACGGCGTTCACGCAGTCTTCGACGGTGTCGTTGAGGGCGCGGCGCAGGGCGGCAGGCGGCACGTCGTGCTGGTACTGGCCCACGCCGATGGACTGCGGGTCGATTTTGACGAGCTCGGCGAGCGGGTCCTGCAGGCGGCGGGCGATGGAGACGGCGCCGCGTACGGTCACGTCGTAGTAGGGCAGTTCGGCGGCGGCGAGGGCGGAGGCGGAGTAGACGGAGGCGCCCGCCTCGGAGACGGTCACCTTCTGGGGTGCTTCTACGCCTTCTTCACGCAGGGCGCGGATCAGTTCGCTGGCGAGCTTGTCGGTTTCGCGGCTTGCGGTGCCGTTGCCGATGGCGATGCGTTCCACGCCGTGCTCGCGGCAGGCTGCGGCGAGCTCGCGCAGTGCCTCTGCCCACTGGTTGCGCGGGGCGTGCGGGTAGACGGTGCCCACGCGCAGCGGCTCACCGGTGCCGTCAACCACGGCGTATTTCACGCCGTGGCGCAGGCCCGGATCCAGGCCGAGGGTGGTCTTGTGACCGGCGGGTGCGGCGAGCAGAATATCGCGCAGGTTGGAGGCGAACACCTCGGTGGCGTGCTGTGCGGCTGCGTCGAGTAGTTGGTGGCGGATGCGTTCGGCAAGGCGCGGGCGCAGGTGGCTGCGCCATGCGGTGCGGACGGTGGCGGCGAGCCAGCCGAGCACACGGTCTTCGTCGTCGACGGTGTTGAGCACCTGCACGGGGATGCGTAGCGCGGCGGCGACTTCACGCTCGTATGCAGAACGGACGTTCTCGTAATTTTCGGCGGCGGCCTCAGCCTCGGCACGGGCGGCACCGCGCAGGCGGCTGAGCGCTACGGGGGCGGGTGCCACATCCACCCTAAGGCGCACCACACCGGCGTCCTTGGCGCGGTGCAGCGCCAGCACACGGTGCGGTGGAATGGAACGAATACGGTCAGAGAAGGCGAAATAGTCGGAGAACTTCGCGCCGATGCTTTCCTGACCGGCAATCACACGGGACTCAATCACGCCACTCTCACGCAGGCGCTTGAGGAGCTTTTCGCTCAGCACCGGGTCGGTGAGGGCGCGGTCAATCAGGATCGCACGGGCACCGTCGAGGGCCTCTTCGGCGCTGTGAATCTGCAGGGCTTCGTCCGCCTCTGCAGCCTCAATGCCCTCATCCTCGTCGTCTTCGTCATCTTCGGTGCCGTCGGTAATGTAGGCGGCGGCAATGGCGTGCGCCTCGGCGAGGGGCACCTCCAGCAGGTCTTCGACGAGGGAATCAAGCCCGGCTGCGCGCGCCATCTGGGCGCGGGTCACGCGCTCGCTGCGGTACGGGGCGTAGATGGCGTTCACGTCTGCGGTAGTGGCGGCGTTCATGAGCGAGGAACGCAGCTGCAGCAGGGTGAGCGGGTCGATGAGGCCTTCGTCGGCGCGTTCGGTGAGCGCTTCGAGCACGCGGTTGCGGCGCTCTTCGAGGGCGCGGAGCTGACCCAGGCGCGACTGGATGGTGCGCAGCTGGGTGTCGGTGAGCGCGCCCGTTGCTTCTTTGCGGTAGCGGGCGATGAAGGGCACGGAGTTGTCGGCATCGAGCAGCGCCACGGCTGCGCGGATGCGGTGCGGCGCAATGCCGGTTTCTACGGCGAGCGCGTTGATGAGGTGCTCGGCGGGCGGCTCACCTGCGCCGCCGGTTTCGTGTTTTTCGCGGTGTGCGGCGCTGCTGGGCGCGGGGTCTGCAGCTCGATTCGCGCGCGGGCGGATGCTGCTTGGGAGGGGGTGTTCGCTCATCTTTCCAGTTTCGCATATTTCGCCGCGGCTCACGGGTTGAGCAGTGATGCTGAGGGTAGAGTCAGCGCGGGGCGTATTGTGCTCGTCTGTGCGGGTGCGGGTGAGCGTATTTTTCCACCGCACCTTTTAATGCAGAATACGAGTCTTTGTGCATATTGTGCCCTGTGGGGGCGCTAAACCTTGTCATCTTTCCGCAAGAAACCGCGTTATGGGCTCACGTATTTGAATAGTGGTAAGTTTCAGCGATAAATTTAGATAAAAGAGCATATTTTTTGAAAAAATATCTCTCATTCGTGCAGATAAGGGGTGGCATCACACCACGCAAACGCCCTTATCTGCGTGCACACGTTCAGGGTTTCGGCGGCACGGTGCGACAAGGTGCTGCCACATCCCGCAGATGAAAGAGGGACCCATGCGCGAACAAGCCGCGCTATCAAACGCTCCGGAGGGCTACCTAGATTTTCACGACGAGTACGCGGAACTTATCGCCGAACTCGCCGCGCTGGGGTTCACCCCTAGCCAGGTTCTCCGCCGCCTCAACTTTCTGTACCCGCACATCAACAAGAAGCACCTGAACTACGCACTGAACTCCGGCATCTGGCAGTTTGGTCCGGTCACGGCAGAGGCCCCGAGCTACACGGTGCTCGCCTGCGGCCTCTGGTACGTTTTCGCGGAAGCCTACGATCTGCCCCCGGAGCCCGAGTACGCGGCGCTGATTCTTGATTGCGATATTATCCACGACCTGCCGCCCGCGTTGGAGGCGCGCCACTTCAATAGCGAAGACATCGCCCACATTCTGGCGAAGATTGGTGCAACGCTCAAGTACCTTGCCGCGCACCCTTACTCCCAGCTGGACGAAGAGGCGTACGCGCAGACCCTCGAGGACATCCGGCAGTGCGGCGTGAAAGAAATCGGCACCGAGGGCGGTAGCCTCTACACCCTGCTTGCCTCAAGCATGGAGGGCGAATCGGCGTGGCCGGCACCGGTTCAGACCGCGAACGATTACCTCGGCGACGGCGACTGGTCCCTGGGCATGCTCCGCACCGGCATCTACCCGGCGGAGGCGCTCGAGAACGAGTGGTATATCGACGCCGCGGCGGTACCCGAGGATTTTGCGCCGAAGACTCTGAGCCTCTTTTTGAGCTATTGCGCCCGCTACGACCGCGAGCCGACGGCGCTGAACTACGGCTACTGGTCTACCATTCCCACGCTCATTGAGCAGGTGCCGCCGCTGGGTGCGGTACGCGCCAAGTTCGGCTCCTGGCAGACGACCCTGCATCGCGGACGCACGCAGATTGCCCGCGAGCTGCGCCTGTGGACGAGGAACGAAGCCAACGTAGCTGCCGTGGAGTCGGGTGCCGCTGAGGAGCTTGAGCTCCTCGACGCTGAGCTGACTAACGCTGGGCTGTCTAACGCAGAGCTCACCGAGGCAGAACTAGCAGAGCTGGATACCCCCGACAATTCCCCCGCGGACGCACCCGCAGAGCCGGTAGAACCTACAGAGCCCGCGCGTCTGAGCGCCCGCGAACTCACCGAGCAGGGCATCGGCGTGGTGCAGACCGCCCACACCGACCTGGCGGCGTACCACCGCTCCCAGTGGGAGCAGACGGTGGATGTCTTCGGCGAACGCCTCGCGCAGCTTGCCTGGAACCGCCGCCTGAGCACCTACTACTTCTTCGACGGCGCCTGCCTGGAGGACGCGGACCCGACCCCCGTGGTGACGGTCTTCCGCTCCCCCACCGGCTTCCTCTGCGAGCTCGAGCCTACCGCCGAGGCGCTGCCCGTCTTCGACCCGGAGTTCCTGCAGGAGCACGGCTGGAGGCACCCGGTACCGGTGCATGCGCTGTGGAACCTGCACGCGCTCGACCCGCTGGAGGCAGCTGCCGCCGTCATCGAGGCGATGCGTTCGGGTTGCGGTTGTGAACGCTGGGATTTCTACCGCACCGATGATGACAACGACCCGCTTGCCGAAGAGTCTGAGATGGCTTCCGTCTAAGCGCGCATGCCCGCGAGCCTCTCGGGTTCATCGTGAGAGAGCGAAAGCCCGCGTCTCCCACTCCCGATAAGGAGTAGGTGACGCGGGCTTTACGCATGCGCGGGAAACCAGCTGTGGCAGCCGGTACCGATAGCCAGCGCAGATAGTAGATGCGGCTTAGCGTGCCGAGAAGATTTCGGACGCCTCCACAATCGCGATCTGCGCGGTGCGGGTCGAAATCGCCTCGTGGCGGCGTGCATCCGCGCGGCGCTTGAAGAACCAACCAATGCCCAGAATCGCGAACCAGACGGGCATCGCCAGCAGACCCCTGAGGGTTTCTTCATCCATGGTCAGCACACCGATGGTGAAGGCGAAGAACACCAGCGACAGCCACGCGGAGAAACGGCCGCCGGGCAGACGGAACTTCGACTTCTCGTGACGTGACGGGAACTTCTTGCGGTACATCAGGTAGCTGACCATGATCATTGCCCACGCGAAAATCACGAGTACCGCAGCCACGGTGGTGACCAGGTTGAACGCGCTAGAAATCGAGTCACCCGCGTAGAGCAGCACGATGGAGGACAGCATCATCACGGCCGAGAGGAACAGCGCGTTACGCGGCACACCGTTCTTAGAGATCTTGCCCAGGAACTGCGGGGCGCTGCGCTCGCGCGCCAGGCCGAATGCCATACGCGAGGTGGAGAAGATACCGGAGTTCGCCGAGGAGGTTGCACTGGTAATCACCACGAAGTTGATGATGTGCGCGGCAATGCCCAGGCCCGCCAGGGTGAACATGGCGACGAAGGGGCTCTTATCGGGGCTGACGAGGCGCCAGGGGGTAACCATCAGGATGGTGACGAGCGCACCCACGTAGAAGACCATAATACGTACCGGCACGGCGTTGATTGCCCTGGGCAGGGTCTTTTCGGGGTCCTTGGTTTCTGCCGCGGTGGTACCGACGAGCTCAGAGCCCATGAACGCAAAGACGGCAATCTGGAACGCGCCGAGGAAGCCAATCAGATGGTTGGGGAACATGCCGCCGTCGTTCCAGAGGTTTGCGACGGATGCCTGCGCGCCGCTGGGTGAGGTGAAGCCGATAGCGACCATGGCGCCACCAACAATAATCAGGGCAACGATGGCGACAATCTTAATCATGGAGAACCAGAATTCGATTTCACCGAAGTTCTTCACGGACACCAGGTTCAGGGTCAGCAGAACGCCGATGACGGCGAGCGCCGGAATCCACGCCTGCAGGTCGGGCCACCACAGACGCAGGTAGCCAACAATTGCGATGATGTCCGCGACGGCGGTGACCACCCACATGAACCAGTAGGACCAGCCGAGGAAGAAACCTGCCATGGGGCCGACCAGGTCGGTGGTGAAGTCGGAGAAGGACTTGTACCTCAGGTTGGAGAGGAGGATCTCGCCCATAGCTCGCAGCACCAGGAAGATGAAGGCACCGATGAGCATGTACACGAAGATGACGGAGGGCCCTGCCAGGGAGATAGCGCGGCCGGAGCCCATGAACAGGCCCGTACCGATGGCACCGCCAATGGCAATGAGCTGGATATGGCGGTTGCTTAGACCGCGGTGTAGTCGCTCTCCCTGCTCGGGAGCTTTAGGATTCAGGCTGACGTTGTTCTGTTCAGTCACGACGTCCTCTTTTCAGCGGTTGTACCCCGTACCGCATGTACCCCTTGCTTATAATGAGAATCATTAAAATTCAGGGGGTATAGCTAGTGCATGAATATGCGGCCGTTGCTTTGCGGGGTGTCCCCGGATTTCGGGGCGCGGCTGGGGCTCTATGCCAGCTACTGCGCGGTACTCGGAAGTGTCACGCTATCGACTAACGCGAAGTTTTTCTGGGAGCTCTCACAGCTACTTGGATAGTTATTCTACAGGTGTTCAGAGTGCAAGAACAGGTTTTGACACGAAAAAAGTGACTTATCTCTATTATTGAAATCACATCAAGCGGCGTAAAAATGCCGCCTAGCACCCGACCAAGGAGCACAAGAAAGCCCCGCTTCCGCATCCAAAAGAATGCAGAAACGGGGCTTACCAACAGCGCCGCAGAAAGAACAGAATTACTTCTGAGCAGCCTCTTCGGCAGGTTTCTCGGTTGCCACCACGCGCGCACGCTTGGCAGCGTGACGGCGAGTTAGGATCTCGTAGCCAATGGCCAGGGCAATGAACCAAACGGGGGTCAGAGCCAGACCGACCGCGGTATCCGGGTACAGGCTCAGGGCGTAAACCATCACGGCGAAGAAGAGTAGACCAAACCAGCTCATGCCGACACCCCAGGGCATCTTGTATTGGGATGCCTCGTGGCGCTCCGGGAACTTCTTGCGGTACACCAGGTAGGCAATCAGGATCATACTCCAGGTGAAGATACCCATCATCGACGCCACCGAGGTCACCACGGTGAACGCCTCCATAATGCCGCTGCCCGCATAGAGCATGACCAGGCTAAACAGCAGCATCACGGTGGTCAGGTACAGGGCGTTCGCGGGCACACCGTTCTTGGTGAGCTTGCCCAGTGCGGAGGGTGCGGCGCCGTCGTGCGCCAGGCCGTACACCATGCGGGAGGTCGAGAAAATACCGGAGTTCGCCGAGGACGCCGCGGAGGTCAGCACCACAAAGTTCACCAGGGAGGCGGCAATACCAATGCCAGCCAGGGAGAACATGCCCACGAAGGGGCTCATGGACTTATCCAGCTTGTCCCAGGGGGTGACGGCGAGGATGGTCAGCAGCGGCATAGCGTAGAAGAGGCCAATGCGGAAGGGCACCGCGTTAATTGCCTTGGGCAGGGTGCGTTCGGGGTGCTCGGTTTCCGCAACGGCGGCACCGACCAGCTCAGCGCCCACGAAAGCAAAAAGCGCAATCTGGAAGGCGCCCAGGAAGCCGGTCAGACCCTGAGTGAAGATGCCGCTACCGGAGGGGCCGGGGTGATCCCAGAGGTTCGTCACGGAGGCGACAGTACCGTCGGGCGAGGTGAAGCTGAAGGCAACCATGAGCGCGCCCACCACAATGAGCAGCACAATGGCGACGATTTTAATGACGGCGAACCAGAACTCGATTTCGCCGAAGTTCTTCACCGAGGGCAGGTTCAGCAGCAGTAGCGCCACGATGACAGTGAGCGCAGGAATAAACTTGGGCACGTCGGGTAGCCAGTATTGCACGTAGCCGGTGATTGCGATGACGTCCGCAATACCGGTGACCACCCAAAAGAACCAGTACGACCAGCCGACGAAGAACCCGGCGCGAAGACCAAGAATGTCGGTAATGAAGTCGGTGAAGGACTTGTACTTGGGGTTCGAAAGCAGAATCTCACCCATGGCGCGCAGCACGAAGTAGATGACGCTACCGATAATTGCGTAGACGAAGACGATGGAGGGGCCGGTCAGGGCAATGGTCTTCGCCGAGCCAAGGAAGAGGCCGGTACCGATGGCACCGCCAATTGCAATCAGCTGGATGTGACGGTAACTGAGTCCGCGCTGGAGCTTGGAGTGCTCCGCTTCGGAGTCTAGGCCGGTGACGGAGTTGTGCGGCGTTGGCTGCTGTGTCACGTATTTCTCTTTCCTGCGTCGGTTTGCCATAGTTTGGTGTGGGCGGTTCCGGGTGGTTGGTATTCATGCATATTTCTTGGCGACAAGAAGGAGGGGCGCCTCGCGTTTCCTCAGCCTGCACGGTGCGCTTGAGCTTGTGGACTCCGATTTCGCGGGGCTTCCGGGTTCCTGCATCACCAATCGTGAACTATGCAGAGAATGCATAATTTCAAATTTTACCCCCTCATACCCACATGAGCGCAATGAATCCAACAGGGGATCAGGGTGCAACTACCCAAAATTTCTACGGGCGAATTTTGCGCTGTTCCAAGGCGGGTGTTTCGAGGCGGGGTTCGTGCTGCCCGAAAAACATTAAGAAACTTTACGTGTAAAACTTTACAAAGCACGGGACCGGGTCTAGAATAGAAACCGTTCAACCGAAAACCTAACAAAACAACGACAGAACAGAAGGACAACATCATGAGCAAGTTCTCCAACGCAGCACTCCGCATCACCGCCGGCGCACTCATCCTCGACGCAGGCGTCAAGAAGCTCAAGGCAGACGAAGGCACCTACGCCTTCCTGCAGCAGATGGCGGCAACCGGTGTTCCCGCAGTCTCCAAGCTGGACGCAGCAACCTTCGGTAAGCTCATCGCCGGCGCAGAGACCGCACTCGGCGCAACCCTGCTGACCCCCTTCATCCCCGCACGCCTGGCGGGCGCAGGCCTGACCGCATTCGCGGCAAACCTGATGACCATGTACTTCCGCAACCCGGACATGCACGACAAGTTCTTCCGCCCCACCCAGGACGGCCAGCAGCTCGCAAACAACATCGTGCTGCTCGGTGCGGGCCTGGCACTGCTGGGCTCCAAGAAGTAAGGCCCACACGCTAACTCACTCAAACAACCTCACGAAAGTGCGGCGGGAACAGTATTCGTTCCCG
>FLSH01067194.1_pt1 | contig 14771 bp, 12 predicted proteins | sample 1550441 | NCBI WGS metagenome assembly FLSH01 (sample SAMEA4031756, study PRJEB14383) | metagenome | biome: human; feature: oral; material: saliva | place: Philippines | collected 2014 | reverse complement strand
GTCATAAGACCATTATCCATACCAACCGCCATCGCAAGGTTGACATAGTTGTGGGTGATAATTGTCTTACCATCTTCTGTCAATGAAGCATTGATGTATGGGTGTTTCATAAGTGTCTTAACAACTGCGAGTGAAAGCAAATCTGTAACAGTGATTTTCTTGCCAGTTGCTTCCATAATTGGATCAAGCACTTTCTTACGAAGAGCTAGCATCTCAGACATATCTACATCGTAGTTTAGCGTGAAGGTTGGTGCAGTCAAGTAAGACTCAATCATACGTTGAGCAATAACTTTACGCATCGGTGTCATCGGAATACGCTCGATTTCGCCGTATGGTGTTACGTTATCAGGAACTTCTTCCACTTTCTCGATTTGAGCAGGTGACTTAATGGTATCGTTCTCGATATTTTCAGGAAGGAAGGCTAAAACGTCTTTCTTCATAATCTTACCACGATGACCAGTTCCTTGAATTTCTTGCCAAGCAATATTATGCTCTAGTGCAATTCGTTTTGCGAGTGGTGAAATGCGAACCACGTTAGTGTCTTTATATGTTTCCACGTCTTCTTTGTGGACACGACCGTTTGCGCCTGAGCCAGAAATGTCATAGAGGTTGATCCCTAGATCATCCGCTAATTTTCTAGCCGCAGGAGTCGCTCTTAGCTTATCATCAGCCATGACCTCTCCTATTCTATTTATGATGCAAAGGGCGTTAAAAGCGACTGAAAAATAGGAAATCAACGCAGACTTCGATGAAGTCAAGAAGATTTATCTTTTTTCCGAGCTTTTAGCCCGTGCTCTAATCTAAGATATCAAGTACGCAGAGAACTTTGCACCCATAGAAACAAAGTTTCTTCGTCTGATTTATTAATTATTACATAATTTATATTATGTATTATTCTTTGTTATATGTTTTACGGATTGCATCTTTGATGCTTTCAACTGTCGGAATCATTGCATTTTCAAGATTTTGTGCGTAAGGCATTGGTACATCTTCACCTGCGCATCGACGAATTGGAGCATCTAAGTAATCAAATGCTTCTGATTCAGAAATGATAGCTGAGATTTCTCCGATAAATCCACTTGTTTTATGAGCATCATTGACAAGAACCACTTTTCCAGTTTTCTTAACTGAATTAATGATGATTTCTTTATCAAGAGGAACCAAGGTACGTGGGTCTACTACTTCTACAGAGATTCCTTCTTCAGCTAATTCTTCAGCTGCTTGCATAACACGACGAAGCATTTTTCCGTAAGTTACAACAGTGACATCAGTACCTTCGCGTTTGATTTCTCCGACTCCAAGTGGAATGGTGTAGTCAGGATCAACAGGCACTTCACCTTTTTGGTTGAATTCTGATTTGTATTCAAGAATGATAACAGGGTTGTTATCTCGAATAGAAGACTTAAGAAGCCCTTTCATATCAGCTGGTGTACCTGGAGCTACTACTTTCAATCCTGGGATATGCGTAAACCATGTTTCCAATGATTGTGAGTGTTGAGCTGCAGAACCTACTCCGTTACCAGCTGCACAGCGGATTGTCATTGGGACTTGACCTTTACCACCAAACATATAACGAGTTTTAGCGGCTTGGTTGACGATAGCATCCATGGCAATAACAGAGAAATCCATGAAAGTCATATCAACGATTGGACGTAGCCCTGTCATAGCAGCACCAGCTGCTGCACCTGAAATTGCCGCTTCAGAAATTGGACAGTCACGAACACGTTCTGGACCAAATTCTTCAAGCATACCTACTGAAGTTCCGAAGTCACCACCGAAAACTCCGACATCTTCACCCATCAAAAGCACATTTTCATCACGACGCATTTCCTCAGACATTGCAAGGATAATGGTATCGCGGAAAGACATTAATTTAGTTTCCATATTTCTCTACTTCTCCTTAGTCTGCGTAAATATCTTCAAATGCTGATTCCAGTGGAGGGAATGGACTTTCTTCTGCAAATTTAACAGATGCTTCCACTGCTTTCTTAACTTGTGCTTGAATTTCTTCAAGTTCCTCTGCACTAGCAATCTTATTTTCAACAAGATACTTGCGAAGGTTTTCGATAGGATCTTTTTGCTTCCACTCTTCTACTTCTTCACGTGTACGATATTTACCAGGGTCTGATGATGAGTGGCCAAGCCAACGGTAGGTTACACTTTCAATCAAGACAGGACCTTTACCAGAGCGAACATGCTCTACAGCTTTTTTAAACCCTTCATAAACGTCGATAACATTGTTACCATCTTCGATAAACATACCAGGAATACCGTATGCGGCACTACGTTCATGGATGTGTTGAACATTAGTCATTTTCTTAATATCTGCAGAGATTCCGTAGCCATTATTGATACAGTAGAAAATAACTGGGAGATTCCAGATTGAAGCCATATTTACTGCTTCGTGGAAAACACCTTCGTTTGTTGCCCCATCACCAAAGAAGCAGACAACGATTTTACCAGTATTTTTCATTTGTTGAGTAAGGGCTGCACCTACTGCAATACCCATACCACCACCAACAATACCGTTGGCACCAAGGTTACCTGCATCAAGGTCGGCGATGTGCATTGATCCACCTTTACCTTTACAAGTTCCAGTATACTTACCAAGGATTTCAGCCATCATACCATTAAGGTCGATTCCTTTAGCAATGGCTTGTCCGTGACCACGGTGGTTTGATGTGATAAGGTCATCTTCGTTTAGAGCTAACATAGCCCCAACGTTAGCAGCTTCCTCACCAACAGAAAAGTGCGTCATACCGGGCACTTTTCCTTTTTTTACTAATTGAGCAATTTTTAAATCCATACGACGAATTTCTTCCATCTTACGGAACATCTCAAGCAAAAGATTTTTATCTAAAGTTGACATAATCTTGCCTTTCTAAGTTTAATTTCTTATAGTTCTATTCTAACTTATAGGTTAATTTGAGTCAATGATTATGCTTGATAATTTTTCACAATATAAAAAAAGAAAAGTCAATGAAATCAAGACTTTTCTTTACATAAAATGACTATTTCACAAAGTGATTTTCAAGAATATTTTCAACAAATTATTTGAATCTTTTCATAATAACTTGTAAACGCCACTGATAGAGTAAACCACTGATTACTAAACTTATGATAAGACCAATCCAGTACGAATAAGCGCCTAGATTTGTCGAATAGTCTAAAAGCCATCCAAGAGGAATAGCTCCCCCCCAGTAACCAAGGAGACCGAGATAGAAAGGTATGACTGTATCTTTATAGCCTCGTAAAATCCCTTGTAATGGTGCCGCAAATGTATCAGCTAACTGAAAAAACAAGCTATAGGTCATAAAACTTGCAGTTAATTGAATAAACTCTGGATCATGACCATATAGACTGGCAACATTTTCTCTAAAAACATACAGAAAGGAAAGCGTTAAAATTGCGAATGCCATAGCTGATAGTCGTCCAATTTTAATGTATTTCTTAGCATCCTCTAGACGTTTGGCTCCAACTTCGTAAGAAACAACAATCGCCATTGCTGTTGAAATACTCATCGGAAAAGCATACATGAGTGACGAAAAGTTCATAGCGGACTGATGGCTAGCGATAATCAACGATGAAAATTTTGCCATAATCAAACCAACTGCTGAAAAAATAGCAACCTCTGCAAATACGGTTCCACCTATTGGTAGCCCTAATCTAATTGCTTCTTTTATTTTATCGCCGTCTAAAGGTAATTGTTTCTCTAAATGCAGTTCTTTCAATTTTTCCTGTTTAAGAAGGACTAGGATTGAAATCCCCAGCAATGCCCAATAAGCTAAAGACGTACCAAGACCTGCTCCTGCACCTCCTAACTCAGGTAAACCAAAGGCTCCATAGATTAGTAAATAGTTAAAACCACTATTTAGAGGTAACAATAAAAGCATTAAATACATGGATAGTTTGGTCAGTCCCAGCGCATCCAACAGTGATCGAATTACACTAAAGAGTAAAAGTGGGATAATCCCGATTGCTAAAAACCATAGATAGCGTACTGCTATATCTGCTACTGCTGTTTCCAAACCCATATTGTTTAGAATTAGTGGCGCAGCAAGAAAAACTAAAGCAAATAGAAAAATGGATAAACCAAGTGAAAGATAAAGAAATTGATAAAAATCAGAAGCCACTTCTTCTTTTTTCCCACGTCCTAAATGATGTCCAACTATAGGAACTAAAGCTGAGACAATACCAGTTAGGAAGGTAAAAAAGGGATTCCATAGACTTGTCGCCATTGAGACTCCAGCCAAATCTATGGTATTATACTGGCCAGTCATGGTCGTGTCGACAAAGGAAGCCGAGAAATTGGCAAATTGATAGACTAGAATTGGAAAGAAAATCTTAAGAAACAAAATAAATTTGTCTTTAAAATGATGGGTTGGGTACATATCGTCTCTCTCAAATTAATGATTCGAAAGACCAGATTTCACCTAATTCTTATAGACAATCTGTCCATTACAAATGGTGTATTTGACCTGCCCTTTCAAAGATTCACCGATAAATGGTGAATTCACTGCTTTAGAAGCAAAATGACTATCCACGATTCGGTCCGCTTTATCATCAAAAATTGTAATATCAGCTGGACCGTTTTCTGATAGATAACCTGCTTCAAAGTTATAAAGTTTTGCTGGGTTGTAAGACATTTTTTCTAATAATTCCATCAAGCTCAGCTCACCAGCTTCGACTAAGTAAGTTAAACCTAGCGACAAAGAAGTTTCCAAACCTGTCATACCTGATGGCGCTTTGGTAATATCCTCAACATTTTTTTCGTCAGCGTGGTGAGGCGCATGGTCAGTAGCAATGACAGAAATGATTCCAGATTTTAAACCTTCAATAACAGCACGTCGGTCAGATTCCAGACGTAGAGGTGGATTCATCTTTGCGTTGCTTCCTTTAGTCAAGAGAAGAGCTTCAGTCTTCGAAAAATGCTGTGGAGCTACTTCTGCAGTTACGTTGGCTCCCAAATTTTGAGCAAACTCCACAACCTTGACACTTTCTTCCTTAGACAAATGCTGAATATGAACATGAGCCTTGGTTGCATAGGCAATCATGACATCACGAGCAATCATAGCGTACTCTGCAACTCCTGTTGCACCGCAGATATGAAAATGCTCTTTAGCGATATTCTCGTTAAAACCAAGCGTACCATTTAAGCCAGGATCTTCTTCATGAAGACTAATAAAAGTATTTAGTTTTTTCGCTTCTTCCATGGCTTCCTTGACAACTTTACTACTTTCAAGAGGAATTCCGTCATCAGAAAAACCAACTGCCCCTGCTTCTAAAAGAGCTTTAAAATCAGTTAAGTCTTGACCATTAAAATTTTTGGTAATTGTAGCTACAGACTTAACGTTAATCTTTTCCTTAGCTGCAGATTGAAGAACTTCCTCTAAAGTCTCAACATCTGAAATAGTTGGATTGGTATTAGCCATCATAACGACAGTTGTAAAACCACCTGCTGCAGCTGCTAAAGCACCTGTATGAATGTCTTCTTTATGTGTTTGACCTGGTTCACGAAAATGAACATGGATATCTACCAATCCAGGTGCAACCACAAGTCCAGTTGCATCAATGACTTGAGCTTCAACCTTATCAATTTGAGGAGCAATTTGTATGATTTTTCCTTCATCAACCAAAACATCACAAACTTGATCCAAACCAGACTTTGGATCCATTACACGGCCATTTTTGATTAGTAACATATCTATACTCCTTTACTCGTAGAAATCCACTTGTGTATCCAATAATTTATCACCATCATAGACAAACTTGGCGGAAAAGAAGGGTTTATCTTCTAAAAGCCACTCCACGAAGGTGTGGTCTCCTTCCCAGGTTGGTTTGTTTAAAACCTCATCATAAGGAACCCATTCTAATGTTCCTTCATTACAATCAATCAATTCACCCTCAAACTCAGTCACCTTAAACACATAGGTGTACCAGTCCAAATCCGGAGTGAATTCAGGAAAAGTGATAACTCCCTTTAAAACCGGCTTAGCTTTCAACCCTGTTTCTTCCAAAATCTCACGGGCAGCACATTCTTGTGGAGTTTCCCCGCGCTCTAACTTTCCACCTACACCGATCCATTTTCCTTCATGGACATCATTAGGCTTTTTATTGCGATGGAGCATGAGTAATTCTTTTCCATTGTCAATGTAGCATATCGTCGCTAGCTGAGGCATATTCTCTCCTTATCTAAGCCAATCAATTGGCTCTTGTCCTGTTTCTTTTAAGAATGCATTAGCCTTAGAAAAAGGCTTGGAACCCCAAAATCCTCTGTAAACAGAAAGAGGACTTGGATGTGCTGATTCGATAATCAAATGCTGAGGATTAGTAACCAGGGACTTCTTCTTACGGGCGTAGGCACCCCAAAGTACAAAAACTACGGGTCTATCTAGGTTATTGACGACCTTAATAACAGCATCTGTAAATGGTTCCCAAATCTGACCAGCATGCCCATTAGCTTGGCCTGCTGGTACTGTTAAACATGCATTAAGTAGTAAGACTCCCTGCTCAGCCCAAGCTGTCAAATCATGCGATTTCTTAACTCCGATATCGTCAGACAGTTCTTTTAGAATATTTTGCAAGGAAGGAGGTGCTGGGATCGAATCAGGAACTGAAAAACTCAATCCCTGAGCTTGACCAGGTCCATGATAGGGATCCTGCCCCAGAATCACTATCTTAACCTCTTCCAGAGGAGTCGTCAAAAGAGCCTGAAAAACCTTTTCCTTGGGTGGATAAATAGTCCCATGAGCATAGACCTGTTCCATAAAGTGATTAATTTTCCCAAAATATCCCTCAGGTAATTGCTCTTTTATAAACCTGTGCCAGGATGAGTGTTCCATTGTTTACTCCTATGATTTTACTGACTCCATTATAGCAAAAAGTGGCTATCTAAACCACTTTTTACAGTTATTAATGTCATTATCCTTCTCGTCGCAAACCATTGTTTTTTGAAAGAAAGAAATCGGTCAATCAGTAATTAAAAACTTTCCTATTGTATCAATCGCATGCGAAAGTTGTTCATTAACAAATTTCATTTGTTCTACATTTGCTTCCATATAATAAAGTTCGGATAACCCACCCCTAGGTATAAAAAGCGCATGGTGGATGTTTATCTTTTCTCGAGAACTCAATTTTATATGATGATTTAAGGAGTACTGCAATTCCTTTAAGGTATTCACTTGAGGGTGTACACCTTTTAACTGATACTGTTCAATGAGACTTAGCAAGTTATCAATCTCTTTAATCACTTTATTTTCCATAAAATAACCTTTTAGACAAAGTATTAAATCGAATCTAAACAATCCAGTAACTCTTGATAAGAATGAACTTCATAGATTGGTTTAGCTTGCGTTTTATTTTCCAGATTATGCGGATTGTACCAGATAGTATCAATACCAGCGTTATTGCCACCCTGGATATCCGCTGTCAAAGAATCACCAATCATCACGGTATTTTCTTTGCAAAAACCTGTTATTTGCTGTCCAATTTTTTCGTAGAAAAGAGCGTCAGGTTTTTGTGTTTGCAACTGTTCTGATATAAATACTTGATTGAAATAAGGAGCTAGTCCTGATTGAGTTAAGCGCCCTGTCTGAATGGTAGTTATCCCATTTGTGGCAGCGTAAAGTTCATAGCCACGATCAATCAGATTATCTAAAAGTTCTATTGCACCAGAAAAAATTTGGCCCTGTTGTGCTAAATAAAACTGGTAGCGTTCTGCTAAATGAATGCCATCTTTATCAATCCCAAAATGTTTAAACAATCGAGAAAAACGTGTATTGACTAATTCTTGTTTTGTAATTTTTTTCTGCTCTAAGTCCTTCCAGAGAGATTTATTCATCAGGACATAATAATCCTTATACGCCTGAATATCAGCAACTCCTTCTTCTTTCAGAAGTTGTGTCAATGCTACATCTTCAGCAACATCAAAATCAAGCAAGGTATGATCAAGGTCGAAAAGTAAAAATTTGTAGCTCATCCGTTTTATATCCTTCTTTTGATAATTTACACATTTCAAAGTATAGCATAAAGAACGAGAATAACCAAATACACTTATGCAACGACTATTGTTATAAATAGACTAATAATTTAAAAATCGAGAAATAATCTGTGAAAATTGATTAAAATCTTTAAAGGACATCCTACAAAAAATATATTAAATCTTGTAATCTCCTTGAAATATTTGAGTTGGATTTTAGGGAATTTCCTATTTTATTTTTTCTGTAAAATAAAAGATGTAAGCGGTTATTCTATCTTTTTATGTTATTAAAAACATAAAACTTCTAATATTTCGAAAAATTTACATTTTAATATTAATTTGATACCTTTAACATTGCTGTCCTTATTTTGATGTGATATAATTCACAGTATAGGGGAGTTTTAGTATTAGACTAGGGGGAGGCTTTATTAAGTTTTGTCTGCAAAATTAACCTATATCGTTAAGTCGTTTATTTTGATTTTTAAATAATTCTATTAGAAGGTAAAACACTATGAGCAATAAGAAAAAGTTTAGTATTTTCTCGTTTTTGATTTGCGTCCTGACAACTATTTTTGTTTTTAGTTTGAATAAAACTTTTGCTGAAACTCCAGAAGTTTCGGTAACAGGTAAATTTGCAGATACAATCACGATTTTAAACGTTACAAATAATGAAGGTGGCGATCTAAATTCGGACTTAGGACAATGGGCTACTTTCCGTATTAACGCTACATATGATTTAGCAGGAAAAAATGTTAAAGCTGGCGATCAAACAGTAGTTACTGTACCAGATGCATTAATGATTACTTCGGATAGTTTTGAAATTCGTGATATCAATACTAACGAAGTCATTGCTCATGCTACGGTTGATGCTACGAACAAAAAATTAACATTAACGTATACAAATTATGTTGAAACGCACTCTGATACAAACGGGTCTTTCTTCTTCTATGCACGTATTGACTTCAAAAAACACCCTCAACAAGGAGAAATTCCAATTGAAGTAACAGTGAACTCAGTAACAAAAGTAGCTGGTAAAGTAACATTTAAAGGTGTCGGGGACGGTAACCCAAGACTTTTAACAAAGACTAGCTGGGTTAATAGCGGAAATCATAAAGAAGTTCAATACACAATTTCTGTCAATCGTAACAAACAAAATATCAAGGGTGTAACAATTGAAGATCATTTGAGATTTACGAATGCATCCTATGTAAAAGATAGTATTAAAGTTATCAAAGGTACTTTTTCTTACGAAACAGGTGAGTGGGTATTCTCTAATCGCGTCGATGTAACTGACCAACATAAGGTTACAATCAGTGAAGATGGACAATCATTTGTTATTGATTTAGGTGATATTACTGATCAAGATCAATACCGCATCGATTATAAAGTAAATTTGAATTATGAACCTGTTGATGGTGAACTTTTGAAAAACGAGGCAACTCTTAAAGGTAAAGAGATTGAGAGCAAAGATGTAACTAACGTTGCTGCAGTTCAAGTCGCTGGTGGATCTGGTGTTGGTTATGTGTACTCAATCAATATTCATAAAGTAGACGATGCAAATCAACCTCTTAAAGGTGCTAAATTTAGAGTTGTTCGTCAAGCAAATAATCAAGTTATTGGTGAATTTGAGTCAGATGAAAATGGTAACATTGCAGTTAACAAATTGTTAAAAGATAAGTATATCTTAACTGAAATTGAAGCTCCATCTGGTCATGTTATTAAAGACGCAGTTACAGAGGTTAATGTTGAAGATTTTGGTGCAGATCATTCAGTGACGAAAACAATTGTAAATCCAAAAGAGGAAACAACAACTACTACAACTACTACAACAACTACAACAACTACTACAACCGAAGCTCCTACGACTTCAACTACTACAACCGAAGCTCCTACGACTTCAACTACTACAACTGAAGCTCCTACGACTTCAACTACTACAACTGAAGCTCCTACGACTTCAACTACTACTACAACAACTACTGGAGAAGAACCTAAATCTACAGTAACAACAACAGAAGACAAACCAGGCCTTCCAAATACTGGTGAAGGTAAAGGAACATTGGTTACAATCATTGGTTTTGTAACGTTAATTTCTTCAATCATCCTAGTAGCATTCTTGCATAAGTCAAAAAATGACTAATGTAAAATAAGGTTTTAAAAAGGATTTACTTTTAAACAGTAAATCCTTTTTTCTATCCATATGGCATGATATGTAAAAATAAAAATCGATAACCTTTTATAGTTATCGATATTAAAGAATCTTAATCTTTTTCACCAAGTTTACTATTGATAGTCATCATGATACTTGCTATCTTTTCACCCCAATATGGATCAGAAGCGTAAAGAACGTTCATACCTGATGATTTATTTCCAAGATAGGTTCTACCTTCATCAATATAATTTTCTCGAATCCATTTGGCGGCACCCAAGATTCCCTTATCAACATTGTCAAAACTCTTTGCAGAATCATATGGCGTTGTATCGTAGGCTGCAATCCCAAAGAAATTATTCTTGTCTTTGGCAATCTGACTACGTCCCCACGCACTTTCTAAAGCACTGTGAGCCATAAGATAGAGTGCATTTACTTGATAGCGTTTCTCAGCTTCTTTAAAGACCTCTCCTTTTCCTGCAAGTCGACTTCCCTGAATATTCATAAGAGAATAAACCTTATTCAATTCCTCCGCAGTATAATTGGTAGGCTTTCTTAGATCTCTATAGAGGAATGGATTCTCCACTTTAAAGTTATCAAAGTTAATACCATCTGCTGAATAGTATTTTGTACCAATAGCCATCGATGAACTGTGAGGAGCAACTTTAATACTTGTATAAGGTGATAATTCGTGATAAAGATAACGACCATCACTCGTATAATGAGGGATAAATTCATCGCTAGTGTTAACAGCTACTAAATCACTCTTGTTCATATAACCTGTGAGTCCAGAGATTTTTACCGGAAGTCTGTCACCTTGAGACGCAGCGTCAGAAACAGCAACAATAGTACCTTGAGAAATATAACTTAATCTAGCACCAGAAGCATCATAGACATAGGCAGTTATCGGTTTTACTTTATAGTAACTAGATGGATTAGAAATCCATTTCCCATTATTTTCGAAGCTGTAATTTTTGCCATTGATTTTCAGAGTTCCAGTAGCATAAACTCCGTCTTCTTTTAGATAGTACCAGGCATTGTAACTCTTATCAAAAATCCACTCTTTCTTGGCCATATAACCATACGATTTGAGATAGTAAGAACCTTGCCACTGGTTTTCGGCATAAGCACCATCAGATTTTAAGTAAAACCAACTATTGTACTTCTTATCAAAAAACCATTCACTTTGAGCCATGGCACCACTATCTTTTAGATAGTATTTATCTTTCCATTGACCACTCAACATGATTCCGTCTTTATCAAATACATACCAAGAGCCGTTGATTTTTTCCCATTTATTGCGGATGATTTTCCCAGAATCAGTAGCATAATACCACTTCTCATCCATCTTCACCCAATCCTTTTCAGCCATAGCGCCGCTATTTTTGAGAAGGTAGTCATTATAAAAAGTTTTACTTAACATGGTGCCAGATTCATCAAAACGATACCAAGAACCATTGATTTTTTCCCATTTATTGCGGATGATTTTTCCAGAATCAGTAGCATAATACCACTTCTCATCCATCTTCACCCAACCCTTTTCATGCATTGCTCCACTAGTCTGAAGAAGGTAGTCATTGTATACGGTATTACTTAACATGGCACCCGATTCATCAAAGCGATACCAAGCACCGTTGATCTTTTCCCATCTATTGCGGATGATTTTCCCTGAGTCTGTAGCAAAGTACCACTTGTCATCTATTTTAACCCAAGAATCCTCAACCAGAGCACCACTTTTATTTAAGAGGTAGTCATCATAAACAGTATCACTAAGCATGACACCATCTTGGTTAAAATAGTACCAGCGACCTGCTATTTTCTTCCAATTTGTGACAGCTTTTTTATTCTCATAATAACGCCATTGGCCATTTTCTTTTTGCCAACCTTCTTTGTTGACTTCCTCAATAACTGCTTCTGTTGAAGTGTTTTCCTTTTTCTCAGACGTTTCCTTCTTCGGCGTGGTTTGCGAAGACTCTTTATTTTGTTCTTCTTTTGAACTTTGTTTACTATCCTTATCGTGGCTTTTGATTTGCTTTTGATCTTCTTTTTCAATACCATTAGCTACAGCCTGTTCTGAGGTTTGATTTTTATTTGTAGCCTGGTTTTCCTCAGCGAATACAGTAGTTTTTGTAATTCCAGCCATGGAAAGAACAACTGTACTTGCCAGTAATATCTTTTTCATTTTTATCCTTTCAATTTTATAAATTTCATATTCTATATTTCTTGCTTATCACTTGTATAGATAGCAATTATCCATTTTATTATACAATATAATTTTAAATATAAAAGGAACATCTTTAAGAAGAAAGAAAGTTGTAATATTGTTAAAACATTTTAGAAATATAAATCAACAAAAAGTAGTCGAAAATTACTGAACGACTACTTTTTTTATTCTAAGAATTAACCTTCTATTACTTTGGTACGTTTATTAGTTAGAAGCGGACTTATAAATATAGATAGAATAGCTAAAATCGCAAAACTAATACCTACATACCAATATGGTACATCAAGTGTGGTTGAACGACCAGATAGATTGACTATCCCACGGAATAATGTTCCTGTTGTAACAATTGCTACTGCTGAGTTCCATAAATTAAGGCTTAATCTTGAAAAATACGGAAGGACTTTGAGCAAAATTGCTAGTATTATCCCACCCACCAGAGGTACAGCGAACAAGTAATGCATATGAACTGATGTCTCTCCAAAACTAAATAATTCATAAATTCTAGAGAAAGCAAAGAAGAAAATCGTAATTAATGTATAAGAAACAACAGTTTTTGTAAAGCGTTTTTTGTTAGGATTAATAACCAATGTAGACAATATCACTCACCGCCCTTTCTGAAATTCTGTTTCCTCCAGTCGTTGGCTTGTTAATAACCTGACCGTTGAAGTAAAGCGTAGATGATCCACCACCATCAAGGTTGTAGGCGGTTTTTACACCGTATGATTTCATGACTTCAGCCATTTGGTATAGGGATAGGCCCTTACTTTCGGATGTACGTCCGTCAGAAACTACGATAATATAGTGGTTCTCATCAATAATCCCAATCGCAGTACGAGGATTTGATGCCATAGCTTGTCCAACTTCTTCATTTGTTCCTACTGCAATCTCACCATTTTCAACTAAAGCAGGACCAAAAGCCAAGAGGTTGACAACACCATCTTTAACTAGTTGGTCAGCTGAAATTTGATTTTCGTAGATAATCTTGAAAGAACCATCTTTATAGATAGCTAAATCACCATTGCTTGAATCTTCTCGAACAGTATCACGATAGACGACACCATTACGGATAACATAACCAGTTGAGTTTGCACCGTAATAATCTCCGTTGACTGCTAGAATAGCATTGTTATCAGCTGCTGTTTCAGAAGTTTTTGCAGTTACGTTGGTCCCAAAGGCATTTTGGGCGAAAGCTGTTTTCAGATAATCTGATGAGCTTACTGTAACATCTGCAATGTAGACTTGCGTACTATTAACTGTCGTTTCAGACAAGTTAATGGAGATATTATCGTCCTTATAACTTGAGTCTGTTACTGTTGCTGTTTTTGCTGCTTGACTTGCCGTCGCAGTATTTGTACTAGTGCTAGTTGTTGCTACTGTCGAAATAGTCTCAGCAAGAACAAAAGTCTTTAGCATAGAGTAACTAAAAGATCCTGTCAAAAGTAACCCGACAACTGAAGCATAAGCATATCGTTTTTTTATAAATTTCATAGTACAGTTGATGTCCTTTCCTTAAAAATGAATTTCTTCTGAATGGTCCAAGAAACAGCAAAGAGAAGAATTCCAACAATAATCTTAACGATTAAGAGATTCATTCCAAATACTGCATAAAATAGACGAATAAGAAGCGTGTCTAGAACAAAGAGTCCTACTGCAAGACCGAAGTATCCCATACCTGTTTTTACAAGACTATCCTCGTTTTTAAAGACTAGTTTCTTATTTGTAGAGTAGTTAAAAATGGAGCTGGTCACACGGGCTAGTCCGTTAGCTAGGAAGATACGGAAACTCGTCGGGACTGTTGGTAAAAACAAAATCGCTAGAGCATAGACGATATAATCAACAACAAAGCTACTTAGGGATGATAAGGCAAATTTAAAAATATTTTTATAAATCATGAACCCATCTCTAATCGGGCGGAAGTGAGATTCTTCATTATCATTGATATAGACAGTTTCAATGGGAACTTCTAAGATTTCATATTCTTTTGTTGCTTCCAGAAGCATGTTCATTTCGTATTCATACCTTTTTCCTTCTATTTTTAACATAAAAGGTATAAGATTTGTTGTAAAAGCGCGAAGTCCTGTTTGTGTATCTGTTACTCCTACTCCTGTTTGTAATTTAAAGAGTGCTTTTGTTAAGCTATTCCCAAAACGGCTACGGAGGGGGACTTTTCCTGTGAAGGCACGCACACCCAAGATTAGTTTGTTAGGATTTTCAGAAGCTTTGTTAGACGTACGGAAAATATCCCATATCTTATGCTGACCATCTGCGTCTGCTGTGACTACTGTTCCATAAATGTTTTGTTCTTGGATATAAGAAAAGGCTGTTTTAAGCGCTTGCCCTTTACCTTGATTCACTTCGTGACGGAGTACCGTAGCATATTGCTTAGCTTTTTCAAAGATATTTTGACACTTTGATGAACT
>FLSH01000334.1_pt2 | contig 14843 bp, 16 predicted proteins | sample 1550441 | NCBI WGS metagenome assembly FLSH01 (sample SAMEA4031756, study PRJEB14383) | metagenome | biome: human; feature: oral; material: saliva | place: Philippines | collected 2014 | reverse complement strand
TCGGCAAGCGCTACGAAGACCGGTCTGGCTGAGTCCATCTCTGTGGCGGTCTACAATGCGGCAGCTCCGGCGGGTAGCGCCTCCAGTGCGGCGGCTCTGCTGACCGGCTATACCATTAACGAGACCGCGAATTACACCGGTGTGGCTCCTGCAACCAGCGTGGTCTACTACGCTGAGGGCTACCAGTCGCAGGCGCAGAGCATCGCCTCGAAGCTGGATATTTCGCAGGTGCGCCAGGCGACTGCCAACGTTGAGATGGGCAACCACGAGGTGATTGTGGTTCTGGCTTCCGATTACACCGGCTAAAACCCAGCCCGCGTCGCTTCTGTAATTACAAGTTTTCTTTCAACCCCACCCGTGCCATTCCAATCGTGCACCGGGTGGGGTTGATGCTTTTAACGCCCCTTTTGGCGGGCTTGATGAGCGCAGATTAAGCACTGGGCGATTAACCCTTCAACCTTGGGCTTAAACGTTTGCTCCACGCCGGTGCGGGTGCCACAATTGATGTAGCATTCGGGCGTTCTGCGCCCTACTCTGCCCGCACCCCTGTCACGGTTGTCGTCACGGGTGCGCGGGGGAGGGGTAGCGACCCGATTTTAGACGTACTGCATCCCAGCGGGATGCAGGAGAACATCCTATCGTTCAGGAGGACACTTATGGCAAAGCTCATTGCTTTTGACGAAGAGGCACGCCGCGGCCTTGAGCGCGGTTTGAACACCCTCGCCGATGCAGTGAAGGTGACCCTCGGCCCCCGCGGCCGCAACGTTGTGCTGGAGAAGGCGTGGGGCGCCCCCACCATCACCAACGACGGTGTCTCGATCGCGAAGGAAATCGAGCTGGAGGATCCGTACGAGAAGATTGGTGCGGAGCTCGTCAAGGAAGTTGCCAAGAAGACTGACGACATTGCCGGTGACGGTACCACCACCGCTACCGTTCTGGCTCAGGCGCTGGTCCGCGAGGGCCTGCGCAACGTGGCTGCTGGCGCTGACCCGCTGAGCCTCAAGCGCGGCATTGAGAAGGCTGTTGAGGCCGTGACCGAGGCTCTGCTCTCCTCCGCGAAGGAAGTTGAGACCGAGGAAGAGATCGCCGCAACCGCGTCTATTTCCGCTGGCGACGCCGAGATCGGCAAGCTCATTGCTGAGGCAATGGAGAAGGTCGGCAAGGAAGGCGTCATCACCGTTGAGGACTCCAACACTTTCGGTCTGCACCTCGAACTGACCGAGGGTATGCGCTTCGACAAGGGCTTCCTGTCCGGTTACTTTGTGACCGACCCGGAGCGTCAGGAAGCCGTCCTGGAGGACCCCTACATCCTGGTTGTGAACCAGAAGATTTCGAACGTTAAGGACCTCGTCCCCGTCCTGGAGAAGGTCATGCAGTCCGGCAAGCCGCTGCTGATTGTTGCTGAGGACGTTGAGGGTGAGGCTCTGGCTCTGCTGGTGCTGAACAAGATGCGCGGCTCCATCAAGTCCGTGGCCGTGAAGGCTCCGGGCTTCGGTGACCGCCGTAAGGCTCAGATGGCCGATATCGCCATCCTGACCGGCGGCCAGGTCATTACCGAAGAGGTTGGCCTGTCCCTGGACGCCGCAACCCTGGACATGCTCGGTTCCGCCCGCAAGGTCGTTGTGACCAAGGACGAGACCACCATCATCGAGGGTGCAGGCGACGCAGCAGCTATCGAGGGTCGCGTGGCTCAGATTCGCGCAGAGATCGCTAACTCTGACTCCGACTACGACCGTGAGAAGCTGCAGGAGCGCCTGGCTAAGCTCGCCGGTGGCGTGGCTGTGCTGAAGGCTGGTGCCGCAACCGAGGTTGAGCTGAAGGAACGCAAGCACCGCATTGAGGATGCTGTGCGTAACGCTAAGGCTGCTGTTGAGGAGGGTATCGTTCCCGGTGGTGGCGTTGCTCTGATTCAGGCCGGCGTGAAGGTCTTCGACAAGCTGGAGCTGACCGGTGACGAGGCTACCGGCGCGAACATTGTGCGCGTGGCTATCGACGCACCGCTGAAGCAGATCGCTGCTAACGCTGGCCTGGAGCCGGGCGTTGTGGTTGACCGCGTTCGCTCCCTGCCCGCCGGTACCGGCCTGAACGCTGCGACCGGCGAGTACGAGGACCTGATGGCTGCTGGTATTGCTGACCCGGTGAAGGTGACCCGTTCGGCTCTGCAGAACGCTGCGTCTATTGCTGGTCTGTTCCTGACCACTGAGGCTGTTGTTGCGAACAAGCCGGAGCCCGCTGGTGCGGCTGCTCCCGGTGCGGACGGCATGGCAGGCATGATGTAATAACTTTTTGTCCCTGATGGGGCAAAAAGTTATGGAATCCGAAGGGCATGAAGTGACCTTCGGGGGTGAGATGCCGCTGGAAACTAACCCGGCATAATCACACCGCATCCGTATGAGGCGGGGGCGGCTACCCACGATGGGTGGCCGCCCCCGCTTTTTCTGTTCCAATTTGGCGGTATCTCAGATAGGCGTTTGCGAGGCGAGGAGGGGGCAAGCGATATGCTGAGAACATGAGCTCTAACACCACGTCTTCCTCTCATCTTTCACAGGCCCCGGACTGCACCAATCGGAGCGTGAAGAGCATCGGGTCGCGGGGCTCGATTCTGAGCATCGGGTCGGTGAACTCGTTCTGCAGTATTGGCTCCGTGAACTCGGTGTTTTCGATTGGCTCGGTATGCTCGATTGGATCCATCGGCTCTGTCTTTTCTGCTGGGGCTATTGCCTCGTGCCTGGGCTTTCTTGGCGTGCTGTCGGTTTTTTCAGGGCCCTCCGTGCTTTCGGTGGGGTCGTATCGGTCGGTATTGAAAGTAAATCGTCGCCCCGGGACTCGGCGGTCTGGTCCTTCACACTCCTAAGCGCTCGTGTGTGACGGGCCGGCGGCGTGCCGGCTCGTGGAGGCGGTAAAATGGTGCCCCTATGGAATGTGCCTATTTTCGTGAAGACCTCTGCTCCTCCTGCCCCAGCATTGAGACCGCCTACACCGCGCAGGTGCAGGCGAAGCAGGAGCATGCCCGCGCCCTGCTTGCCGCGTACCCGCAGCTGCAGTGGCTGGATCCGGTGACCAGCGCGGAGGCGGGCTTCCGCAATAAGGCGAAGCTCGTGGTGGGCGGTTCGGCGAAGAACCCGACCCTGGGCATTGTGGACTACCGTACGGGCGCATCCACGGATTTAAGCGAATGTCCGCTCTATATGGAGCCGATTCAGGCGGCTATTCCGGTGTTGCACGAGCTGATTCGGCGCGCGGACCTGACCCCCTATGACATCCCGAATCGTCGCGGCGAGCTGAAGAATATCCTCGTGACTGCTTCGGCTGCCGGTGAGCTGATGGTGCGTTTCGTGTTGCGTTCGAAGAAGCTTCTGGTGCCGATTCGCCGGCAGCTGGGCTGGCTGCAGGAGCGGCTGCCGAACCTGGCGGTGCTGTCGGTGAACCTGCTGCGTGAGCCGGTGGCGCGTGTTGAGGGCGACGAGGAGATTATTCTTTCGGAGCGTCAGACCCTGCCGATGCAGGTGAACGACCTGACCCTGCATCTGCGCCCGCAGAGCTTCTTCCAGACGAACACGAAGGTTGCCGAGGCGATGTACGCGCAGGGCCGCGAGTGGGTGCGTGAGGTGGCTCCGCGCTCGCTGTGGGACCTGTACTGTGGCGTGGGTGGTTTTGCCCTGCACGCCGCCTCGGTGATGGACGGCGGCTCGGTGACCGGCATTGAGATTAGTGCGGAGGCGGTCGCTTCGGCGCAGCGCACGGTGGCTGAGTATGGGCTGGAGGGCGTGGACTTTTCGGCGCAGGACGCGCCGGAGTTTGCGGTGTCTTCGGGCACGGTGCCGCAGATGCTGGTGGTGAACCCGCCGCGCCGCGGTATTGGTGAGAGCTTGTGCGCGTGGATTGAGGGTTCGGGTATTGACCGTGTGGTGTATTCGAGCTGTAACGCGGTGACTTTGGCGAAGGATCTGGAGCGCATGCCCGCGTATGCGCCGGTGCAGGGCCGTGTGCTGGATATGTTCCCGCATACGGACCACTACGAGGTCATGGTGCTGCTGCAACGGCAGTAGCAGCCTTTATACGCGTAGGCGGTGGCGTCTCGGACGGTTGTGTCCGAGGCGCCACCGCTTTTTCGTTCCCCTCTAGTGGGCGTGAAATTCTAACCCTGCGCTGTGAAATTCTGTGCGGCGAGAATACCCGCCACGTACGCCACCTGACCCACGTGCTGTGCCGCGTCGTCAATCAGACTGACTAGGCGCACCCCGCGAGTCACCGGCGGAGTCCACGAACGGTCAATAATCTCACTCAAATCAGCCTCGCTCAGCGTCTGCGCGTAGTCGGCGAGCGCCTCGCCGGTCGCCACAAGGTACTCCACCAACAGGGCAGAATCTTCAACCACGATGGAGCGTGCCTGCTCGGCGGTGTGGCCGTAGCCCATGGTGTCGCCCAGCTCGCCCAGGTTGAAACGTTCCCTGAAGCCCTGAGCCTCCCAGACCTGCGGCTGACCGTTCAGGGCGGAGAGCTGCATGTCCATCTGTCGTCCGGCGTGCCAGAGCAGCCAGGCGATAGAGTTCGGGTGCCCGCCCGGGTGGACGTTGAGCGCCTCGGGGGATAGCCCCTTGACGGCTACGGCGGCTTCGATACCGGGGCGGCTGGCGGCGTCACGCAGAATATCGTGGGTGTTCATGGAGTTCTCCTGAATTTGCTGGCTTCCTTTAGGCCGGCTTCTTGTAGGGAGCCGGGTAGTTTCAGTCTACGCCCGAGCGGGCTGAGGGGCGGCTGTGGAAGGAGGGAAGGGCCTTTGTGTTTATGGCGCACATCCTAGAGATAAAACTTGACGATGTAAGTTTTTGCTGTCATAGTTGTACTTGTACCCGATACGGATACAACTAAGGTATGCGGCACACAACCCAGGAGGGGACATGGACACCAAATTCTCGGTAGCACTACACGTCCTAACGATGATTAGCGAAAGCGAAAAAACGCTCAGCTCCGAGGACCTCGCGCGTAGCGTCGGCACCAACGCCAGCTACATCCGCAAAATCATCACCCTCCTCAAAAAAACAGATATCCTCAGCTCCCAGCGCGGCAAACCCGGCTACCAGCTCACCCGCCCGGTAGAGAACATTAGCCTCCTCGACATCTACCTCGCCGTCCAGGAAAGCAGCAGCATCAACCTCTTCCACACGCACCACAACGCGAACGAAGAATGCCCGGTCGGCGCCCACATCCTCCAGGCGGTCAACCCCATCTTCGAAGAAACCCAGCGGCACCTGGCTCAAGACCTCGCACAGCAAAGCCTGCGCAACGTCATCACGAACCTCTACACCGCGGCAGGAAAAACCCCTCCCGCATAACCGGCTCAAATACGACACCAGAACTTACCGAATAACACCACACCCGAAAGGACCCCCATGAAGGCAGCACAGATCGTTTCTTACAACAAGAACAACATCGCCCTCACCGTCACTGACGTACCCGCACCCCGCCCCGCCGCACAGCAGGTACTCGTCAAGATCAGCACCGCAGGCGTCAACCCCCTCGACAACATGATTTCCCGCGGTGAAGTCAAGCTCATCACCCCCTACGCCCTGCCCCAAATCGCAGGCAACGAAATCGTCGGCCGCGTAGAAGCCCTCGGTGAAGGCGTCACCTCCTTCAAAGTCGGCGAGCGCGTCTTCGCCCGCCTGCCGCTGAACAGCATTGGCGCTTTCGCAGAATACGTAGCCGTGGATGCGGCCGCTCTGGCTCGCGTACCCGAATACCTCAGCGACGAAGAAGCGGCGGGCGTTCCCCTGACCGCCCTGACCGTCATGCAGGCATTCGACCTGATGAGCGCCCAGCCCGGCAAGACCATCTTCATCTCCGGCGGTACCGGCGGTGTGGGTGCCATGGCAATTCCCCTGGCAAAGGCAAAGGGCCTGACCGTCATCACTAACGGTAGCGCCTCCGGTAAGGAGCGCGTGCTGGGTCTTGGCGCTGACCGCTTCATCGACTACAAGACCGAAAACTACGCTGAAACCCTCAGCGGTATCGACTACGTGCTCGACACCCTCGGTGGCGACGAGACTGAAAAACAGATGAGCATCATGGCGCCCGGCGGTCAGCTCGTCTCCCTGCGCGGCATGCCCAACAAGGCATTCGCACAGCGCATGGGCATGCCCCTCTGGAAGCAGCTGCTCTTCGGGGCGGCAGGTCGCACCATGGACCGCAAGGCGCAGAAATACGGCGTGACCTACCACTTCATCTTCGTCGAATCTAACGGCGCGCAGCTGCAGCAGGTTGCTGACATCTTCGCTGAGCGTCAGATTAAGCCCTCTATCGACACTGTCTTCCCCTTCGAAGACGTCAACGCCGCCCTGGACAAGGTCGCTAACGGCCGTTCCAACGGCAAGACCGTCATCTCCTTCACCGTATAAGCGCCTCACTCAACGAAAAGAAGAATCGTGTCTTACCTCGAAACTCCCACCCGCCACATCACCGTCAACAACCAGAAGATTGCCTACCGAGAACTCGGCGAAGGCAACTCGGACATTCCGCTGGTCATGCTCGTGCACCTCGCCGCGACCATGGACGACTGGGACCCCAAGCTGCTTGACCTGCTCGCTAAGCGCCAGCACCTGATCGTGATGGACCTGCCCGGTGTAGGCTCCAGCGAAGGCTCTGTTGCGACCACCATCTCCGGTATGGCTCACCAGGCAGCAGAAATTATTCAGGCCCTCGGCTACCAGAAGGTCAACCTGCTGGGCCTGTCCATGGGCGGCATGATTACCCAGGAAGTTGTGCGCGCCTACCCAGCCCTCATCAACCGCATGGTGCTGGTCGGTACCGGCCCGCGCGGCGGCGCTGGAATCGACGCCGTCACCGGAACCACCTTCGGCTACATGGCGCGTGCAGCCCGCGAGAAGATTAGCCCCAAGCGCTACATCTTCTACACCCACGACGCACAGGGCGGCATTGAGGCGCAGCGCGTGCTGGACCGCATGGATGCCCGCACCGAGGCGCACCGCGGTGCCCCGATGAAGGTTGTCGGCTTCCTGCGTCAGCTGGTGGCTATTCGCCGCTGGGGCAAGCAGCCGCAGGACGATATGGCGTACATTGCCCAGCCCACCCTCATCGTCAACGGTGAAACCGACATGATGGTGCCCAGCGTCAACTCCTACGATATGCACCGCAAGGTTGCCCAGAGTGAGCTGAAGATGTACCACCGTTCCGGTCACGGTGCTCTCTTCCAGTATGCAGATGAGTTCGCTGAGGACCTGCTGAAGTTCCTGGAAAGCTAGAGTCCCGGCCACTGACATGGGCGAATACGGCAAGTAATCCGCCAAAATATCACCCATAAAACCTACTTTGAGGCCCCTGCCGCGCCCCCTGCGGCGGGGGCCTCACCTTATACCCCATCGCCTGAGCCTGCCCCAAAGAAAACCGGCACCCGGAAATAATACGCCCGCACCCTCGTTGAACCCTGCGAAGACATCATCAAAATTCCATAGGAGAATACTATGACCACCCCCGCTTAGCTGCACTTTGATATGGTTGTCATCGGCTTCGGCAAGGGCGCCAAGGCCAACCGGTGCAATGACGCTCACCGTCGCCGCCGTTCTTCCACAACTAACTCAGCGCAACGACCTCCTGGTAGTGCTCGCCCCACGCCCACAGCGCATCGAACAGGGTGCGCATGCTCTGCCCCAGCTCGGTCAGCTTATACTCCACACGTAGCGGCACCTGCTCGTAGACGGTGCGGGTGAGGATTCCGCGAGCCTCAAGCTGGCGTAGATTTTCGGTGAGCACCTTCTGCGAAATATCGCCAAGCGAGCGCTGAAGCTCCTTATACCGCAGGGGCCCGTTGAGCAGATCACGCACAATCAGAGCGCCCCAGCGCGTTGAAATAACCTCCAGAGTGGTTTCGACGGGGCACTGCGGCAGCTTAGCGTTTTGGTAAAGGTACTGGTCCGTCACAATGGTTTCCTTGGGGTAACTGGGGCACGTTAAAGTGCCGTATTGACGGGTGTTTATCGCGTCGGTAGCGTTGAATACGTCCTAAGAATACAACGTTTATCGTGGAGGAAACATGAAAATCGCAGTCATCGGTGCAAACGGTAAAGCCGGTACTCTCGTCGTGCGTGAAGCCACCGAACGCGGGCATGAAGTTACCGCTATCATGCGGTCCGAACAGCCCACCCAGGCGCAGCACACCCTCATTAAGGACGTTTTCGCGCTCACTCGCAACGACCTGTCGGGGTTCGATGCAGTGGTAGACGCCTTCGGCGCGTGGACTCCCGAGAGTCTGCACCTGCACAAGGACCACCTGGTCCATCTTGCAGAGGCACTCAGCGGCACCCAAACTCGTCTGCTCGTTATCGGCAGCGCCGGTAGCCTCTACCCCGACTCGACCACGGATCAGCGGCTTGTAGACTCGCCCGCTATGCCCGAAGAATTCAAACCGCTGGCTACCGCGATGGCGCAGGCGTATGATGCGCTGCGCATCCGTGAGGATGTTGCCTGGACCTACATGAGCCCGGCCCTGGTGTTTAACCCTGATGGTGAGCGCACGGGTGAATACCAGTTGGCAGGCGATGTGCTGACGATGAATGCCGCCGGGCAGAGTGAAATTAGCTATGCGGATTTTGCGGTCGCCGTGCTTGACCTTATTGAGTCGGGGGAGCATCAGCGCGAGCGCGTAAGCGTGGTGTCGCGCTAGCTTACGCCCCTGCTGCCGGGTGTAAAAAGAGCCTTTATGTGAATATAGCGTTGGAAATCCCGCTTCATTCACATAAAGGCTCTTTTTAGGTTGCCTGGAAAAGGTAGGCACCCCCAGTGCAGCGTCAAGAAAAAATGTGGCGCGCGGGAATAATACTCATTTCTTTCCGTTGAACTCTGTGAAGACATCATCATCTAAAATTCACAGGAGAATATTATGACCACCCCCGCTCAGTTGCACTTTGACATGGTCGTCATTGGCTTCGGCAAGGGCGGCAAGACTCTCGCCGGCGCATACGCCAAGACCGGCAAGAACGTTGCCCTCATCGAACAGTCCACCGGCATGTACGGCGGCACCTGCATCAACATCGGTTGCGTACCCACCAAGGCGCTCGTGCACCGCGCCGACGAGTTCCGCGCCAGCGGCGAGCGCAGCCTTGAAGAAGCAAACGCCGCCTACGGATCCGCTGTGGTCTTCCGTGACAAGCTGACCGGCATGATGCGCGCCAAGAACCGCGAGATCCTGCTGTCCAACGAGACCGCTAAGCTCATTGACGGCCACGCACGTTTCGTCTCCGACACCGAGGTTGAGGTCACCGCGGGCGAGGACACCCTGCGCGTTACCGCCGACTACTTCATCGTCAACACCGGTGCCGTGTCGGTTATCCCGCCGATTGAGGGTATCCGCGAATCTGAGCGTGTGCTCACCTCCACCGAGTTGCAGAAGCTCACCCCGCGCCCCAAGCGTCTGGGCATTATCGGTGGCGGCCCCATCGGTGTTGAGTTTGCCGGTATTTTCTCCTCCTACGGTACCGAGGTGACCATTCTGGACGGTGCGCCCGCCCTCTTCGGCCGCTACGACGAGGACGTTGCCCAGGTTGCCCGCGAGATTATCGCAGACCAGGACATTACCGCTCATACCGGCGTGCGTGTGCAGTCCTTCAAGGATGGCGCTGACTCGGTGACCGTGACCTACCTCGACTCCGAGGGCGCTACCCGGGAGCTGGAGGTGGACTACGTGATGGTTGCGACCGGCCGCAAGCCCGCAACCGAGGGTCTGGGTCTGGAGAACACCAGCATCGAAACCAACGACCGCGGCGCAATTGTCGTGGATGAGCACCTGCGCAGCACCGTGCCGAACATTTTCGCGCTCGGTGACGTGAACGGCGGCCCGCAGTTCACCTACATCTCCATGGATGACTACCGTGTGGTGCTCTCCCAGCTGGTCGGTGACGGTTCCCGCTCCACCAAGGACCGCAAGGCAGTGGCTTCGACCATTTACATGAACCCGCCGCTGTCTTCCGTGGGCCTGACCGAGCGTGAGGCAATTGAGGCTGGCCACAAGGTGAAGGTCGCTTCGAAGCCTGTTGCCGCGGTTGCCGCGATGCCGCGTGCGAAGACCCAGGAGAACCCGCGCGGCATCATGAAGTTCGTGATTGACGCGCAGAGCGACCAGATTCTGGGCGCCCAGCTGCTGGTAATCGAGTCCATGGAGGTTATTAACCTGGTGGCTCTGGCGATGCGCCACGGCATTACTGCATCGCAGCTGCGCGATGAGATTTACACCCACCCCTCGATTACCGAGGGCCTGAACGAGGTGCTGGCTGCGGCAGTGCCCGTGAACTAGTTGAACTAGAATCGCGTCTGGATTCGCGGTTCGTATAGCGTTTCTGCTTGTCTGAGTGCTTCCCTGCCCGTTCCGCCCGTTGTGCTGTCAACGGGGGTGCGGGTGGGGAAGCATTTTTGTTAAGGCTCATATATACCTAGTAGCTAAGCATGCCCTAAGATGGTTATGAGATAAGCGCAAGCTCACCGATTGGGTGGTCAGCGCGAGAGGGCTCGGAGGAGGCACCCACTCGCGGCTACACCCACCACAGTGCACAGCCTGCGCCGCGCATACAACCGAAAACCAAAGGCACGAACCGGGAGAATCATGGCACTGCCCAAAATCAAGCCCTACACCTACGTCGACCGTGAACACAGCAACCGCGTGAGCTGGCCTGTGGACCCCTCCCGAGCTGTACTGCTCGTGCACGACATGCAGGTACACTTTGTCCAGGCTTTCGAGGGCGCCAACCTGGGTGAGGGTAACGACAACCCGGACGCCCAGATCAACATCGCCATTCGGAACCTGCGCCGCCTCATTGACACCGCCCACGCCGCCGGAATCCCGGTCTACTACACCGCGCAGCCGCCGCGCCAGAACCCCGAAGACCGCCGCCTGCTCATCGACTTCTGGGGCGACGGCCTGCAGAACGACGAGTCCGCCCGCGTGCTCGACGAACTGGCACCCACCGACCGCGACACCGTGCTGACCAAGTGGCGCTACTCCGCGTTCGTGCGTAGCCCCTTCGAGGACCTGCTCAAGGAGTCCGGTCGCGACCAGCTCATTATCGGCGGCGTGTACGCGCACATTGGCTGCCTGACCACCGCCCTGGAGGCGTTCATGCGTGACATCCAGCCGTTTATGGTTGCGGATGCGCTCGCCGACTTCTCGGAGGAGGAGCACCGCATAGCGTGCGAGTACGCTTCGGGTCGTTGCGCCCGCGTGCTGAACACCGCCGATGTGCTCGCCGACCTGCAGAAGGCTGAGAAGGCAGAGAAGACCGAGGATGCAGAGGAGGCCCGCGCGTGAGCTGGGTAATTGTTACCGGCGCTAACGGCGGTATTGGTGAGGCTACGGTCCACCAGCTGATTAAGAACGGTTATTCGGTATTTGCGGCCGACCTGGGCGATGCGCCCGTCGCCTCCTTCGTCACCTACGGCGATGCGCTCTTCCGCTACCGCGCCGTAGACGTTACGAGTGAAGAGTCCGTCACCGCCCTCGCCAACGCTGTAGCGGCACTCGACGAACCCATCACCGGTGCGGTGCTCGCCGCGGGCATCGCCCACAGCCAGCCGCTACTGGAAACCAGCTTCGACACCTGGAAGCGCCTGCACGCGGTCAACTCCGACGGCGTGTTCCTGTGCCTGCGCGAATTCGCGCGCATCATGATTGACCAGCAGGAAACCGACCCGGCGAATAGCCGCTCCCTGGTGACGGTCGCCTCCAACGCGGCGCGCGTGCCCCGCGCGGAGTTTGGTGCCTACGGCGCATCGAAGGCGTCGGCGGCGCGCGTGAGTTCCAGCTTCGGTCTGCAGCTTGCCGCGCACGGTATTCGCGTGAACTCGGTCTGCCCCGGTACCACCCGAACCCCCATGGTGACCGACGCCTGGGAGGGGGAGGACCGCTCCGCCCTGCCGGTTGCCGGTAACCCGGAAACGTTCCGCCTGGGCATTCCGCTGCGCCGTATCGCCGACCCGGCGGATATTGCGGCGGTCAACGCTTTCCTCATTTCTGAGGCGGCACGCCACATCACCATGCAGGAGATTGTTGCCGACGGCGGTGCGACCCTCTAACGGCACCCCGCGTCCGGCTTTTAGATGACCGGCGCGAACCCCCACACCACTGATAGAAGTACGATGACGAACCTTCCTGATTTTATCTTTGCCACCGGCACCCGCGTTCTGCGTGCATCCGGTGCGATGACCCCTGTCACCTTCGATAATGCCCTGGACGAGGCGAAACGTGCCGGTAGCGCCGTCGTGGGTCTGATTCCTTTTGACCCTGATATGCCCGCCTACCTCTTCGTGCCTGAACGCCTGGAGGAGCAGCAGGTGCCGGTCCCCGAGCAGACCGTGGCGCTTGCCGAGCCGGTATCGGTCACCGGCCGCCAGAACGACCGGTTCCGTGCCGCCGTTGCGACCGCCGTGGAGCGCATGAAGGCGGGTGAGCTGAGCAAGATTGTGCTTTCGCGTGTGCTCACCGCCCGCTACGCACCCGGCGCCCTCAACCTGGAGGCGCTGTACAACAACCTGCGCGCCCAGCAGCGTTCCGCGTTCAACTTTGCGGTGCGCCTGCCCGAGGGTGAGCGCGGCATGAGCGGAAGCTACCTGATGGGCGCCTCCCCGGAGCTGGTGTTCCGCACCGAGGGCCGCGCCTTCAAGACCCACCCGCTTGCCGGTAGCGCCCCGCGCATTGCCGAGCCCGGTAGCGCCGAGGACGAGGCGATTCGTGACCGCCTGTTCGCCTCGCCGAAGGACCGCCACGAGCACGCCTACGTCATCAACGATATTGCCGAGCGCCTGGCACCCATCGCCGAGGAGCTGAACGTGCCGCAGGTGCCCTCGCTGCTGCAGACCCCGCAGCTTTGGCACCTGGCGACCCCCATCGACGGTGTGCTGAAGGAGGGACTGACCTGCCTGGACGGTGCCCGCGCGATCCACCCGACCCCCGCGATTTGCGGTGCCCCCACCGAGAAAGCACTCGATCTGATTCGCCAGCTGGAGTCTTTCGAGCGCCGCTACTTTGGCGGCCTGGTCGGCTACATGGACGCCGAGGGCAACGGCGAGTGGGCGCTGGTTCTGCGTTGCGCCCAGGTCAGCCCGGAGGAGGCGGTGCTGTACGCGGGCGCGGGTATTGTGGCTGAGTCCGACCCGGAGCTGGAGCACACGGAGACCGGCACGAAGCTCGGCAGCTTCGGTCGCGCCCTGGGCGTGGATACCCTGGGGGAAGACACCCCTTAGGCTCTACCTTGAACGCCTTGACGAGGCAGAATAAAACGACTGAATACGATGACTGAATAAAACGACGGAACGCGCTCGCTGGCATGGCGGGCGCGTTCAGTCGTTGTTGTTATGAGGGATTGAGCCCGGCTAATCGGTGAGCAGGCGCTTGAGCTCCAGGGGAGTAGCCACCGGCAGAAGCTGAGCCTCAACCTGCGCGGATTCACCCTCAGCAGGGTTCTCCACAGCCAGGGCGATGAGCATCTTCTGCGCGTGCTCCGGGTTCTCCGCATCGGGCAGTGCCACGGGTACCCACTGCAGACTAAAGCTACGCTCGATAGCGTCGCCGCCGCCCTGAGGTGTGGGTGCGCTAAAGGTAGCACGCGCGGTCAAGCTGTCCTGAGTCAGTACACGCAGGGCGGTCGGCTCGGGAGTGTCGCTGCCCAGAAGGTCCCCCGGGACCTCCTCGTTCATGGCAAGTTCGAACGCATCCAGCAGGTCATCGGTGAGCTGTACCCGAACCAGGGAGGGCACCACGCTCAGGCCGTGGCCGGTCGCCTTGAGCACCGCCTCCTTAGCGGTCCACAGCGCCACCGAGAACAGGTGCAGTACGGGCGCGGGACGTTCCTGCGCTACCCGCTCGTAGAACGTACGTTCTTCATCGGAGAGCGCCAGACGCGCAAAACCGGAGAACAGGCGCGCATCCAGGGTCTCAACATCCACGCCGAGCACCGCCGAAGAATTACGACTAAACGCACCCACGACCAGCGGGTTTACCTGCGACATATTGAAGTTCACGCCCGCAATACGCGGCTTGCCGTGCTTCTTGCCGCTGGTGCACAGGGTGCAGGAACGATCCACCTCAATCTCAGAAGCGGCACTGGACGGCACATCCAGACGAGCCGCCGCCATGGCACGCATAAGCGCCTGAGTGCTCAGGTAGCTGACCGCCGCCGTGGAGGTCGGCAACTGCGCCGCATGCTGCTGCTCGGCAAGACCCAGGTAGCTCAACCAGCTAAAACGCAGGGAACCGTACATCGTGCGGGTGGGAAGAGCGAAAATCTGCACGCGCTCGCTCGGGCGGGCGGTAGGGTGCTCCGGGCGCTGTGCGCTGGGTGTTTCGGGGGCAGAATAGCTCATAGGTTTAGTGTACCCGCCCGGCTATGGTGGGCTCCTATAGGTTGTCCACAGCCGTGACCGCGCGCTACGCACCCTCGCCGCCGGTGCGGTAAAGTCATCACAGACATCATTACGGACTGCCGCCCGCACAATAGAGCGGCGGCGCAGAAAGAAGGTACCGTGAACAGCACGCAAGAGATCATTGCCGCCGCAGACGGCTCGGCGCTGGGCAACCCCGGACCGGCGGGCTGGGCATGGTATATCGACGACGACCACTGGGCGAGCGGCGGCTGGGCGCACGGCACCAACAACATGGGTGAGCTCAAGGCGGTCTTGGACCTGTTCGAGGCGACCGCATCCCGCCCGGAGGCGAAGCTGCGCGTGTACTGCGATAGCCAGTACGTCATTAACTCGCTGACCAAGTGGATGCCCGGCTGGAAGAAGAAGGGCTGGAAGAAGTCTGACGGCAAGCCCGTGCTCAACCGCGACCTTCTGGAGGC
>FLSH01003690.1_pt1 | contig 14885 bp, 20 predicted proteins | sample 1550441 | NCBI WGS metagenome assembly FLSH01 (sample SAMEA4031756, study PRJEB14383) | metagenome | biome: human; feature: oral; material: saliva | place: Philippines | collected 2014 | reverse complement strand
CTGGCGAAAGCCCAGCTTGGCAGCCCCCGCCGAATCCGGCTTGACACCCGCCGAAACCCTGACTTCCTCAACACCTACCTTGGCTGGGAGTGCTGGGAAACCCCGAACAGGTATATACAAGTGACGGGGGACAAGTGGGCAACGAAATACCATGGTGAGCTGCTACTTCAGCAAACCTACTATCCAATCGGTGGGACCCTCACTCTGTACCACTGGGGTTTTACTCATGACCTGTATTGCGCTTGGGGGCCGACCGACGACGCGCTAACGCCCCCGCCGCCCCCACCCCCGCCCCCGCCGAAGCCCACCACGTGGGCCACCACCACAACCACGTGGGCTAACACCACCGGCACTTGGAAAGGATAGAATTTTTCATGGCCATGACCGACCCCCGCAATGTCCAGCACCTCAATGCTGATGGGAGTGACACAATTAGTCAATTTCCTTCCGTCCAGCGCAATAATGCAGCGCGCCTATCGGAAGCGCTTACTGCAAGCAGCGATACCGTGGCGCTTAACACTACCTTCCGCAATGCTTCCGGCCTGATTCAAAGGATAGGGAAACTGCGCATTCTGAGCTTGGAGTTTCGTACTAGCAGTGACGCTGTAGCTGGTACCCGGCTTCTGGCGAACAATCTTGCCACTAGTGACCGGCCGGCAAAAACGATCTACGCCTCCCTAGCCGGTGCTAATGACCTCAACGACGCGGTGGGGGTGAGAGCACGTTTAGGCACCGATGGCACGGTCACCTGTCCGGTTCCCACGATCATGCAGTCAGGCGCCTACTATGGGGGACAGATCGTCTGGGTTGTGGCGTAGACCACTTCCGTATTTATAAAAAATAGTGATTATGCTATCTGTGTTGAATCATACCCAGGCGGTGCCTCACCCGTTTCTAACCAGTCTGGATCAACACCAGTAGCAAATGCGATGAGATTTAGGGAGGCCTTTCTTGGCCTAGTTCGTCCTACCTCGATATTCGCTATCGAAGCCCGACTAAGGCCGGTGATCGTTGCTAGCTCTATCTGTTGCATTTCTGCGACTTCACGGGCGAGTCTAACCCGATGGCGTAACTGGAATTTTGGGATGATCCATTCGTTTTCCGTCTTCTTTAGCATATGTAGAATACTACTCTTCTAGATAGGATATTGGCAATTACTGTTAGGAATACTTGATTAATAGGGGGGGGTGCTTGATTAATGGGTCAAACTTGCGTACTATTCTAGGCATGAGTGAATCGCGCTGGCGGCTGTCTAAGGAGCATGGGCTAGTTATTGATGGTGCAATGGTTTGCACACCGCACATGGTCTGTGCTAACGGCATTGTTATTGAAAACAATCCCTCAGGTAGTTCATACTTGCGCTTGACTATCCGCATGGATGAACCCCTTGCCGTTGCGCCTGATGTTCCATTCAATATTGGCGCTTTGCAACCCGGCATGAATAAAGAGTCACTGGCTGAGCTTGAGCCCTACGGGGTTCAGGCTCATTAGGCATTTTTGAGGAAGAAATATGGACGAGTATACAGACGAGGAATTGGCCTTGATGGCCAAGGAGGCGTGGGACGAAGCTTTTTGCAAACTGCCGCCTGTGCCTTACTTCGAGGCGTTTTTAGACGCTATCGAGAGTGCCGCTGAGGTGGAAAACTACCCGAATGAACAGGTGGAAAGCCTGTACTACGAACTCGCATTCGCTGTTCGGAAAACCGCCTTCGAGGGGCACGGAATCGACTATTTAGACAACGAGCTAAGGGAGTTCATGGAGCGGCGCGCTAAAACTAAAGGGTGGTTTTTCCTGAACGACCACCTCAAAGATGCTCGGGCTGAGGCTCTGCGGTTGGAGCAGGAGCGTATGCCGCTAGGAGAAGAAAATGCCGATGATGCACACTAGTGCTGGCTGGGAATTCCGGCCGGCACGGGCTGATAGCGGTATCTACTGTGATGTTTGCGGCCGGGTTTTCGCAAAACCAGCGCCGCCGCCGAACCAGGGCGGAAAACGCATCTGCCGCGATTGCCGCCAAGCCGCAAGGGAAAAAAAGACAGGGATGCTCTTCTGATGTTTGTTGGGTTTAGGTGCCCCCGCCGCTTCTAGCCGGCGGCGGGGGTATCAGGCCCCGTAAACTGCTGCGGAATGCCTTATAACTAAATATATTGTTCTTTGTTCATCATACCTCCGTCCTGCTTTCTTGTACGTGTACAGGACACAACAGAAAAACAAAACAACACGTAACCAGGATAATGTGCTTCTTACCGTAAGCACCCGGTGTACCTGGTCCCGGGTGGCCACAGCTGACCTGGCCTGTTAGCTGGTGGTGTGACCTATGGAAGCCGTTCCGCAAGGAGGCGGAACGGCTACTTGGCATGGGGTGGCAATGGAAGCGGTCAAAAATGGGATTTTCGCCAATGGGGAGGCCATCTAGCCGGGAACCCCTTGGGGGTTCTCCCTAAGGCTACTGCCCTAACCACCTACTACCTAGCCTTTCCCCTCTATCTATCTTGGCCTACTGGAACCACCAACCCCTACCACCTATCACCTATCACCTATGCACCCACCTCAACCACCTACCTGTACCACCTGTATCACCTGTACTACCCCGGGGGCGAAATGCCTAAAGAAGTTTGTTGGTCAAAAGCGAAATGCATTGCGGCGCCTCATCTGTGGGACCTGGACAACGCCGAAGCTTGGCGGGGTCACCCACTGGCGAAAAAGCCTAGAACTGTTAGAGCACACACTCTATGCGCCGATTGCCCCCTTATTCGGGATTGTGCCGTCTATGCGCTCACAGCGACTCCCCGAATGGCTGGTGTGGTAATGGCCGGTGTTGATATTCCTATCGCTGGTGGCGCCAAGGCACAAGCCGCCCGAAAACGCCTAAGGGAGATAGCATATGGCTAGAAGCTCAAAATGGCGGCGGCGGCGCCGCAACCGGCACCGAAAAGGCCGATACGCAACATTAGTCAGTGACAAACGAAAGAGAATGGCCAGTGATAAGAAAACGCAAACGAAAGAAGCAGCCGAAAGTTCAGCAGCACCAGGTGCAACCGACATCGCAGATTGTAGTATCCGCGTTATTCAATAGCATTTTCAACGCGCAAAACCGTGACACCATGGGTGACACCATTGAGGTTTTCATCGAGAGCCTCAATGAGCTACACGAGTATGACCAGCGTGCATATGAAATCTTTATTGATAAAATGTATCGTGAAATGCTGAAGCACGAGTATACCCGGTTCGGGATCGAACGGACGGGGGAGGAGTTCGTAAAGTTAGGGCTGGAAGTCCCCACGGAATAGGATAATGCTATGGGTAAGGTGAGATATACGGTGAAGAAGATCGAGAACGGCCTATGGGAAGTGTCGTGGAAAAAGGGAATCTGGATAAGGTTGGTTTCCTTTCCTACCTTCGCCGCCGCCCATGCCTATGTGCGTGAGCGCCTGTATGGCACGCAGGATGACTACGGCTATGCCTGCTGATGGTAGGCCGGCATGGGCCGGCCGGTATGCTACCGAACGAACCAAGGCTTGCCTAGCTGAGTTCGGCACCAGGTGCCACCTATGCGGCGCCTACGGTGCCACCACCGCGGACCACCTGGTACCGCGGGTGGCCGGTGGCAGTGATGACTTGGACAACCTCAGGCCGGCTCATCAGTCGTGCAACAGCGCGCGCCAAGACATGCCGTTGGCCGACTGGTTCCGATTGCACCCGCTTATCAATCGTGACGACGATGCGCCGCCGAGCCGGCGATGGTTTTTAGAACCGGCCGACCCCTAGGCAGTCCCGCGCCAGCACTCTTTTTCTCTCTTTGGCCCCCAACCCCCGGGGTCAGTACATTAACTAAACCAGGAGGTCAAACCCCATGCCGCGCCCTGATCCGAAGCGCCCCCGCGAGGGCCAGGAGGCCCTTTTCGAGGCCGAGGCTATCAAACAGCCCGATTGTGTTTTGCGTGGCCGGCATTCCATGGCCATGGACGCCGCCCTTGACGCCGCCCGCGACAATCAAGTGATTCACCCTATAGATGAAGGGATCGCCACGGTGCTTCGAGCAGGCGCCTGGGCCCTCGACACTTTGGAAAAACAGGACCGGCCTTATGGGCCGGCAAAGCTCATTCCGGCCATGACCGAGGCCCTCACTGCGGCGCACATGACGCCCGAGAGCCGGAAACTAGAGAGTGAGGATTTGGCTAAGCAGCTGTTCGAGGACTTAGCCGCCCTAGAGGCCGACGCCGACTGATGCGCAAGTGGCTACCTGGCCGGGTAGAACCCCGCTACCTAACCCCTATCCCCGAGGGAGCCATAGTCGACCTCAGGGCGGTGAAGAGGGTTGCCGCAATCATGGGCCGGCAACCGACGTTCTACCAAGTGGAAATCCTCGAACGCCTGGTAGCCAAGTGGCCTGACGGCACCCCGGTGTTCACTACCATTCTGGTGAGTTTCCCCAGGCAGACCGGTAAAACCACGTGCATCATGGATTGGCTCATGTATGTGGCCATGACCCGCCCCTATCAAAAGCTCTGGTTCACTGCCCAGACCGGTATGGCGGCTAGGGAACGTTTCCTTGCTGAGCTGGTAGAGCCCAGCAAAAAATATCTCGAACCGCTGGGGATCGTAGATACCAAGCTTGCCGCGGGGGCGACCAGAACGGTAGTGGTGGCCACGGGTTCCCAAATCCGCCCAATGCCGCCGACAAGCCAGTACCTACATGGTGGCCAAGGCGACAAAATCGTCGCCGATGAGCAATGGGCTTTCACCCAGAAGCAAGGGAAAGACCTCATGCAGGCGGTGCGCGCTACCCAGCTGACCAGGAATAACAGCCAGATTGTACAGATTAGCGCCGCTGGTGACGCCGAATCCGACTACTGGCATGCCCGCCTCAACAAAGCTATCGCCGAACCATCGCCACGTGTGGCGGTGATTGACTACGGTGTCGGCACCTCCGCTGACCCTCAGGAGGTCATTTCCTTCACTATCGAGGACGTCTTGGCTGCTCACCCGGGTGTCGCCGCTGGTCTGTGCACCCGCGAAAAGGTCTTGGAGCCTTTGGAAAACGAGGACATGGACTTTAACGAATGGCTGCGCGCCTACGGCAATGTGCGCTCAAAGAACACGCGCCAGAAGGCCATTGATCTAGACGCCTACCGCAGTATCACCACCACGGTGCCGCTAGACGACGGTCCGGTGATGCTGGGGGTTGGCGTTTCCTGGGATGGCGCCACTACCGCCCTAGCTGCGGTAGGCACCATCAACCAAGGCCGGGGCGTGGGTATCGAGATCATCGACGCCCGCCCTGGCCGGCAATGGGTCATCGACACCACCCAAGAACTAGTGCGCCGCGGTATCGCCACCGAGGTATGCGGCGATGCCTACGGACCCACGAAGCGCCTTGCTGACCAGTTAGCTATTGCCCTTCCTGAGCACTGGAAACCCCTATCCACTGACGAGATGATCGCCGCCACCGAGGACTTTCTACAGGCCCTCGACCAGGAAGCCGATACTATGCCTATCCGAGTCCGCCGCTGTGCTGGCGTTGAATACGAGCTAGACGTCGCTGAGCTGCGGAATGTCGGTGAGAAAGGGCGCATGTTCAGCAGACGCAACAGCGCCGCTGGCACCGCACGGCTAGAGGCCGGCCTAGCCGCCCTGGCCGGCTATCAAATCCCTGAAACCACCGCCCCTGAACCTTTTATTGGATAAATTATGCGAAACCAAAAACGGAAATCACCAGCAATCGACGCCACCGACCACACTATCCTAATCACATGCGATAAATGCGAATGGCGAGAAATGCACGATGACCGAAACAGCGCCTGGTATGCCTTGGCACGGCACCTGAAAACCGGCCATGATGACCCCTATGCCGCCAAAAGTGCCGCCCGAAATATCTACCGCAACCACCACGAATAGCCGCTTTGTCACCCCCTTGCCGCATCATTAGGGCATGGGGTTCTTCGAGAAAGTAAGACAGGCACTCTCCCTACCCGCCCTAGCGGCGGGTAGCCTCGAAGTGCCCTACGCCAGTGCCTGGGCTGACCCAAATCACCTCATCACGGTGGGCACACCTGACCTGCTACCGGAATCGACAACCCGCGATGTTGCGATGAATGTTGCCGCCCTAGCACGTGCCCGCCGCATTATCGTGAGCAGCATAGCCAGATGCCCCCTAGTAGTGCACGATGACGACGGCCCCCTACCTGACCAACCCGCTTGGGTATCCGGCACTAGCGGCCCCGTTTCCCCCTATCACCGCATGCTATGGACGGTAGATGATTTACTGTTTTATGGCTGGTCGCTATGGGCAGTGAAGAGGAATGGGGCCGGTGCTGTTGTCGCCGCCGATCACGTGCTCTACGAACGCTGGGGTTTCACCCCCAATGGTGAGGTGTATTTCGAGGGCGAAGAGATAGCACCAGAAGACGTTATCCTTATCCCCGGCTCTGACCAGGGAATCCTTCGCTACCCGGCTGCTATCAGGCACGCTGTACAAGTCGCTGACGCCGCGGCGAAAGCCGCCGCCCACCCCATCGCCCACACTGAACTGCACCAGATTAGCGGTGAACCGCTCACTGACCCCGCGAAAATCGACAAACTCATCGACGCTTGGAACCGCGGCCGGCAACGCAAAAACGGACCCGTGGGTTTCACAAACAGCTCTATTCAGGCGATTGACCACGGCTCTTACGAGTCCCATCTGTTGGTGGAAGGCCGGAATGCTGCTGCTATTGATATCGCCCGCGTCTGTGGCATACCGGCTATCCTGCTAGACGCCTCCCTAGCCGACTCTAGTATCCGCTACTCCAACATGGATGCTAGGAACGTCGAGCTAGTCGACTATTGCCTAGCCTCATACATGGCGCCGATAGCCGCCCGCCTAGGCATGGATGACGTGGTTTCCCCTGGTCAAAGCGTCGAGTTTGACCTCGATCACCTGACCCGCCTCGATCCTAACAGCATCGCCCCGCCTGACGACGCTCACCGACCACGCCCCACCCCCGCCACCAACGAACTAACCCAGCTAATTAACTAATTATGGATTTTCAAACACTAGAACCTGATCTATATCAGTTGATGAACAAGCATTACACGCCCGGCCGACCAGGCCCCATCAAGTACTTGGTGATACACCACAATGCAGGCGTGAACCTCAGCACCGCCGATTGCTACCGGATTTGGCAAGACCGTGAGGCTAGCGCTCACTATCAGGTAGAAGTGGATGGGACTATCGGTCAGCTGGTCAATGACTGGGACACCGCCTGGCATGCTGGCGACTCTGCCGCCAACGCCTATTCAATCGGCATTGAGCATGCCAACACCGGTGGCGCCGCCGAAGACTGGCCTATCAGTCAGGAAACCATCACCGCAGGTGCCCACCTGGTTGCCGCCCTGTGTCACGCCTACGATCTGGGAAAACCCGCATGGTTCAATAACGTTTTCCCACATTCGTACTTCTATAGCACCAGTTGTCCGCACCAGTTGGCTGGCGCCGACCGTGACCAATACATGTCTTTGGCTGAAGAGTTTTACTTCAGCATGCAAGCAGGAACTACGCAACAAGCAGGGAAAATGACGAATTTTACTGAAGCTGACCGGCAACTATTACGAGAAAATAACGAACTCTTACGGGTAATCCGAGACCAGTTGACCGGCCCTGGTAGTGGATTCCCTGGTTGGCCACAAACCGGTGGCCGGACCCTGGTTGACACCGCCGCCGCCATTGCCGCCGCCCAGGGGATTGATGGTTGCCGCGACACCAAGAAAGCCAAGTGATATGAGTCTTCTTGATGTAGCGACTGGCTTCGGCTTAGGGATTAGCATCATGCTGACTCATCAGATAATTTTTATAATTCGGCTCCGCCTTGAGCTACGCAAGCGCGCCATGGAGTTGCCGCATGCCTGAGCGCCCGCCTACGCAAGTCCGCTATCCGTGGCGTTCTGTTGTCCGTAGCGTTGCCGTAGCTACTATCGCGTTGTTACCGGTGCTACCGGAAATCGCCAAAGTTGCAGGCATAGAGACCGTGCCGCTGGTGGCTTCCACTCTGGGGATCGTGGCGGTTTTGCAGCGGATAATCACGATTCCCGAAGTCGATAAATGGCTAACCAGCGTGCTAAACGCTGGGGCTAGGAAACGCCAAGAACGCCAAGAAGAAGGAGAAGGAGAAGGAAATGCCAAGTGATGAAACCATCAATGGTGACGCCGCCCCCGCCACCGTTTCGTGTAACGAGGCCGACCGAATCATGGAAGGTCTGGTGTTGCCTTGGGGCGATACCGGGGCAACTGCTACCGGAAGTTATGTATTTCCCCGCGGTAGCCTCGACATTCCGTCCAACATCGAGCGGGTAAAACTGTTGGCTGAACATTCCCGCCCTGGTCACCAGCCCAAGGCGATTGGGCACGCTATTAGTGCCGAAAATACCCCCGACGGTTTGGTGATGCGTTTTCAGCTGGGCAGTAGCGCCGCCGCCACCGAAGCCCTCACCAATGCTGCTGAGCATATTATTGATTCCTTCAGCATCGAGGCGGTAGGCGTCCGCCGCACCGGTGGCACCATCGAATCCGCCCTGCTCAAAGCCGTTGCCTTAGTCCCCTTCCCTGCTTTCGAGAAAGCCAAGGTATACGCCGAATCTGGCACCCCCGAAGAGAAAGAAACCACAGAAATGACCCTAAGCGCTGAAGATATTACCGCTATCGCCGCAAAGGTTACCGAAAACCTCAGTTCCACTACAGCCACTCCCCGGAATAAGATTCCGGCCGGTATCCCAGGCGGTAAGGACGCCGCTAAGCAGGAAGTCATCACCGCCGCCCACGCCGCCGAGACTATCCTGGGAATCCACACGGGTGAAATCCCTGATGATGAAATCCAAGCCGCCCTTGCCGATATCAAGGGCTCAGATTCGATTGTCACCCAGCCCAAGGCTTGGCTGGGGGAATTGTGGTCTGGTGTTGTTTACCAGCGCCGCATTATCCCACTAATCGCCACCAAAGCCTTGACCGGCCGAAAGGCTATTGGCTTCCGCTGGAAGAAGGACACCGATAGCGGAAAGCTGCTCAAGCCTGGTGTTGCCAAGTGGTCCGGTAATAAAACCGAGATTCCCACACAAAAAGCCCAATGGGAAGAAGTGTCAATGGACGCCCAGCCCTGGGCCGGTGGCAACGACTTGGACAGGCAAATTTTTGACTTCAACGAGTCCGAAGCGCTGCTGGCCTACTGGCAAGCCATGAATGAATCGTACGCCTACGAGACCGACCGCGATGCTGGAAAATTCCTGGTAGACCACGCAACCGACATTCCAGACGTTGCCCAAGACATTATCCGCGCTATCACCATTGGTGCCATTCGGGTTGACGAGGCGGTACATGTCCCCGCCGCCTACGCCATCGTCAACCCCCGCGACCTCGAAAAAGTCCTCAAGTACTCTCAGCTGGATGTTCCGCACTACATGAGCCTAACCCCGGTGTCCGAACCAGCAACGTGGACAACTTCTGAGTTCGTCGAATCCGGCACCGCCATTGTTGGCTGTAAAGACGCCACAACATTCTTCGAGCTCCCCGGCTCCCCACTACGCGCCGAAGCAGAACACATCGCCCACGGTGGACGCGATGTAGGCTTGTTTGGCTACACCGCTCACATGCTCAACCGCGGCGAAGGCCTGGTCAAGGTACATTTCAATAATGCCTAAGATCGAAGATTCAGAAGTCCTGTCCTGGCTGGGTGTCGATGCGGTGGGTGACGCCTCCGAACAGCAGGCACTGAAGGGAATTGTAGCGGCGGTTAACGCCACTGTGACGGATTGGCACGGTAACCCAGATGGCTGGTCCGACCGTATCCATACCGGTGCAGTCATGCTTGCCGCCCATCTGTGGCGCCGCCGCGCTACCCCCGGTGGCGTAGCCGCCCTAACAGACGAGGGAACAACCTACGTGCAGCGTCATGATCCGCAAGCCGCCATGCTACTAGGCCTTGGCGGCTGGACTGCCCCGGCGGTGGGCTGATGAATCCAGACATTATCCCGATGCATCTAGGGAAACTGGCTAAGGAAATCAGCAACATTGGTATTTCTGCGACGGTTAACCCCAACCGTGTCAGTATTCCTGGTGCGTGGGTTGCCCTCAAGGAGGTGGAAATCGAGTCCATGGCCCGCGGTGAGGTTACCGCCGAGGCAAGCGTGTACCTTGTTGCCGCTGACCTGGGCACCACGCTAGCGGTGGAATACCTCATGAGCATGCTAGACGACCTGCTAAACCTGCTGGAAAACCGCTACCCCACAGACATCGAGATCACCACAATCACCCTCCCCGCTATCGGGCAAACCCCCCTACCAGCGGTTGAGGTCACCTATGAATTGAAAGGCACATAAATAATGGCGAATGTCAACACCCTAGACAGTCGTATCTCCACCGGCCCCGGAAAACTGGTTTTCGGTAAAGCTGGTGCTCAGAATGAATTTTCCGCCCTAGTTACCAAGGCAGAACTGAACCCTTCCGTGAACACGGAAGACGGCAAACATGTGCTCTCTGGCGACTACGCACCAGGTAAAGACACCATCACCTGGACAATGGAACTGACTTGCTTTATTAACCTCAAGAAGAATGGCATTTTTGATTGGTGCTTTGCCAACCGCGGTAAAGAAGTGGAGTTTGAATTTCGCCCGGTAGAGGGCGAGAAATCCGCAAAATTCACCGGCACCGTGAAAGTGCGCCCCCTTGGTGTCGGCGGTGAGGTGAATAAAGAAATGAGTAAAGACCTCACATTTCCGCTGGTTGGGGAGCCGGTTTTCACGCCTGAGGAACAATAGTCGTGGCTGGCCATGTGGATGTTTCCGCCGAGGTAGAGGGCCTGAAAAACTTGCGGCGCACTATCCGGCAAGCAGGCGGCGACACCAAAGACCTCCGCAACGCGAACCTTGCCGCCGCCCAAACTATTGTGCCGATAGCGGCCGGCCTGGCGCCGAAAGTGTCCGGCCGGCTAGCCGCGAGTATTCGCGCTGGTGCTACGCAGAAGGCCGGCATGGTCAGGGCCGGCCGGAAACTCATTCCCTACGCAAATCCTGTTCACTGGGGTTGGCCGAAGCGAAATATCGAGCCGAACCCGTGGATAGCTACCGCCGCCGCCGCCAACGAAGAGCTATGGCTCAAGGTGTATGAGCAGCATATTGACCGTATTTTAGGAAAGATTGAAGGAAAAAGACGATGAAACTAGTAATTAACGTCAGGTACACCAGCGGTGAAGAGGTCACCGTAACCCCGATCCTGTCCGATCAAGTCGCTTTCGAGCACACCGCGAGACTCCGCGATTGGGGCACCGCTACGGACAGTCCCCTGACGTTTGCCGCCTTCCTGGCATGGAAGGCCTTGCAGCGCACCGGCCAAACCGAATATTCGTTCGAGGAGTTTTTGGAGAGCGTCGAGGCGTTGAGCCAGGCCGGTGGTGAGATGGGTTTAGCCCCTACCGAGGCGACGCCTGCCGCGTCATAGCCCTGCTGGCTATCAATACTGGTATCCCGCCCAGCGTGCTGCTGAAGGAGGAGCCGGCATGGATAGATACGATGCTTGAGGTGATGGCTGAGCAGGCGGAAGCAGCGAAAAAGAGATAAGGAAGAAAGCCGGTGGCGGGGAAAAAGAAATCAGCGATTTTATCGGTCAATATCGTCAGTGATGCCAACACCAAAGGTTTCACCGAGGCGGCGCGCGCCGCCCAGAAGATGGCGGCCGACATCAACGCTTCGACTGCCCAAGCGGCCGGCATGGCCACCAAGATAGGCGGCCTGACAACTGGCATTACCTCCCTTGTCTCCATAGCTGGTGGCGCCATTGGTCAGGTTGCTGCTGGTGCTACCGCGCTAGCCGCTGTTGCTGGCCCCGCCCTAGGCGCCGTTGTGCTGGGTTTCGATGGGATCAAAGAAGCAGCCGAAGGTCTCAAGGAACCTTTCGATGGCTTGAAGGAATCAGTGAGTGGCGAGTTTGCCGCGGCGCTTGAGGAGCCCTTCGAGAACCTGGGTGGCCTTATCACCGATCTAGAAGGGCCTATGGCTGGGCTTGGTGCCTCCGTGGGCAACTTGATGGGGGGCCTTGTTGATACAATTGTCAGCAATCAAAGTGAATTAGAGAAGTTGATAGCGTCTGCTGGTCAGTTCACCGATGCTATGGGTCCCGGTCTCAATACTCTGCTGGAAGGCGTACTGTCTATCGGCACCGGCCTAGATGGGATAGCCGGTGACTTCGGTGCCGCCTTCGGTGGTGTCCTCGAAACCTTGGGTGAAAAGTTCCAAGAATACGCATCGTCAGGCGCCACCACTGCCCTGATTCAGGGCATGATCGAGGCGTTGGGTGGCCTTTCGGATTTGATAGGTCCGCTGCTGGATTTGATTGTTGAGTTAGGCATTGCGCTAGGTCCCAGCTTTGGCGGTATCCTATCCGCCCTGGGTGAGATTATCGCCCAGCTGGTGGAGCCGCTTTCCACTATCGCCCAGGTAGCTGGTCAAGCGCTGGTTGATGCGCTGGTTGCCCTGTCGCCAATGTTTGGGCCGATAGCGCAGGCGATTGCTGATCTTGTTGTTGCCTTGGCGCCGTTGTTGCCGTCGATTGCTGAGCTGGTCGCGTTCCTGGGCACCGCGTTGGCCGAGGCGATTAGTGCAGTTGCCCCGCTGGTGGGTGACATCTCCGCCCTGCTGGGTGAAGTATTCCGTATGGCCATTGACGCGCTCACCCCCATCATGCCCGTGATTATTGAGCTAATCCAGACCCTAGCCGGTGTTGCCTCCGCCCTACTCCCGTCGATTGCTGAGCTGGCCAGTGTGCTGTTCCCCGCGTTCGCCCAGATCATGGAAGCCATTGCCCCGATCCTAGGTGATATCGGTGCCTTGATTGGCGATGTGTTGCGCATGGCGATTGAGGCGGTGATTCCGCTGATTCCGGTGATCGTTGATACGATCCGCATTCTGGCTGATGTGGTGGCCATGCTGATTCCAGTGATCGCCGAGGTCGCACAGTTCTTGTTCCCAGCACTGGCCGAGATTCTTCAGGTGGTGGCCCCACTGCTTCCTGATCTGGCTAATTTGATAAAGTCCCTGATTGAGGCGTTATTGCCGATTATTCCGCCCCTGATGCAGGTAGCCGAGGCCCTGTTCCCTGCACTGGTGCGCATCATTGAGCTGATTATCCCAATCATCATTCAGGTGGCCGATATTTTCGTGCAGCTGGTGCAGGCGCTGACGCCGCTACTGCCGCCGCTGGCCGATTTGATTACTGAGTTGCTACCTCCCATTGTTGAGCTCATGGAGGCCATCGCCCCGGCAACCAGTGCCGTGGTTGGGATTGTCGGCAAACTTGCCGTCGCGCTGACCAAGGGCTTGGTGGATGCGGTGATTGCCATTGGTAATAAACTAGGCTGGCTTAAGGATTTATTCTTTAAGATCATTGACGTCATTAAGACAGCATTCCAATGGATCACCGATTTTCTGGATTCCGCGGGTGACGTGGGTGGTATCTTCGGTGGCGGCGGTAGTTTTGGCGGTGTAGGCGGCGGTGGCGGTGGTTTCGTTGGCGGCGGCGACGATGGGACGTTCCATGGGGCTGGTGGCGGCGGTATTGGCGCCGCGTTCCATAACCTGCTAAACCGCCCCCTACCCCAACCCCAGGTCATTAACAATTTCGAGATCACTATCAATGGCCCCATCGACGCATTAGAGACCGGCCGGAAATTGCGTGAAATTCTCGACTACTACGACGAGAGGATGAAACGCTAATGGGTGTGATGGCAAACATGCTACAAATTTCAATCTTCCCGCCGAACAGCCAATGGAACCTGAACCTACGCGCCGTCGTTGACGGTCTCACCATCAACTGGGGGCGCACGAACCTTTACCGTGCCCCAGCCAATCGGACGTGTCAATTCCAGATGCTCATGGAGCATGTTACTTTAACGCGGGTAATGCAAAAATGGGTTAATTCGGAATTGATTATTACGGCTAAACCCGCGAGTGGCGATTTAGTGATTTTCCAAGGCATTATTGACGACTTTAAAGTCACCCCAAAGGATACAAAAATCGGGGATTATGTCGTTGATTTTACCGCTACTGAATCGCCTACCTGGTCAAATAAACTCAATGGGCTGTTTTATGATGCTAAAAACCTCCGTGATTTTAATACTCGTTTAGGGCGTGTCCAACGCGAATTAGGCACATTTATTGCCCTGGATATAAACGGGAATTACCTAGCTGAACCGCCCGAAAATCAAATCAGTGTGAAACAACTAGCTGAATCCTTGGTTTGGAGACCAGGCGCCTTCCCCGCCTGGTGTCCCGATTGGAAGCGTCTAGCGCCGACAGTGCACCAGCTAGACACGCCAGAAGGCGGCGCCCCATGGATATTATCCCCGAAAGTTCTAATCGACCTTGACCAGGGCATGTCTTGGACTTCGGATAACACGCCGACCACGATTCTGTATAGTGCTGGTGGGCTTTTCGGGAAGAGCAAACAGGCACGGGACACGCGGGTTTTGCGTGAAACCCGCGACCAGTGGGACCGCGGTAATATCGTAGAGCTTGATATCCCTTATTGCCCAGATCAGGGCGGTATTATCGGCTACACCGAAAATCATTCTGAGCTGGCGAAAGCCCAGCTTGGCAGCCCCCGCCGAATCCGGCTTGACACCCGCCGAAACCCTGACTTCCTCAACACCTACCTTGGCTGGGAGTGCTGGGAAACCCCGAACAGGTATATACAAGTGACGGGGGACAAGTGGGCAACGAAATACCATGGTGAGCTGCTACTTCAGCAAACCTACTATCCAATCGGTGGGACCCTCACTCTGTACCACTGGGGTTTTACTCATGACCTGTATTGCGCTTGGGGGCCGACCGACGACGCGCTAACGCCCCCCCCCCCCCCCCCCCC
>FLSH01023059.1_pt1 | contig 15056 bp, 10 predicted proteins | sample 1550441 | NCBI WGS metagenome assembly FLSH01 (sample SAMEA4031756, study PRJEB14383) | metagenome | biome: human; feature: oral; material: saliva | place: Philippines | collected 2014 | reverse complement strand
TGCGCCGCGCTGTGGACCGCCTCACCATGGAGGAACTGGCACTTGCCGGTGAAACCGACCCCGCATCCGTGGAGCGTCTGGAAGCGCTGCGCAAGGACATGGCGGACAAGAAGGAACAGCTTGACGCCCTCAACGCCCGTTGGGAAGCCGAGAAGGCAAACCTGAACCGCGTGGGTGACATCAAGACCCAGATTGACGAGCTGCGTTCCCGCGCAGAGGTTGCACAGCGTGAAGGTAACCTCGCTGAGGCATCCCGCCTGCTCTACGGCGAAATTCCCGCAAAGCAGGCTGAGCTGGAAGAAGCACAGCGCGCCGAGGACAACGCCAAGAACGAGTCCATGGTCTCCGAAGAGGTCACCGCGGACGATATCGCCGAGGTTATCTCCTCCTGGACCGGCATCCCGGCAGGCCGCATGATGCAGGGCGAATCCGAGAAGCTGCTCGAAATGGAGAAGCGCATCGGTGCCCGCCTGATTGGCCAGGAAGCTGCCGTCGTGGCTGTCTCTGACGCTGTCCGCCGCGCTCGCGCCGGCATCTCCGACCCGAACCGTCCGATTGGTTCCTTCCTGTTCCTTGGCCCGACCGGTGTTGGTAAGACCGAGCTGGCTAAGGCGCTGGCTGAGTTCCAGTTCGATGACGAGCGTGCCCTGGTACGCATCGACATGAGTGAATACTCCGAGAAGCACACCGTTTCTCGCCTGGTCGGTGCCCCTCCCGGATACGTTGGCCACGAAGAGGGCGGTCAGCTGACCGAGGCTGTACGCCGTCGCCCCTACTCGGTGGTCCTGCTCGACGAGGTTGAGAAGGCACACCCCGAGGTCTTCGACATCCTGCTGCAGGTACTCGATGACGGCCGCCTGACCGACGGCCAGGGCCGCACCGTGGACTTCCGCAACGTCATCCTGATCCTGACCTCGAACCTCGGTTCGCAGTACCTGGTTAACCAGGACCTGCCCTTCGAGGAGCGCTCCGAGAAGGCGCTGGAGGTTGTGCACCAGGCATTCCGCCCCGAGTTCCTCAACCGACTGGACGACATCATCATGTTCCAGCCCCTGTCGGCTGAGAACCTGGGCCAGATTGTGGGCCTGCAGATCAAGAGCATGGCTAAGCGTCTGGAGGACCGCCGCCTCACCCTGAACGTCACCCCCGCCGCCCTGGAGTGGCTGGGTAAGACCGGCTACGACCCGGCGTTCGGTGCCCGCCCGCTGCGCCGCCTGGTACAGCGCGAGATTGGTGACCGTCTGGCTCGCGGTATCCTCTCCGGCGCTATTCACGACGGTGACACCGTGACCGTGGATGTGAACCCGGATGTTGCCAGCGACGGTCTGTCGGTGACCTCCGAGCGTGAGCAGAAGGCTGAGAACTAAACCGGCTAGATTGGAAAACCCGGTCAGCTGGGTAGTTCCGACGAGCTGGGCAGACTTAGCCTGTGGCTGAGTTTGCACGTTCGAAACCATAAGAAATAGGCTGTGGGGTACCCTCGAATGGGGGTACCCCACAGCCGTTTAACGCGTTAGAACCGCGCTGAACCGCACTAGTACCAGAGCATTGATACGCAGAGCACTAATACACAGAGCATTGAGGAGAAGAATGGACCGCTGGACTGACCACCAGAACTTCGCCGCCGCCGGTGAGCAGCGCGAAGAAATCGCCTCCGTGCACCGTGCCGCCATTCGCTCGATTCAGCGCGTTGTCTCTGAGAACGCCACCCCGCACGACGAAGAATACGCCTCCGCGGGTATTGCCGAGCTACTCAAGGCGGGTAAGGTTCTCGTGCTCACCGGTGCGGGCGTGAGCACCGAATCCGGCATCCCCGACTACCGCGGACCCGGCGGCTCCCTGCACGACCACCGCCCCATGACCTACCAGGAATTCCGCTACGATGACGCCGCCCGCCAACGCTACTGGGCGCGCTCCTACGTGGGTTGGCGCCGCATGCGCCGCGCCGAACCGAACCGCGCCCACTATGCGCTCGCCGAGCTGGAGCAGCTGGGTGCTGTGAGCGGCGTGATTACGCAGAACGTGGACGGGCTGCACGCCCGCGCTGGAAGCTCCCGCCTGCTGGCGCTGCACGGCGACCTCTCCCGTATTGTGTGCCTAGACTGCGGGCAGGACGAGAGCCGCGAAAGCCTGGATACGCGCCTGGACGCGGCGAACCCCGGCTACCTGGCGCGCCTAGAAGACGAAGAGCTGCGCGTGAACCCTGACGGTGACGTGGAGCTGGACGACCGCTATATCCGCGATTTTCAGATGGTGCCCTGCCTGGGGTGCGGTTCGACCCGCCTCAAGCCGGATGTGGTGTACTTTGGCGAGTCCGTGCCCGCCGAACGTAAGGCGCTCAAGGACGCCATGCTCGCCGAGTGTTCGGCGCTGCTGGTGGTGGGTTCCTCGGTGGCGGTTATGAGTAGCTACAAGATTGTGCTGGAGGCTCTGCGCGCCGGTAAGCCGGTCGCCGTCATTAACGGCGGCCCGGGTCGTGCGGATGCGAAGGCAACCTACCTGTGGCGCACCGGCGTGGGCGAGGCGCTGGAACTCATGCTTGACGCCGTTGACGTTTAAGGGTGCCGAGGCGGTTACACAGGTCTAGACGGCGCTGTTTCTCCGGTGAACGCTATTTCTTCTGCGCATGCTGTTTCTCCTGTGAATGCTGTTTCTCCGGCGAATCTTACTGCGCGTGCACCGACCCAAGGGTAAGTGCACGAAAGTGCTATTTTGTGTTGCAAGTCATTGCAAATAGCCCCTGGACAGGCGGATATGTCCACCACGCGGGGATAAAATGATGGGATGGACATTCGACACACTATCACTCGCTTCGGTGCCACCGCCCTGATTGGTTGCGGTCTGGCGGTCACCGCAATCCCCGCAACGTTCGCTCAGAACGGTGAAGAGTCCGTTACCCACGTCTACTCCGACAAGGCAACCTCTCACATTTCTGAGGTCTGGTACAAGGGCGAAACCCTGAAGGTTACCGGCGAAGGCTTCCTGACCCAGGACGGCACCTCCGGCTCCATCATCGCTATCAAGCTGAACAAGGGCTCCGTCAAGATTGACGGCAAGGACTACCTGGAAGTTCAGGCTGATGAGAAGGGCAACTTCTCCGTTTCCATTCCCTGGCAGGATGACCTGGACGAGCGCATCTCCGTGGACGTCTACCTGCTCTCCGGCTCTCTGAAGGATAACGACACCGCTCGCGGCGGCAAGGCAGCCACCGTGAAGATTCAGGCTCGTTCCGTTCAGGAAGCAACCCCCTCCGCTACCGCTTCTGCGAGCGCTTCGGCAACCGCGAGTGCTTCCGTGGTGGCTACCCCCTCCGCTACTGCTACCTCCTTTGCTTCTGTGGCGCCTTCCGCATCTGCTTCGGCTACTGCCGCTGATGAGGTTGTTGCCTCCGTGGATGCAAAGATTAAGAACCGCGCCGACGAGAAGGCTTCCGCAACCGCTTCGGTGAGCCCCTCGGCTACCGCGTCGGCTTCCGCTTCTGTGGTGGCTACCCCCTCCGCTTCGGCATCTGCTTCTGCCTCGGGTGCTGCTGATCAGCACGCATCCGTTACGAATGATGCGAAGGATCAGCTGGGTGATTCCGCCTCCGCTACCGAGCAGGCGAGCGCTTCGGCTGAGAGCACTCGCTTTGCGAACTGTGCAGAGGTTGCCGCCGCTGGTCTGGCACCTATCCACGAGAGCCACCCGGATTTCCGCAAGAAGTTCGACAACGATGGTAACGGCCTGGGTTGCGAGGTCATCAATAGCGAGGTGACCAACGGTTCTTCCTCCAACGTTTCTTCGGGTTCTTCTTCCCGCAGCTCCGGCGGTCTGGACAACCTGGGTTCTTCCTCCTCTTCGAGCAACTACACTTCGAGCCGCGCTCAGCGCTCCTCCCTTGCTAACACCGGTGCTTCCAATGCCTTCACCATTGCTGGTATGGGCCTGGTAGCTCTGGGCCTGGGTGTTGCTGGCGTGTCTGCTGTGCGCAACCGCAAGAACTCCTAAAACTAGTGCCGCCGCCCGGTGGGGTGGTGCGTGAGGGTCCCTTCCCCTGAATGCTTTTGAGCGTTTGGGTGGAGGGGATTTTCGCGTTTAACGGGGTGGTTTTTGCTGTTGGGTCGTGCCGATGGGGTGGGGTATGTACTTGTTAGTTTCTTCAACGTGAAGTTGAGGCTTTAGGGGTGCACGGCGGTGTAAAAGGCTTATATAGTTCAACCACGCCTTCAAGAAACCTTCAAGAAAACCCCTATTTGTGAGTCAGGTCATGGCAAATTAGCGTCTTGGGAGCCGGTATCCCAAGCTTCGCTCGTTAGAATGGGGGGCATGAACATTCGAAACAACATCGCACGCATCGGCGCCACCGCACTCATCGGCTGTGGCCTCGTTGCTACTTCCGTCCCCGCAACCTTCGCTGTTGAAGGTGCGCCTCAGGTTGTCCACACCTACGCAGACTCTGCACAGTTCATTGCCCCCGACGTATGGGTTGAGGGTCAGGGCCTGAACATTGGTGGCGAGGGTTTCAAGACCGCTGACGGTACCTCCGGTTCCGTTCTGGCACTGAAGCTGAACAAGGGCGCCGTCAAGATTAACGGCCAGGACTACCTGGAAATCCACGCTGACGAGAGCGGTAACTTCTCCGTTACTATCCCCTGGCAGGAAGAGCTGCACGGCAGCGTTTCCGTTGACATTTACCTGCTGTCCGGCTCCCTGAAGGACGGCGACGTTCCCCGCGGCGGTAAGGCAGCTACCGTGACCATTAAGGTTGCAGAGCAGCCCGCTCCCTCCGAGGCGCCCACCCCCGCTCCTACCGAGGACTCGACCCCGGCTCCCACCCAGGATCCGACCACCGAGGCTCCCAAGCCTGCTGACGAGACCTCCGCACCCGCAGTTGAGGACGCTAAGGAAACCAAGCCTGCTGAGGACCAGAAGCCTGCCGAAGAGCAGAAGTCCGATGAGCAGAAGTCTGACGAGCAGTCCGCCCCCGCGGCTGACCGTGGCGAGGGCGAATCCAAGGATTCTAATGGCTCCAAGGGTTCCGATAACCTCGTGCTGGGTTCCTCTGACAATGACAACCTGGGTTCCGGTTCTAACGGTGGTCTGAGCTCCGGCTCGAACGACAACATGGGCTCCGGTTCCTCGAACGCATCCTCCAAGAGCTCTTCTTCCCTGGCTAAGACCGGTGCATCCGGTGCGATGACCGCTGCTGGCCTGGGTCTGATTGCTCTGGGTGCTGGTGGCGCGACCATCGTGGTAACCCGCATGCGCAAGAAGGCATAATAACGCCTAGTCGCTAAGTTTTTAGCTGCTTTTATGGGCTCCCTCCATCTCGGAGGGAGCCCATTTTTTGTGCCTTTGCAGGCTGTTGAGGATAGGTGGAGCAGTGTACGAAAAAGGAAAAAATTACCTGCACGTAAGACCTTGACAAGTTGTTTTATATGAGATGGTGAACACTTAACTCTAAGTTAAGACTGACACAGGGCAAACACAGCTTCAACCGGGAATCTAGATACCAAGCAGAAAACGAAAAACGCACAGCACCGAGCTGAAGAACAGACAGCGAAGAGCACAGCGGATATCACGACACGAATCTGGAGAACTCAATGAACATCCTCATCATGGCGCTTGCCGATGCGATAGCCATCGCGGCCCTCTGCACCCTCTACATGGTGCGGCACCGCAACCGCGAACTGATGATTTCCTACGCGGTCATCAACGCCGGCATCTTCACCGTCTCGGTGGCGCTGGTATCCGCCGGATCGAACGCATCCGCCATGGGTATGGGCCTCTTCGGTGTCCTGTCGATTATCCGATTGCGTTCCACCGCCCTGAGCCAGCGCGAAGTCGGCTACTACTTCGTGGCTCTCTCGGTTGGCATGATCGCGGGTGTGAATATCAGCCCGGCGTACATTGCCTTCGGCCTTATGGCTACCCTGGTTGCCCTGATCGCAATCCTCGACTCGCGTAGCGCCCCGACCTCTAAGGAACTGACTCAGACCGTTACCGCCGATCGCGCCATCAGCGACGAGGAAGAACTCAAGAGCTACCTGAGCAAGCACCTGGGCTACACCGTCACCTCGGTGAAGATTGCCGAGCTGGACATGGTGAACAACCTGACCCGCGCCACCGTCACCTACCAGCCCAAAGAAACCCCCGAAGGTGGCACCCCCGCGGCAGTGGAGGCGGCAGCGTCACAGATTAGTGCAACCCGCCAGCCGGTAGCACCTACCGCCGAGGCGCACGCCACGCTGGACACCCGGATGATTCCGCTCCAGCGCACCCCGGTTTCCACCCCGGTAGGCAAATAAGACTAGCCGGTATCTAAGCCTCCGATTCACTCCTACTGCACAAACATCTCCGATACCCACGACACGCCGCCCCCAGCCCAACACGCAGGGACGGCACCCCAGAAGGACGAAGACCCATGACTAACGCAGCCGCAAACATCATCCCCGCAGAGTGGAAGAGCATCAGCCTCGAAGCCATGAACGAGAAGGCCGCCATGCAGACCCGTGTGGACCGCAAGTACATTGTCGACGCAGAAACCGCCGCCAAGGTACTCTCCACGCTCGACGCAGACGCCTCCGTCATGGAAATCAAGGGTCAGCGCGACTTCGCCTACGACTCGGTCTACTTCGACACCCCGCAGATGCAGAGCTACCACTCGGCAGCCTACAGCCGCGACGATACCTTCAAGATCCGTACCCGTAGCTACCTGGACTCGAAGCTGACCTTCCTGGAAGTCAAGACCGACGGTGAGCAGGATATGACCGTCAAGAAGCGTATCCCGTACACCTTCGAGACGCGCGACCAGCTGACCGCGGAAGGTCACGAGTACATCACCGAAGCACTCGGCGACATCCTCGCGGGCCCGGTTGAGAAGCTGGAGGCGGTTCTGACCACCGGCTACCGCCGCACCACGGTCTTCCTGCCGCAGAGCGAGAAGAACCCGGTCGCCTCCCGTATGACGGTAGACACCAACCTGACCTGGACCCCTCTGTCCGAGAACATTCTCATGGCGGGCGTGAACTACCGTAACTTCCACGGTAACCTGGTCGGCACCACCTACGGCCTGCCGAACGCGGTCATCATCGAAACCAAGTCCGGTGTGGAGCCCTCCGTGGCAGACCAGCACCTCTGGGATGCCGGCATCACCCCCGCGAAAATCTCCAAGTTCGCAACCGGTATGGCGGCACTGAACCCACAGCTGGCAAGCAACAAGTGGGCAGAAACCATCAAAAACTGGATGCACCTGGAACCGGTCGACGGCACCCGCCCCAACGTGGACGCCCTGACCGAAGAGGACTACCAGAAGCTGCTGACCGAGCGTTTCGCAGCCGCCTAAAACGGCAACCCGGGATGTGCGGGTAGGGTAGCGCACCTACCTTACCCGCACCTCCAGAACAATGACCCAGAACCCTGACACAGAACTGACGGCAGGGCCCAACCCCAAGACTACTTACCCGAAACCCGCATCGGCACTACATAGTGCTGTGATACACGAAGAAGGAATACCGTGAAAAAGAACAGCATCATCAAGAGTGCAACTTCCGTAACCCTACTGGCAGCCCTCGCCCTGACCGGCTGCTCGGCAAACTCCACTTCGACCACTAGCGCTGTGAGCGCAACCGGCACCTCCACTTCGAGCACTTCGGGCACCACGTCGAAGGTGGCAGACTCCTTCTCCACCGACGTGAAGAGCGGCGCAAAGCTCGCCGAGGACACCCACTATTCCGCCAAGGATCTGACCTGGGACTCCTCCAGCGAAGTTACCATTGACCTCTCCAACCCGACCGCAACCGACGGTGTGACCGTCAGCGATGGCGTCATCACCATCACCAAGGCGGGTAACTACAAGCTCACCGGCACCTACAATGGCCAGATCAAGGTTGAGGCTGCAGATAGCGATATGGTCCGCCTGATCCTGAACAACGCGACCATCACCAACTCCACCGGTGCAGCTATCAACGTGGTTGAAGCCGACGAGGTCGTTATCTACACCGCTTCGGGTACCACCAACACCGTCTCTGACGGCTCCTCCTACTCCGATACCGCCAGCGGCAGCCCCGACGCAGCTATCTACTCCAAGAGCGACCTGACCCTGGCGGGCGAAGGCACCCTGAAGGTTGAAGGTAAGTACGAAGAGGGTATCCACACCTCTGACGGCCTGGTCATTGCCTCCGGCACCCTGGAAGTGAGCGCGGCAAACACCGGCATCAAGGGTAAGGACTACGTTGATATCCTGGACGGCACCGTCACCGTGACCGCAAGTCAGGACGGTATCAAGGCAACCAATGACACCGACGGCAACCGCGGCTGGGTACGCCTGAGCGGCGGTACCGTGAACATCTCCGCGGGTGATGACGGTTTCAAGGCTGAGCGCGTGCTGGAAATCTCCGGCGGTACCCTGAACATTACCCAGTCGAACGAGGGTATTGAGGCGCAGTACATTAACATTCTGGACGGCACCGTGAACGTGACCAGCTCCGATGACGGTATCAACGCCTCATACAGCACCACGACCACCACTGACTCGACCAGTACCGAGTCAGCTTCGACCTCCACCACGCAGACCACCCAGGGCAACCAGTCTGCACAGGGTAACCAGGCTGCACTCCAGGCACCCAGCGGTAGTGCAGGTCAGGCACCTGCAGGCGGCCAGGCTCCCTCCGGCGGCGGTGCAGGTGGCGGCATGGGTCAGCCCCCGGCCGGCGGTGGTGCAGGTGGCGGCGGTGCAGCTGGTGGTATGGGCGGTGGCGGCGGCACCTTCGAGGTGGTTGACGCAACCATCAACATCACCGGCGGTACCGTCACCGTGAACGCGAACGGTGACGGCATCGACTCCAACGGTACTGCGACCCTCTCCGGTGGCACCCTGGTTGTGAACGGCCCCTTCACTGGTGGTAACGCCTCCCTGGACACCAATGGCGACCTGCTGCTCAACGGCACGACCGTGGCCGCGGGTAACTCCGGTGACATGTTCGAGGCTCCCTCCACCTCCTCCACCAGCGGCTACGTGAAGATCAGCAATGTATCGAACCTGAGCGCAGGCACCACCGTGCAGGTGGCCGACTCCTCCGGTAACGTGGTGGCGAACTACAAGGTCACGAACTCCAACACCGCACTGATCCTGGTCTCCAGCTCCAAGATTACCAAGGGTCAGAGCTACACCGTGTACACCACCACCGATAGCGTGGATGCCTCCAGCACCACCCTGGCTTCTAACGCCACCTCGCTCGGTTCTTTCACCGCAAGCTAGCGCTCCTTTACCGCAAGCTAGGCGGCAGGTAGCCCCTCAAGCCCCGTGCTGGATGTCATGACCGGCACGGTACCCTCTCTGAACCCGGTCTTGTGAGTGAGCCGGTAGGGGAGAGCCTAGCCCCGCATTGGATGTAGCGATACGTCCGGTGCGGGGCTCTGTGGCCTCTGGGGTAAAAAAGTCGCGGGTGCAAAATAAAACGGTTGTTCCGGTGCGAAGAAGTGCTCTGATACGCAAAATAGGTGCCGTCCAGCGAGACATTCAGGGCTGAAACAGGGTACTCTATAGTGTAGTAAAGACTGTTGAACGATCCGAGAGCGATGCGCCGCGCGTGCTGTTCGCCTCGGACAGGATGAAAGAGGGGGTCACGCCATGGGGCGCGGCCGTCAGAAGGCTAAAGCAACAAGGCAGGCTCGGGAGATGAAGTACTTCAGCCCCGAGACCGACTACAGCGCACTCGAGCGCGAGCTCAGCAGCGCGAAGAATACGAAGTCCTCCGATTCGTCCCGCCGTCGCTATGACGACGAGGACGACTACTCGGCATACGCAGAAAAGTACGCGTCCTACGAGGATGAGGCATAAAGAATACGCGGATTGATTCGGTGCATATCGACCGAGCGTATTCGACAGATGATGAACCGGCTTGAGGCCCCGCACGGGGTGCTCAGCCGGTTTTTTCGTGCCCGCGGTTTGTGCGGATGCACCCGGGCGGATGCCCTCAGGCGGATGCGCGAGGACGGGCAGCCTATGGGGGTTGTAACTGTGCGGAGCACAAAGCCAATACACATGTTTATACATAGATGTGCATAACTTCATCTGGTAATAGAACATAGTCAGTAATAAAAAAGTTTGAAATGAATAAGCATACATAGCTTCTGCACAGCTTAGTCATGCCTGGCACAGAGACTAGCCCGGCATTCTAGAGACATGAACAACGAACAGAACATGACTCAGAACATTGACCAGGCCACCCAGACCGCAGCAGAACAAGCTAACGCAGTGCAAACCGCCGCAGAGCAGAAGCTAGCCAAGAAGAAGCTCACCCGTCGAATCTTCATCGGCGGCGGCCTCGGCGCACTCGCAGTAGTCGGCGGCGGCGCAGGCTGGGCGTACAACCGCTACCTGGCAGAGCACACCGAAATCGAAGACACCACCGCCTACGAGGCGGCGGCACAGCAGGCAAATGCAAGCGCCTCCGGCTCCGCTACCGCGGACCCCACCGAACTGACCGGCGTGAAGGTCAACGGTCAGAGCCTCACTGCTAACGAAGGCTCGATCACCATCACCTCCAACACCACCGGCAGCGGCTCGGATGCGGTCGTCTCCTTCGTGGCAGACATCAAGCTCGACAACGCAACCCTGCTGCGAAGCGCCTTCGCCAACAACAAGTTCGGCCAGAACATCATCGACACCCCCTCGAACATTGCCTCCGAACACAACGGCATCTGGGCAATCAACGGTGACTACTATGGCTTCCGTACCACCGGCATCGTGATTCGAAACGGTGTGGTCTACCGTGACTCCGGCGCTCGCGAGGGTCTCGCCTTCTACCGCGACGGCTCCGTCAAGCTCTACGACGAAACCGCCACCAACGCCCAAACCCTCGTCAGCGAGGGCGTGTGGAACACCCTCTCCTTCGGCCCCGCACTGGTCAAGGACTCCGCAGTCGTCGACGGCATCGACAGCGTCGAGGTGGATACCAACTTTGGTAACCACTCCATCCAGGGCAACCAGCCGCGAACCGGTGTGGGCGTGCTCGGCACCAACCATCTGGTCTTCATCGTGGTCGACGGCCGCTCCACCAACTACTCGCGCGGCGTGACCATGCCCGAGTTCGCCCAGATGTTCAAGGACCTCGGCTGCGTCAGCGCTTACAACCTGGACGGTGGTGGCTCCTCCGCCATGGTCTTCAACAACAAGCTGGTCAACCGCCCGCAGGGTGGCACCAAGGAACGTGGCACCAGCGACATCCTCTACATTGCAGGGAGCGCATCGTGATTATCCTGATACCCGCCTACAAGCCGGACCAATCGCTGGTCCGCCTTGCCCGGGCCCTGCGCGAACAGGACCCTAACGCCGAAATCCTCGTCATTGACGACGGATCCGGCAGCACCTACGCACCGATCTTCACCGAACTGCGCATCGACGGCGTGACCGTGCAGACCCACCCCGCCAATAGGGGCAAGGGTGCGGCACTGCGCACCGGCATCGCCTGGGCGACAGCAAACCGCCCCGGCGAGGTCATCGTCACCGCCGACGCGGACGGCCAGCACCTACCCCACGACATCTTCCGTGTGGGTGTGCGCACCGAAACCGCGGCAGCAGCAGGGCAGAAGAGCATTATCCTCGGCGTGCGCACCAAGCCCGACCCGAACGCCGGCGAAGAAGGCACCAAGGTGCCGCTACGTTCCAAGATTGGCAATAGCGCAACCGTAGGCTTCTTCGCCCTGGCGACCGGCGCCCGCGTGGCAGATACCCAGACCGGTCTGCGCGGCTTCACCCCGCAGATTCTGGACTGGCTACTGCAGATCCCCGGCGATAAGTACGAGTACGAGTTCTCCATGCTGCTACGCGCAACCCGCGCGGATGTGGAACTGGTGCAGGTACCCATCGTGAAGGTCTACGAGCCGGGCAACCCGACCAGCCACTTTAGGCCGCTGCAGGACTCGGCGCTCATCTACGCGCCCCTGCTCGCCTTCCTGGCTTCCTCTTTCCTGACTGGCTTCCTGGTGGACGCTATCGCCCTCTTCGTCCTGGTGGGCATGGGCGTTCCGCTACTGGCGGCCGTGGTCGGTGCCCGCGTCATCTCGGCGCTGACGAACTTCACTGTCAACCGAATGCTCATGCACGACGGAGGCGCACGCCCCTCGGCATCCTCCTCGCTGGTACGTTACGCCGTGCTGGCGGTGGGTATCCTCGCAGCCAATGCGGCTCTGATGGAAGCTTTGACCGGCCTGGGCGCGTCCCTGCTGGTCGCCAAGATCCTGACCGAACTGATTCTGATCCCGATCAGCTTCGCGGTCCAGCGCCGCTGGGTCTTTCTACCCACTCGGTGGCAGGAAAATACGCGAGAGAAGGCAGTGGCAACTCACGCACCCTCGGGTTTGCGTGCGGTGAGCTACGAGTCCGCTCGCATGGAGGCTGCCGGTATCCGTACCGGCGTGCGCGCCTCCCAGGTACGCCCCTAGTTCGCATACCCTGGCGGCCAGTTCACTAGTGGCTAGTTCGCTAGGGGCTACCTACAAAACTTCTCCCACTCGTCAGTCGTGAGGGTGGGTGGGAGATGCAAGCTACCGCACCACAAGCGGCAGCATTCTGTTCACGAAAAGCCCCCGCTGAAAACTCAACGGGGGCTTTTTGTGCATATTGGCATTCAGAAGCCTATTGGCTCACCGGCTTCTAAAGGATAACGCGCCGATTACTGGCCGGGAATCAGGCCGTGAGCAGTAATCAGGAACGGCGGGTTGTGGTTAACAGCCGGGTTGGTCACGTAACCAACACGTGCCGCACGGGTCGGGTGCTTGGGTGCACGCTTCGGCCAGGGCTTCGCAGCAGGGTTCGGGTCCTTCTTGCCCTGCACCATAGCCAGTGCGCTCGCCGCGTTCACAATGCCGGAGCCGCAAGCGTTCACATCGCAGGTGAGCGGCTTGGAGCTCTGCTTCAGAATCTGCTTTGCACGCTCAGCGGTCAGCGAGGGATCCACCGACTTCATCAGCGCAATTACGCCAGCAACCTGAGGCGCCGCCATGGAGGTGCCGTCGTACTCGGTGTAGCCTGCGCCGGTGGACACGGTGGTACCCAGGTCCACGGTGGACATAATGCCGCTACCGGGGGCGCTCACATCAACGAGCTTGCCGTAGTTGGAGAAGTCGCTACGCTTACCCTCCTGGTCGGTAGCGCCCACCACGATCGAGCCGCCGCAGTTAGCCGGAGCGACCTTGGAGGTGTCCTGACCGTCGTTACCAGCTGCAACGACGAGAATCGCGCCGCGCTTGTTCACCTCAGCAATAGCCTTGGAGTAGGTTGCGGGGCAGGTGCCCTCGCCGCCGAGGGAGAGGTTAATGATCTTGGCGGGGTTGGAGTTCGCGGGAACACCCTCAACGGTGCCGCCAGCTGCCCAGACCATTGCATCCGCAATGTCGGAGTCATAGCCGCCGCACATGCCCAGAGCACGCACGGGCAGGATCTTGGTGGAGGGCGCCACGCCGACGATACCGCGCTTATTGTTCATAATTGCGGCGATAGAGCCGGCAACGTGGGTGCCGTGCCAGTTCGACTCGCTTGCCTCGGAGTCAGCACCGCAGACGCCCGCTTCTTCCCAGTTGCCCTGGTCGGTCGGGTCGGAGTCGCGGCCGTTGCCGTCACGGGCGATGGAGGGCTCGGTGATGAAGTCGTAGCCGGGCAGAACGTTCGCGTCCAGGTCGGGGTGCTTGACGATGCCGGAGTCAATCACAGCAACGGTCACGCCAGCACCCTGGGTGGTCTTCCACGCCTCGGGCGCGGCCAGGCCCTTGGTACCGTGCAGGTTCCACTGCTGCGGGTAGAGGGTATCGTTGGGCGCTACAACCTGGTTCGACGCCTGAGCGGCCTGAGCTACCTGAGCCACCTTGGAGGTGGTGGCGGTACGAGTGCGCGCGGTGGAGCGGCGCAGCAGGTCGGGCTCAACCGATGCGACGGAGGGGTTGGAGCTCAGGGTTGCCATGTACTTCTCCGCCTGCTCTGCGGTGAGCTTGGAGGAGACGGTCACCACGGTTGCCTTCTGGGCGGTGGTGCGCACGTAGTTGGTCTTGATTTTGAAGAGGTCGTCGACGCTCTTCACCTCGGAGGTGAGACCCTGGTAGAGGGAGTCGCTCCAGGTGGCGACCTGGGTGCCTGCGGGGCTTGCCCAGTTGACGCCGCCCGCGTTTAGTGCGCTATCGGTGTAGGTGATAACGAAGCGGTTGAAGCCTGCCTTCTGCTGCTTGGAGCTGAGGGAGGAGATGGTGGTGTGCGCCTTGGCACGTTCGGCGCTGTTAGCCTTTGCGGGTGCCGCGAAGGATGCGGGTGCGCCCAGGGTTGCGACAAGTGTTGCTGCAGTACCCAGGCTCAGTGCGGTGCGTGCGATGCCGCGTGCTGAGGGGTGAGTGGTAAAAGACATCGGGGTCCTTTGCGTATGTGAGTGCCGGAAGCGGCAAGTGGGTTGGTTATTCACCCACATAAATGCACCTTCGAGAAAATATCTGCATTCTTTTGTGTATTTGCTTGTGAGGAGCGAATAGAAAAAGAAAATGCACATCACTGCATTGATGTGTATTTTTCTCTAAAACCCCCGTGCGGGAGTTCTTCGGAAGTAGTTTATGTGGTGAGATATCGCTATCCTAGCACCTTTTTCCAGGTATATAGCGGCTAAAGCTCGATAGTGTGGCGTAAATAATGAGATTTTTCCTTCATGTAAATGCAGATAAAGAAATGCCTAGTCGAGGTATTCTGGCGCCTTAAAGTGAAGATTTAAATTTTGCTCATCTTTGCATAAAATGATTTGCATCACAAAGGTTATTTTATTCATAAAGTAACTCGAAAGGGTGCTAGAGTATCTCACGGTGCGTACCCGTGCATGCACATTGTGAAACCAAATCACAGCCCACACAATGCACCAACACCTCACTCTTCCGTATTCACTCGTACCGAGCGCACGCCCTCAACGCGAATCGGCAATGCTACGCCGCATCGTGCGCACCCGGTACCACTCACCTCAAGGACGTCCATGCTTCGCATTGCTCGCCCCTCGCAGGCACGCTCCTCACAGCGTTCCCTGCTGAGCTTCGTCACCGCAACCTGC
>FLSH01002764.1_pt2 | contig 15304 bp, 9 predicted proteins | sample 1550441 | NCBI WGS metagenome assembly FLSH01 (sample SAMEA4031756, study PRJEB14383) | metagenome | biome: human; feature: oral; material: saliva | place: Philippines | collected 2014 | reverse complement strand
TAATTTGGTTGCGGGGGCCGGATTTGAACCGACGGCCTTCGGGTTATGAGCCCGACGAGCTACCAAGCTGCTCCACCCCGCGTCTGATGGCGCGTAATATACTCGTTTCAAAAATTATTGCAAGATTTAAACTGAATTTGACTTTCCGTTTGTTAAGAAAATAAACAATGTGAATATTAATTAATCATTTTATGAAATAGTGCTAGTCCTAAAAGGGAATTTTTGATAGCGTATGCAACTTTGTATTAGTTAGTTTAATTTAGGAAAATAAGAATGAAATTTCGTCAAAATCTCGCCGTAAAAATTCTTTCTGTGATGGCGGCTGTTTCAGTACTTGCATCATGTGGATCGGCACCAAGTAAAGTCTCTTCAAAAAATAATTCTAGCTTGCCGCGTACTGCGACAGGCGACGATCCACAAAAATTCGGAGCAAAGTATAGTGGACGTACTTATCAACAAGCTATTTTGAGCCCAGTGGCTTCCGTGGAGAACAAAGGTGCGGTCGTTAACCAAGGTGATTTTTTAACGCAGTTGACGAATGTTCGTGATTATTCAAATTCATTAACAAATCGCTTTGCGGCGAATTATGGCAAAATCACTAACTGGGTGCTTGCAGGAGCAAATGTAAATGAATTAGCACAATACGGCATTAATCCTCAGATTATGAAAGGTTTTGATGGTTATCAAAACGTGCTGATGACAGGTTATTATTCGCCAGTGATTCATGCACGTCGTACTGCACAAGGTCAATATCAACATCCAATTTATGCAATGCCAAGCTATAAACGTTATAGCCGTGCAGAAATTTATAATGGTGCATTGGCAGGACAAGGCTTAGAGCTCGCTTACAGTGATTCAATGATGGATAACTTCCTATTAGGCGTGCAGGGGAGTGGCTATGTTGATTACGGTGATGGCAATTTAAATTATTTAGCCTATGCGGGCCAAAATGGCTATAAATATCAAGCGGTTGGTCGTTTGTTAGTTGAAGATGGTGAAATTCCAAAAGAAAAAATGTCTATTCAAGCGATTCGTGAATGGGGGAAAGCAAACCCATCTCGAGTACGAGAATTGTTAGAACGTAACCCATCTTATGTTTTCTTTAAAAACGATCCAACAGGTGAAGTGAAAGGTTCTGCAGGCGTGCCTTTAGTGCCTATGGCAGCCGTCGCTTCTGACCGTAATGTAATTCCTTCAGGAACCGTATTATTGGTTGAAGTACCGGATATTGATAATGAGGGTAACTGGATGGGCACACACAAATTACACTTAATGGTGGCACTTGATGTGGGCGGTGCGGTAAATGGTCACCACTTTGACTTATACCGTGGTATTGGCGATCAAGCGGGTCATATTGCGGGGTTATCAAAACACTATGGACGCGTTTGGGTACTACAATAATGGCTCGAGTCGATAACTACGAACAACGTTTTGGCGGAATTGGCCGACTTTACACACCAGAAGGCTTGGCGCGTTTGCGTCAGGCTCATGTGTGCGTCATTGGTATTGGTGGCGTAGGTTCGTGGGTAGTGGAAGCATTGGCTCGAAGCGGTGTAGGGCAGATCACTATGATTGATATGGATGATATTTGTGTCACCAATATTAATCGTCAGCTTCCTGCGTTGAGTGGCAATATTGGCAAGCTTAAAACAGAAGTGATGGCAGAACGCGTTAAGCTGATTAATCCAGAATGTGTGGTGAATATTATCGATGATTTCATTTCACCGGATAATCAAGCAGAATACTTAAATCGTGGCTATGATTATGTGATTGATGCCATTGATAGCGTGAAAACGAAAGCCGCGATGATTGCCTATTGCAAACGTAATAAAATCAAGATTATTACCATTGGTGGCGCAGGTGGTCAGACCGATCCTTCGAAAATTCAAATTGCTGATTTAAGCAAAACGATTCAAGATCCATTATTGGCAAAAGTGCGGTCAGTTTTACGTAAGGATTTCAATTTTACTCAAAATCCACAACGTAAGTTTGCAGTTGATGCGGTGTTTTCCACCCAGCCTCTGATTTTCCCTAAAATGGGCGAAGGCTGTGAAGTCTCAGCCACCATGAATTGTGCAAATGGCTTTGGTGCAGCAACCATGATAACCGCAACCTTTGGCTTTTTTGCCGTTTCTCGGGTAATCGATAAGTTATTAAAATAAAGAAATGAAGCAACGTGAAAACGTTGCTTTTTCTTTATGAATGAAAGTATTTAACAAGATGAAGAAATATCACTTCATTTTTTTATTTGGAATGTTGCAATTTTATCAAAAAGGCGTAGTCTATGTTGGCTTTGAGAATAATTCCCAATAAAAGTAAGGAAACAAACATGAAACAAGTATTAAAAATGAGTGCAATTTCTACCGCACTTTTAACCCTTCCAATGATAGCAAATGCAGATGTATTGGCCTCCGTGAAACCGCTCGGTTTTATTACATCGTCTATTGCAAACGGTGTGACGGATACACAGGTTTTAGTACCAGCAGGTGCTTCTCCACATGATTACAGCTTAAAACTTTCAGATGTGCAAAAAGTGAAATCGGCGGATTTAGTGCTTTGGGTTGGTGAAGATATTGACGCTTTCTTAGCAAAACCGATTAGCCAAATTGATAGTAAAAAAGTCATCAATATTTCTGATATTCCAGAAATTAAACCGCTTTTAAGCAAAGTGCATCATGAGCATTATCATGAAGGTGATGAACACGAGCATGGACATGATCACAAACATGGACACGATCATAAACACGAGCATGGTCATGACCATCACGACCACGATGTTGATGAAAATGGGTTAAGCGTGAACTGGCATTTATGGTATTCACCAGCCATTAGCCAAATTGTGGCACAGAAAGTCGCGGATAAATTAACAGAACAACACCCGGATAAAAAAGAACTGATTGCGAAAAACTTAGCCGATTTTAACCGCACTTTGACTGAGCAAAGCGACAAGATCAAAGCACAATTAGCGCCACTTAAAGATAAAGGTTTCTTTGTGTTCCATGATGCTTATAGTTATTTCAATGATGCTTATGGTTTAAATCAAACCGGTTATTTCACTATTAATCCATTAGTGGCACCAGGCGCAAAAACCATTGCTCACATCAAAGAAGAGATTGAAGAACACCATGTAAATTGTCTTTTTGCTGAGCCTCAATTCACACCAAAAGTGATTGATTCGCTTGCACAAAGTACAAAAGTTAATGTTGGTCGTTTAGATCCTATTGGCGATAACGTACAGCTTGGTCCAAATTCCTACGCGAATTTCCTTCAAGCCACCGCTGATAGCTATGCTCAATGTTTAAGTAAATAATCTAATTTGCTTCTATCTTAAAAACAGCCTTTAAGGCTGTTTTTTATTGCCCCATCTAAATCGCCCGAATGATTTTCAATTTTTAAGAAATTTTCGCTTGTTTGAGCGAAGTGAGTTCGAAAATTTCTGTAAAGAAAATTGAAAGAGAATGAGGATTAGCGATTTAATTGGGGTGTGTTTTCTTTTGCCTACTTTGCTTTGCACAAGCAAAGAAAAGTAGGTCGCCTTAGGCGAAATCCTAATTAAAACTATGCTATAATCCGCCCAATTTTTCCCTATCGAGAAAACGCATGAAACAACTATTTGCCACAACTGCCCGTGGTTTTGAAGAACTCTTAAAAGTCGAACTAACAGAGCTTGGTGCAACGGAATGTAAAATTGCACAAGGCGGCGTACATTTTCAGGCTAATGATGAAACACTTTATCGCAGCTTATTATGGTCACGTTTGGCTTTACGTATTTTGTTACCTATTGTAAATGGCAAGGTATATAGTGATTTAGACTTGTATTCAATTGTGACAGGGCAGGATTGGTTAAGTTATTTTGATGAGAAATCCACATTTTTTGTTGATTTTAACGGGACAAACCAAGAGATTCGCCACACTCAATTTGGTGCGATGCGTGTGAAAGATGCCATTGTGGATTATTTTGAACGCCAAGGGAAAGCGCGTCCAAATGTGGATAAAGACTATCCAGATGTGCGAATTCATGCTTATTTAAATAAAGAAGAACTCGTTGTTTCACTTGATTTAAGTGGCGAAGCATTGCATTTACGTGGCTATCGTGAAGATACCGGGCAAGCGCCTTTACGTGAAACCTTAGCCGCTGCGATAGTGCTTCGTTCAGGTTGGAAAAAAGGGACACCATTAGTGGATCCAATGTGCGGTTCGGGTACTTTGTTAATCGAAGCGGCACAGATGGAAGCACAAATTGCGCCGCAATTACATCGTTTACATTGGGGCTTTGATTGCTGGAAAGGGCATAATCAAGATGCTTGGGATAAGGTAAAAGCAGAAGCAGTACAGCAAGCAGAAACTTATTTTAATCAAAATCCAAAACCGCATTTTTATGGTTTCGATCTCGATCACCGCGTACTGAAAAAAGCGCAAAAGAATGCACAAAATGCAGGCGTAGCACACTTAATTCAGTGGAAACAAGGTGATGTCGCCGCATTAAAAAATCCAAGTCCAGATGAAGTGGGAACGGTGATTTGTAACCCGCCTTATGGTGAGCGTTTAGGCACAACGCCTGCTTTGATTGCACTATATTCAGTCTTTGGACAACGTCTTAAAAATGAATTTGGTGGTTGGAATGCGTCGATTTTCAGTAGTGAATCTACGTTGCTTGATTGCTTGCGTATGCGTTCACATCGTCAATTTAAAGCGAAAAATGGTCCGTTAGATTGTGTTCAGAAGAATTATCAAATTTCAGAACGTAAAGAAAGTACGGTTGAAAATCCGCTCGAATTTGACCGCACTTCAACGGTAGCGGTGGATTTTGCGAATCGCTTACAGAAAAATATCAAGAAAATTGAAAAATGGGCGAAACAGCAAGGCCTTGATGCGTATCGTTTATATGATGCTGATTTACCGGAATATAACGTAGCGGTGGATCGTTATGGCGATCATATTGTGGTGCAAGAGTATGCCGCACCGAAAAATATTGATGAAAACAAAGCGCGTCAACGTTTATTGGATTCAGTGACTGCAACCTTACAAGTCACTGGTATTGAAACCAATAAACTGATTTTGAAGGTCCGTCAAAAACAAAAAGGCACCAATCAATATGAAAAATTGGCCAATAAAGGCGAATATTTCTATGTGAATGAATACGGTGCACAACTTTGGGTGAATCTAACGGATTACTTGGATACAGGATTATTCTTAGATCATCGTTTAACCCGTAAAATGGTTGGTGAAATGGCAAAAGGTAAAGATTTCCTCAATCTTTTTGCTTATACCGGTTCCGCAACAGTGCATGCTGCATTAGGTGGGGCAAAATCGACAACAACCGTGGATATGTCAAACACCTATTTAAACTGGGCAGAGCAAAACCTGATTTTAAATGATATTGAAGGCAAGCAGCACAAGCTCATTCAGGCAGATTGTTTGCAGTGGTTAGAGAAATGTGATCGCCAGTTTGATTTGATTTTCGTGGATCCGCCAACATTCTCGAATTCTAAACGTATGGAAGACAGTTGGGATGTTCAACGTGACCACATCAAATTAATGTGTAATCTTAAGCGTATTTTACGTCCTAACGGCACCATCGTGTTCTCGAACAATAAACGAGGTTTTAAAATGGATTTTGAGGCGTTAGATGAATTGGGATTAAGTGCGGTCGAAATTTCAGCGAAAACCTTACCACTTGATTTTGAGCGTAATAAACAAATCCACAATTGCTGGATTGTAACAATGAAAGCCTAACAAAAAGCCCGATAATGATTTATCGGGCTTTTTTATTATTCGACTTCTTTTTGTTTTTCGGCTTCAGAATCATCATGAAGAAGGGTTTCAACCGCTGCTTCGTCATTGGTGTCATCTTCTTTTTCTAAAATCTCAGCCGTTTCTTCGTTTAGTGCTTCAGCATCAGAATGTGGTTTAATGAAAGGTTTCGGCATCCAATATTTTCGGATGATGTCCGTAGAAAAACCATGCAAAACTTCTTCATTCAATCGTTCTTGATCTAAGTAACGAACTTCTGCAATCACTTCATCCGCTTCAATTTTATTGATACCTAATTGCATTAATGTTGCATGGCTGAGCGTAAGTGCAGACTCAAAGGTTTCACGTACAATAAAGTCTACGTCTCGTTTAATCAGGCTTACTGTTGTTTTACGGTCATAAGTTCGCGCCAAAATAGGGAGTTTAGGATAAGCATCTTTCAAATTCTGAACAATACTTTCAATACGATCTGTATCGTTAATCCCGATGACGACACATTTCGCTTTTTCGATACCGGCAGCACGTAACACATCAAGACGAATACCATCACCGTAATAAACTTTAAAACCAAATTTGGCTGCCGCACGGATATTTTCGATGTTGCGGTCAATCACCGATACATTAATACCACGAACAAGAAGCGATTGACAGACGATTTGACTGAAACGACCAAAACCAATCACGAGTACGCTATCTTCTAAATCCACAATAGGATCAAGATCGCTGGTATCGACTCTTTCCTCTTGATTTGCTGATTTACGTTGGTTGATTTTACGCATCAATAAACCAATCAATGGAGAGAATAGCATCGAAATAATGACAGCTGCAGTAAAAGTTGCATTTTGATCTTTTGTCATTACACCTGCCGTAGTTGCAGCAGAGAAGAGTACGAATGCAAATTCACCACCGTGCGCCATAATGGTCATTCGTCCAACGGATTCTTTTCGGTCAAGTTTCGTAATACGTGCAACAGTGTAAACCGCTAAGGCTTTGCCGATGATATAAAGGCACACGATACCTAATAACCAAAGTGCATTGTCGAACACCAAGGTTAAATCAAGTGACATCCCTACGCCCATAAAGAAAAGACCGAGCAATAGACCACGGAACGGTTCAATATCCGCTTCGAGTTGGTGACGGAATGCCGATTCTGAAAGCATCACACCGGCGACGAATGCGCCCATCGCCATTGAAAGTCCACTCGCTTCCATGGCTAAGGCTGCGCCTAATACCACAAGCAAGGCAGCAGCTGTCATCATTTCACGAATGTGAGCTTTTGAAATTAAGCGGAAAATAGGGTTCATTAACCATTTGCCCGCAACCACTAAACCGACAACGGCACCGAGTGCAATAGCAATAGATGTCCAGTTTGTTTGATGCTCAATATGTTTGGTTTCAGGTGTTAAAAAGGCAATAGAAGCCAATAATGGCACAATAGATAAGTCTTCAAAGATTAAGGTTGAAATCACCCGTTGGCCTTTTGGTGTGTTCGTAATCCCGCGTTCTTCTAATACCTGCATTACAATAGCGGTGGAAGAAAGGGTAAAGCCCATCCCTGCAATAAACGCCACTTCTTTAGGAAGATTTAAAATATAGATACCGGCAAAGGTAAGCAGTGCACCACATAGCCCGACTTGTAGAAAGCCCCGTCCGAAGATCGCTTTTCGCATAGCCCATAAACGTTCGGGATGCATTTCCAAACCGATAATGAATAAGAACATCACCACGCCCAGTTCCGCCATATGGAGAACCGATTCTGCATCTTTTACTACGCCGAAAACGGAAGGGCCAATTAAACATCCCGCCACTAAATAACCTAATACGCTACCTAAACCAATACGCTTAAAAAGTGGCACAATGGTTACACTAGTAGCAAGTAGAACAACAGTTTTAATTAATTCAGGGCTGACGGCATTCGACATAGGGCAAAAAAACCTTAGTAAAAACAGGGAGTATGAGAAGAAAGTTCTCTTGTATTCTAGCCTTTTTTAGGTAAATAAAAAACACAGAAAAGCAAGAAATTGGTATAATTTACAAAAACTTTACACGCCAAAAAATGGTCATCTTTCTGACCGCACTTTAGAGGTATTATGTCATTACAATTCAATATGATAGCGTTGTTGTTGGTTTTCTTAATCATTTTAGGTTTAATGAGTCAAAACAGCGCAATCACCATCTCAGCGGCTGTGTTATTAATCATGCAGCAAACCTTATTATCCAAATACATTCCCATACTTGAACAATACGGGATAAAAATTGGGATCATCATTTTAACGATTGGTGTGCTTGCTCCGTTAGTCTCGGGAAAAATCCAACTGCCCGATCTCAGTTCATTTTTAAACTGGAAAATGGGCGTTTCTATTTTAACAGGGGTATTCGTCGCATGGCTTGCGGGGAAAGGGGTGCCATTAATGAGTGAACAACCTGTTTTGGTGACAGGATTATTAATTGGTACGATTATTGGTGTTTCTTTCTTAGGTGGTATTCCGGTGGGACCTTTAATCGCCGCAGGTATTTTAGCTGTATTAATAGGAAAATTTTAAATGAAAAACAAATGGTTATTTATCGCAGGATTGAGCGGTTTTTTGTGTGTGGCGATTGGTGCTTTTGCAGCACATGGATTAAGTAAGGTTTTAGAACCTAAAGAATTAGCGTGGATTGAAACCGGTGTGAGATATCAAATGTTCCACACCATTGCGATTTTAGCGATTGGCATTTTGCAATTATGCCGCGAATCATTGGTTGTAAACAAAATGGCTAATTTCGCTGCAGGCGCTTGGGCGTACGGTATTCTTCTTTTTAGTGGCAGCCTTTATGCACTTGCGCTTGGTGCAGGCAAGTTCCTCGTTTGGGTGACGCCGATTGGCGGAACGTTATTTTTAATTGGCTGGCTTTGCTTGGCTTACGGTGGTTTTAAAAGTAAATAGATATGAAGAATAAATCAGTCAGACGTGAATTAAACCCGATACAACAATCTCTCTTTTCGAAACTCAAGAATATCATGTTAGTGGATCAACGTCGTTTATCTGCCCGCATTCATGGTATTGGAAAAATTAAAAGCCAAGAAGCGCAGCAAGCCGTGGCGGCTGAAATCCAACAGCAAATTGAACAGGCGCAATTGCGTGTAGAAAATCGTAAAAGTGCGGTGCAAAATCCCATTGTTTTTCCAGAGAGTTTGCCCGTTAGCCAACGCAAAGCAGAAATTCAAAAACTGCTTTCTGAACATCAGGTCATTGTGGTGGCAGGGGAGACAGGCTCGGGTAAAACCACGCAGTTGCCGAAAATGTGTTTGGAATTAGGTTTCGGCAATTTGGGCATGATTGGTCATACTCAACCACGCCGTATTGCTGCTCGTTCGGTGGCAGCGCGTATTGCAGAAGAGCTGGAAACAGAGCTTGGCGGTTTAGTCGGTTATAAAGTCCGTTTTAACGATCAAATCAGTGATGATACGCAAATCAAGTTGATGACCGACGGGATTCTGCTTGCAGAAATTCAAAACGATCGTTTCCTCAATCAATATTCTTGCTTGATTATTGACGAAGCCCACGAACGTAGCCTAAATAACGATTTTATTCTCGGTTATCTGAAACAGCTTTTACCACGTCGTCGTGATTTAAAACTTATCATCACCTCCGCAACCATTGATGTGGAACGTTTTTCCAAACATTTCAACAATGCCCCGATTATCGAAGTCTCAGGCAGAACCTATCCTGTTGAAGTGCGTTATCGTCCCGTAGTAGAAGAAGACGAACAAGATCAGCTACAAGGCATTCTTAATGCGGTGGATGAACTGCAAGCGGAAGGTCGGGGCGATATGTTGATCTTTATGAACGGTGAGCGAGAAATTCGTGATACCGCCGAAGCTTTACAAAAACAAAATCTAAAACACACGGAAATTCTACCGCTCTTTGCACGCTTGTCTGCACAAGAACAGAATAAAATTTTCCATCCGAGCGGATTAAATCGCATTGTATTAGCGACCAACGTCGCAGAAACCTCATTGACCGTGCCGGGCATTAAATATGTGATTGACCCAGGTACAGCACGCATTTCCCGTTATAGCTATCGCACCAAAGTACAACGTTTACCGATTGAACCCATTTCACAGGCTTCTGCGAATCAGCGTAAAGGTCGTTGTGGTCGTGTAAGTGAAGGGATTTGTATTCGTTTATATTCGGAAGAGGATTTTAATTCTCGTCCAGAGTTTACCGATCCTGAAATTCTTCGCACCAATTTAGCCTCTGTTATTTTGCAAATGACGGCATTGGGTTTGGATGATATTGAAGCATTCCCGTTTGTTGATGCACCAGATAAACGCCATATTCAAGATGGTATAAAACTGTTGGAAGAATTGGGTGCGTTTGAAATGGTTCGCACCAAAGCGGGCGAGAAACGTCAATTAACGGCAGTAGGTCGTCAATTAGCTCAACTCCCTGTGGATCCTCGTTTGGCGAAGATGTTGCTGACCGCTGTCTCACAAGGTGCGTTGCATGAAGTGATGATTATTGTCGCCGCGTTATCCATTCAAGATCCTCGCGAGCGCCCACAAGAAAAACAACAAGCTTCTGATGAAAAACACCGTCGTTTTGCCGATAAAAAATCGGATTTCTTGGCTTTCCTCAATCTTTGGCGTTACCTACAAGAACAACAAAAAGAATTAAGTAAAAACCAATTCCGTCGTCAATGCCAAAAGGATTTCTTAAATTATTTACGCATTCGCGAATGGCAGGATATTTATCATCAAATTCGTTTAACCGTGCGTGAAATGGGCTTGCCGATAAATTCGGAAAAAGCCGAATATCAGCAAATTCATACCGCACTTTTAAGCGGCTTGCTTTCTCATATCGGTTTAAAAGAAGCGGAAAAACAACAATATCTTGGTGCGCGTAATGCCCATTTTGCGATTTTCCCCAATTCTGTGCTTTTCAAAAAACAACCAAAATGGGTGATGGCGGCAGAGTTAGTGGAAACCTCCAAACTTTGGGGACGTATGGTGGCGGAAATCGAACCAGAATGGATTGAGCCACTTGCCGAGCATTTAATTAAAAAATCCTATTCAGAACCGCGTTGGTCTAAATCTCGTGGCGCCGTGATTGCAGATGAAAAAGTCACGCTTTACGGTGTGCCGATTGTGGCTGCGCGACCAGTGAATTACGGTGCTATTGATCCGACGGTAAGCCGTGAGATCTTTATTCAATCTGCCTTAGTGGAAGGGGATTGGAATACCAAACATAAATTCTTCAAAGAAAATCAACGACTCGTTCGAGAAGTAGAGGAATTGGAACACAAAAGCCGTCGCCGCGATATTTTGGTGGACGACCGTACGCTTTTTGAATTTTATGATCAGCGTATTGGTACGGAAGTGGTTTCTCAAAAACATTTTGATACCTGGTGGAAAAAGGCGCAGCAAAAAGATCCTGAATTGCTTAATTTTGAACGCTCATTCTTGATTAATGATGATGCGGAACAGGTAAGCAAGCTGGATTTCCCGAATTTCTGGCATCAAGGTAATTTAAAACTCAAATTAACTTACCAATTTGAACCGGGTACCGATGTGGACGGCGTGACGGTGCATATTCCGTTACCGTTGCTCAACCAAGTGGAAATGACCGGCTTTGACTGGCAAATTCCAGGCTTGCGTGAAGAGCTGGTGATCGCACTGATTAAATCGCTGCCGAAATCTTATCGTCGTAATTTTGTGCCCGCACCTAATTATGCTCAAGCTTTCTTGAGTCGTGCCGTGCCATTGGAAAAACCGTTATTAGATACGCTGATTTATGAATTACGTCGTATGACGGGCGTCACCGTAGAAGCGGAACATTGGAATTGGGAGCAAATCCCAAGTCATTTAAAAATGACTTTCCGTGTGGTGGATGAAAACGGCAAGAAAATCGCGGAATCCATGAATTTGGATGAGTTGAAATTCAACTTAAAAGATCGCGTACAGGAAAGTATTTCTGCTGTGGCAGATGATGGCATAGAGCAAAGCGGGCTGCATATTTGGAGCTTTGCAGATTTACCACAATGTTACGAACAAAAACAACGTGGTTTTAGCGTCAAAGCTTTTCCAGCCCTTGTGGATGAAAAAGATGCGGTGGGCATCAAACTGTTTGAAACGGAATTTGAGCAAGCGGTGGCAATGCAACAAGGTTTGCGCCGATTATTGCTGCTCAACGTGCCGTCCCCGATTAAATATCTACATGAAAAATTGCCGAATAAAGCCAAATTGGGGCTGTATTTTACCCCGTTCGGTCGCGTGTTGGATTTGATTGATGACTGTATCGCTTGTGCCGTGGATAAACTGATTGCCGATTTTGGCGGGTTTGTTTGGGATGAAGCGGGCTTTGAAAAATTGCGTGATTTCGTGCGAGAAAATCTTAACGAAGTGACTGTAGATATCGCGCAGAAAGTGGAGCAAATTCTCTCCCTTAACCATGCCTTAAACCAACGTTTAAAAGGCAAAATGGATTTCACCATGGCCTTTGCCTTTTCCGATATTAAGGCGCAGTTAAGCGGATTGATTTACCCAGGTTTTGTGCAAAAGAGCGGTTATGATCGCCTACCGGATTTACAGCGTTATCTGCAAGCCATTGATAAACGTATCGATAAACTGACTCAAGATGTGAATCGTGACCGTGCGGCTATGCTACGCGTGGAACAAGTGCAACAGGCTTACCAACAATTACTGGCTAAACTGCCAAAATCTAAACCGATTTCTGATGAGGTTGCGGAAATTCGTTATATGATTGAAGAATTGCGCGTGAGCTTATTTGCGCAACAGTTGGGTACGAAGCATCAGGTGTCGGATAAGCGGATTTTGAATATTATAGGTAGCGTATAGCCTAGTAATATAATTAATAAAAATATTTTATTTTTTGTGAAAAATTGGAGCATGTATGAAAGATTTTTGGAATCAAATTCCTAATTGGATTAAAGTTATCTTATCATCTTTAATTTCTATCTTTATTCTTGTACATTTTGAATCCTTATATTCATTATTTAGTTATGTTTCTAATGATGAAATTATTAAACAAGGAGGATTTTGGACTTTATTTTCATTAATTTTTTCAGCACCAATTGCTTTCGCTATTTGGAGTTTTAGAGACCGAAATGCTACAGATCAAATTAATAATGTTCGCAAAGATACTAATCTTAAAGAGTATCATAAGATTGTAGAGTGGATTACGAGTAAGGATAGCTCTGAAGAGCTAAAGATTTCAGCTATATATTATTTAAAAAGGTTTTATGAAGATAAATCTCTAGGTTTTCAACAGGCTGCTTTACATCTTTTATTGTCTACTTGGGAATCTATGCAAAGAAATGAATTAGAAAAATTAAAAAAAGTTGATGATGACGCTAAAGCTAAAGCTATCATTTATGCTTTAAGAGATAATGGTAACAGTCCTTTAGGAATTGCAATTACGAACGTATTATTGAGTAATGATGGCGAATGCCTATTGGCTTATCCTGAAGTTTTCTCAAGTATGTGCTTAGCTGGTATGAATTTTTATTTACCGGGTTTATCTAATAATATTGTAAATAATATTTTTAATAAAAATAGAATAAAATATTCAGGGATTCAATTGCAAGGGTGTAAATTTAGGAATGTTAGATTAAAAAATGTTGATTTTTCTAATTCTAATTTGCTAGGTACTGAGTGGTTAGGTATGAAAGATGAGGTTGGCTTGAATAATGTTATTTTTAGAAAATGTGATTTTAGATTTTCAATAATTCATAGAGTTTTAGTTAAAAATTGTGATTTTTCAAATAGTAACTTTATGAATGCAATGTTTATTCAAGGATATATAGATTGTTTAACAAAATTCAATGGAGTAAACTTTATCCATTCTTATCTGTCTTTTACAGATGTATTTGGAAGTGAAAATTTTCTAGGAAGTATTGTTTTAGAATCGGAAATTTCAAGATGGTTATTTAAAGATGATCTTAATTGTGATAAGAAAAATGATGTATTAGAAAAATTCCAATATCTTGGTATATTAGTGTTATATGAAGGAAATAAAACATATAATTTATGTAAATTGAAACTTTGGCATAGATCTAATGCTTTATATGACTTCTCTTATGTTCTTAAGAATATTAGTATATCTGATAATATAACCCAAAGTAACAATAATGGCTGGCGTGTTCAGATTGAAGAGGTATCATAATCTTATCTTTGCCGGCTAAATTTTTTAATGTAGCACTTTCCAAGTGCGGACTGTGATGTATTGCGCTATTAATTTTGAAACTTCAAGAAACATCCCCAAAACCAACCGCACTTTCCTTCCAAAATCTTTTTGTGATCTACCTCAAATTTTCGTATTGAACTGATTTACAACTGCCAATTCAATCGCTATCTTGCTGATATTATTATTTTAATAAAGAGGTAAATTATGGATCTGATTATAGGTTTGATTGCCATTGTCTTGGTAGCATATTATATCGTGAAAGGCTACTCAGCGACCGGTGTGTTGATGTTCGGTGGCTTGGTCTTGTTATTCATTTCAGTGCTGATGGGACATTCGATTTTACCGGAAGGTGTGAAAAGCACCGGTTCCACCTATTTTGATATTTTAGAATATGTGAAATATCTACTCGGTAATCGTGGCGGCGGTTTAGGCTTGATGATTATGGTGTTATGTGGTTTCTCCGTGTACATGACCCATCTTGGCGCGAACGATGTGGTGGTGAAATTAGTGTCAAAACCACTGAAAAATATCCGTTCACCTTATATTTTAATGGTGTTTGCTTACTTCCTTGCATGTTTAATGTCTTTTGCTGTGTCATCTGCAACAGGTTTAGGCGTGTTATTAATGGCAACATTATTCCCTGTCATGGTCAACGTGGGAATTTCACGTGGGGCAGCGGCAGCAATTTGTGCATCGCCAATTTCCATTATCCTTTCCCCAACATCAGGCGACGTGGTGCTTTCTGCTGAAATTTCAAAAATCCCTTTAGGTGAGTTTGCCTTTGGCACCGCATTGCCGGTTTCGATTTTTGCAATTTTAGGGATTGCTGTAGCACACTTCTTCTGGCAACGTTATTTAGATAAAAAAGAAGGCGTGCAAGTAGAACGCATTAATGCAGATGAAATTAAAACCACTGCACCAAACTACTACGCGATTTTGCCATTATTACCCATTATTGGCGTGTTGCTTTTTGATGGTAAATGGGGTTTACCAAATTTACACATCGTTACCGTGATGGTACTTTGCTTTATCATTACTGCTGCGGTAGATTTCTTACGTAGCTTTAACGCAAAACAAACCTTCGATAATCTTGTGGTGGCATATCGCGGTATGGCAGATGCCTTTGCAGGTGTGGTCATGCTTTTAGTTGCGGCGGGTGTATTTGCGCAAAGTTTAAGTACAATCGGCTTTATCACTAATTTAATCGACTCTGCACAAACCTTCGGCGGTTCAGCATTCTTTATGATGTTAGTGCTTGCGGTGATTACCATTTTAGCCACCATGGCGACCGGTTCAGGTAACGCGGCGTTCTATGCTTTTGCAGAATTAATTCCAAAATTAGCCACTCAAATGGGCGTCAA
>FLSH01435603.1_pt1 | contig 15335 bp, 12 predicted proteins | sample 1550441 | NCBI WGS metagenome assembly FLSH01 (sample SAMEA4031756, study PRJEB14383) | metagenome | biome: human; feature: oral; material: saliva | place: Philippines | collected 2014 | reverse complement strand
CCAAATCGGCCATTAGAGTCCTTGTCTGATTTTGTTCGATTGTTGAACAGATGTGCTGGCGTTTCATCGAAGGCGTAGCGGGCTACGGCGAGATGTAATGGCAGCGCAGATGTCGGCAAGCGGACTAAAGCAGGCAGGAAGCATGACGGTAATAACAAATTTAAGCTAATGCGTCCTAATGACCGATTCGGGCTAAACAAGGAAATAAATTTACACGTTCAAGAACCGCCGTTTTCAGGTCCTCATTCCTACGGTTTTAGAGGCAAGAAACGGCGGTTTTAGAGTCTAAAAGCGCCGAAATGAGAAAGTCATTCCGGCGCTTCTTGTTTTTATGCTCTATGCTTAGAGATAATCAATTGATAATCAGAACTATAATTTTCTTGCCGCAACATAGTCGACATAAGCAAGAAGCGATTTTTTAATATCACTTTTCTTTACATATTGGTTAAGGAAATCAATGGCTGACAAGCGGAAGTCGTTCATCGTATTCTCGGCATATTCTATACCACCGTTGGCTTTTGTAAACTCCACCAGGCGAGCAATCTCTTCCTTTGTGACCTCATGCTTCCTCACCTTCCGCGCTATGGCAATCATCTCCTCGTCGGCTGTTGAGTTCAGCGCGTAGATAACCGGCAGAGTGAGCTTGCCCTCTGCCATATCATTACCGGTCGGTTTACCTATCTGTCCGTCATCATAATAGTCGAAAATATCATCGCGAATCTGAAAAGCAATGCCCAGGTCGCGACCGAATTTCATGGTTTTCTCCACCAGCTCCTCGCCCACTCCGGCACTCAGCGCGCCTATTGCCGCACAGGCTTCGAACAACGCCGCCGTCTTCTGCTTTATGACATCGTAATATATCTCCTCCGAGAAGTCACTGTTGTTGATGTTCGAGAGCTGCAACAATTCGCCGTTGGAGAGCATTCTTCCAAGTTCAGCAAGGTAGTCGACAATAGCATGGTTACGCGTGTGCGAGATCTTCAGAAGAGCTGTCGAGAGAATGTAATCACCCACAAGCACCGACACCTTATTGTCGTACATGGCATTTACCGACGCCTGCCCCCTTCTCTCGTTACTCTCGTCGACAACATCGTCGTGGACAAGCGACGCCGTATGGAGCAGTTCCAGACCTATAGCTGCGTTCTGCGACACATCCCCTACCTCACCAAATGCTTTGGTAATCAGCAGTATAAGCATCGGACGCATACGTTTTCCTCCACGCTGGCGAATGTAAGCGAGCGCATTGGAGAGCAGTCCGTCAGGATGAGAAAGAGCATCATTGAAACGACTGATAAACTCGTCGAGCTCCTTTTCTATAGGTTGCTTTATGATTGATAAATAGTCCATTACGTAATTTTTTTCCTACAAAATTAATCATTTCCGCGCATATTATGACAAAAAAATTGTAATTTTACGGCACAAAAGAAGAATTTTACATGGAGAAACTGTTTTTCATTGATGCCTACGCCATCATCTATCGCTCATATTATGCCTTCATAAATAACCCGCGCATCAACTCAAAAGGCTTGAACACATCAGCCATTGTGGGCTTCATGAACACTCTGAACGAGGTAATCACAAAGGAGAAACCTACGCATATCGGAGTGGCTTTCGACCCGGGTAAAACATTCAGAAACGAGGCTTTTCCGGAGTATAAAAGCCAGCGTGAGGAGACTCCCGAGGACATTCGCAAGGCAGTACCTATCATAAAAGAGATACTCGAGGCAATGCACATCCCGTGTCTACTTGTCGATAATTTCGAGGCTGACGATGTCATTGGAACACTTGCCACCAAGGCCAGCGAAAAAGGCTACGAAACATATATGCTCACACCCGATAAAGACTATGGTCAATTGGTCAGTGAGAACGTAAAAATATTCCGTCCGCGTCATGGCGGAGGCTACGAAACTCTCGATGCAAAAGCCGTTTGCGAGAAATACGGCATCACTTCCCCACTCCAGGTCATCGACATTCTGGCACTCATGGGCGACTCTGCCGACAACTTCCCCGGATGCCCCGGTGTCGGACCAAAGACTGCCACGACACTAATAAATCAGTTTGGCTCAATCGAGGAGATGCTCGCGCGTACATCAGAAATAAAAGGAAAGCTACGCGAAAAAGTGGAAAGTCATGCCGACGACATAAAAATGTCGAAGTTCCTCGCCACCATCCGAAAAGATGTTCCCATTGAGCTCGATCTCGAAAAACTCAAACTCGTCGATGCCGATGATGAGAAATTGCAGAAACTTTTCACTGAACTGGAATTTAAAACCCTCGCGGACAAGATTCTTAAAAAACCTTTCACAAAGAAAACACCTGTTAATTTAGAAGGCGATCTCTTTGGATTATTTGCCAACGAGAGCCCGGATGAACCGAAATACGTGAGTTTTGAGACATTAGAAACGACGTCTGTTGATTATCAACTTATTGATAATGAAGAGGATAGGCTACGTATTTATGATTTTATTAGGACATTTGAAATTATCAGTTTTGACACGGAGACAACTTCAATCTCGCCGATCGATGCCGAATTAGTGGGGTTCAGTTTCGCTGTGGAGGAAAAAAAGGCATTTTATGTGAGTGTTCCTGAGAATCGTGAAGAGGCGCAGAAAATCGTCGAGCTGTTCCGTCCTATTCTTGAAAACGAGAAAATCATGAAGGTCGGACAGAACATCAAATATGATATTGAAGTCATGCGCAACTATGGCGTTCACCTCGCCGGTCAGCTCTTCGACACGATGATTGCCCATTATCTCATCCAGCCCGAACTTCAACACAATATGGACTACATGGCAGAGACGCTCCTCAACTACCATACAATCCACATCGAGCAGCTCATCGGACCGAAAGGCAAGAACCAACGCTCAATGCGCAATCTCTCCCCTACCGATGTGTATAAATATGCAGCTGAGGACGCAGACATAACACTTCGACTGAAGAATGTCCTCGAGCCGCGCCTTAAGGAACTTGGTGTCGATGCGTTGTTCCATAACGTAGAGATGCCACTCATCTATGTGCTCGCAGAAATGGAATACAACGGAGTGTTGTTGGATACCGAATCACTAAAAGAAGTGTCAAAAGTTTTCACTGCACGAATGAATAAAATAGAGCAAGCCATATATGAGTTAGCAGGTCATTCGTTCAACATCTCCTCCCCTCGTCAGGTCGGCGACGTTCTCTTTGACGAGATGAAGATAGTCGACAAACCGAAGAAGACTAAGACAGGACAGTTCGTAACCAGTGAGGAAGAGCTTCAAAAGCATGCTTCGAAGAACAAGATAGTACAGAAAATACTTGATTACAGAGGTTTAAAGAAACTCATCGGCACATACGTAGACGCCCTACCACAGCTTATAAACCAACGTACCGGGCATATCCATACATCGTTCAATCAGGCTGTCACAGCCACCGGACGACTGTCATCATCCGACCCTAACCTCCAGAATATACCTGTCCGGGGTGAAGATGGAAAGGAAATACGCAAATGCTTCATACCAGAGAAAGGGTGTAAATTCTTTTCAGCCGACTACTCACAGATTGAACTTCGTGTGATGGCACACCTCTCACAGGACGAGAATATGATTCATGCCTTCGAGAATGGGCTTGATGTTCACGCTTCGACAGCTGCAAGAGTCTACAACAAAGACATTACCGAGGTCACTCGCGATGAGCGTACAAAGGCGAAACGTGCCAATTTCGGAATAATATACGGCATCAGCCAGTGGGGTCTTGCCGAGCGACTACAGATTGACAGAGCAGAGGCGAAAGCGCTCATGGACGGTTATTTCAACACTTTCCCGAGAGTGCGCGACTATATGGAAGAGGCGAAAGAGACGGCGCGTAAGAAAGGTTACGTAGAGACATTCTTCCATCGCCGCCGCTATCTTCCCGACATCACATCGGGCAATGCCACAGTGCGCGGCTTTGCCGAGCGCAACGCCATAAACGCCCCTATCCAAGGCTCAGCGGCTGATATTATCAAAGTGGCAATGGTAAAGATATTCAAACGTTTCAAGGACGAGGGCATACGCTCGAAGATGATTCTTCAGGTGCACGACGAATTGAACTTCTCGGTGCTTCCAGAAGAAGAGAAAAAGGTAGAGCAGATCGTAATCGAGGAAATGCAGAACGCCTACCCTCTCCGCGTGCCGCTCACCGCCGATTCAGGATGGGGCGACAACTGGCTTGAAGCGCATTGATAATTGTAATCATAATTATATATAAATTTTTTACCATTAATAAATTAAAATACAGTTTTTACCGTATTTTTGCATACGGATATCATTATATAAAAATATAAAATTAACATATGGCATTGAAATGTGGAATCGTAGGATTGCCCAATGTTGGCAAATCTACCCTCTTTAACTGTCTGTCTTCAGCCAAGGCTCAGGCAGCAAATTTTCCTTTCTGTACAATAGAACCCAACATTGGCGTCATCTCTGTACCCGACGAGCGGCTCACAAAACTTGCCGAAATAGTACATCCGGGGCGCATCGTTCCCGCAACATGCGAGATTGTTGACATCGCAGGATTAGTGAAAGGTGCATCAAAGGGCGAAGGGCTGGGCAACAAGTTTCTCGGCAACATACGCGAGACCGACGCGATAATACACGTGCTGCGTTGCTTCGACGACGAGAACATCACCCATGTCGACGGCACCATCGACCCTATCCGCGACAAGGAAATCATCGATACCGAGCTGCAGTTGAAAGACCTTGAGACTATCGAATCGCGCTTGGCAAAGACACAGAAAGCTGCCTCGGCGGGCAATAAGGATGCAAAGATAGAGGCTACGGTTATGGCGGCTTACAAGGAAGCGCTTGATGCCGGCAAGAACGCACGCACGGTGACGTTCGAGTCGAAGGACGAACAGGAAGTGGCAAAGAACCTTTTCCTGCTGACAAGCAAGCCTGTGCTCTATGTATGCAATGTCGATGAGACAGCAGCAAAGGACGGTAACGAATGGACAAAGAAGGTCGAGGCACTGGCAAACGAGGAGGGGGCAGAGAGTATGATCGTCGCTGCAAAGACCGAAGAGGACATTGCCGGCTTCGAGTCCTACGAGGACAAGCAGCTGTTTCTCGAAGAGCTTGGCCTTGAAGAGAGTGGGGTGAATCGACTGATAAAAAAGGCATACGCCCTGCTTGACCTGCAGACATTCATCACAGCAGGCGAGATGGAGGTGAAGGCGTGGACCTACAAGCGCGGCTGGAAGGCTCCGCAGTGTGCAGGTGTCATCCATACCGACTTCGAGAAAGGATTTATCCGTGCCGAGGTGATAAAGTATGAAGACTATCTGCAATACAAGTCTGAGGCAGCAATCAAGGAAGCCGGCAAGCTCAATGTCGAGGGAAAAGAGTATGTAGTGCAAGATGGTGACATAATGCACTTCCGTTTTAATGTATAACAAACAGTAACATAAAAAATAAGAATCTATGTTAGAACAATTTAACTACATCGTCTGGGATCCTTCAATCGTGGCTTTCCATATTGGTCCGCTTGTCTTTCGCTGGTATTCTCTGTGCTGGATCGCCGGACTGCTGGGTGCTTATTTCATGGTGAAATGGTTGTTTCAAGACCAGAAGATTGCCGACAAGAAATTCGACCCTCTGTTCATCTACTGCTTCATAGGCATCATTGCAGGTGCACGATTGGGGCATTGTCTCTTCTATCAGCCCGATTATTTCCTGTCTTCAGGCAAGCATATTATAGAAATGTTCCTGCCGATTCATTTCCTTGCTGACGGGGGATGGAAATTCACCGGCTATGAAGGTCTGGCATCGCACGGAGGCACGTTGGGTCTGATGATTGCGCTGTTCATCTACAGCAAGAAAGTGCAGATACCATTGTGGAACGTGCTTGACAACATAGCCATTGCCACTCCAATCACGGCGTGTTGCATACGTCTGGGCAACCTGATGAACTCTGAGATTATAGGAAAGATAACCGATGTGCCTTGGGCGTTCATTTTCGAGCGCGTAGACCAGATGCCACGCCACCCGGGACAGCTCTACGAAGCTATAGCCTACTTCCTTTTCTTCTTCGTCGGGATGTGGTTCTATAAAGTGAAGAAGACGCCTGTAGGCAAAGGATTCTACTTCGGACTGTGCATATTCCTTATTTTCACGTTCCGCTTCTTCATCGAATATACGAAGATAAACCAGGTTGACTTCGAGTCAGGAATGCCGTTCAACATGGGTCAGCTGCTGAGTGTACCGTTCATAGTGCTTGGCATCTACTGCATGATAAAGGCATCGAGAAAGCAATAAGCCGACCTCACTCACTGCGATACTATACTTAAGAGGAAAACATATCAATCAAATGAAAAATTAATAATCCTATTTGCATTGTGCATATACATTCTATCTGTAAGTGCACAGACAACAGTGAAAGGTACTCTGGCTGATTCGCTGACCCATGCAGGGGAGCCTTATGCAACAATACGTATATATAAGGAAGGTGACGACGCCAAGCCTGCCTATATGGCTGTGACTGACGCAGAGGGTAGTTTCGCACAGGAGATAAAGGCTGACGGCAATTATACGATCGTGTTCTCGTCAGTAGGACACAACAATGTGAGGCGCTCGTTCAACATCAGCGGACAGAAAGAGGTAGACCTCGGCACTGTTCTCACCGGCGACGACACTGCTACACTCGGTGCTGTAGAGGTGGTGGCACAGAAGCCTATCGTCAAGATGGAGGCTGACAAGATGACCTATTCCGTTGCTGACGACTCCGACTCAAAGACCATGACGGTGCTCGACATACTCCGCAAGGTGCCGATGGTGACCATCGACGGGCAGGACAACATCAGCGTCAACGGCTCATCGGCATTCAAGATTTATGTCGACGGCAAGCCAAACCCAATGTTCAGCAAAAACGCAAGTCAGATTTCGACAATCACATGGAAGTTCGGAAACACAAAGAAACAGTTCCGGAAACATGAGAGCAAGGTTGGCAACGACTACATAGAGAAAAAGAACGCCAACGAGAGCATAGGCACCGCAGGAGGTCGTATGTAAAGCATCATGACGATATGTCGGCAGTGAGTCAGCCGTAGGGGCATGATTTATCACGCTCCGCGCCACCCGACATATCCCAACGTAACGGCAAATGACGGCATACTTGCTCAACCCGAGCAACCTCTTTCGACATGTTTATAAATTCGGAAAACAAACAATCAATGGCATGGCGCCAGCGTAGGGGCGTGATTTATCACGTTTCGTATCGCCATTTCTCGTTATACACAAAGCAGTATTCAGATAAAATCTTATCTCCAAACCTGACGTATCGTAAAGAAAAATCATCTTTGCGATTTTTTACGAAATAGAAAATCAAAAACAACGATTTGCCAAGTCTGCATGGCATAAAGCCGCGTCTTAGAGAATCAACCAGAGCAGAAATAAGACTTATTCCGTGCTTTTTATCTCAAGAAACAGCGGTTCTTGATGCTAAAAACATCGGTTTCATCGGCAAGAAACGTAGGAATGAGCCTCAAGAAACGGCGGTTCTTGAAACTGATTTCTCTTTTCGTTGGCATCAAAAAAGTCTATTATTCTGATTATCAGTGTCTTTTATGTAATGCAAAAAACAAGCGTTTTTCGTTAACGAACGACAACTCGCCTGCAAATATCGGCTGTATGCATGCTTAGAACAGGCGTTTTGTTAAATTTATTCGCATATATCGTAGTGGCGTGATTTATCACGTTCCACCTTGACAATCACTTCGTAACGCCTGTCAGATTATTGTTTTTGAGGATTGCGGAACATGATAAATCATGCCCCTACGGCTGGCGCGTGGCGGCTGTTTTATGGATTCCTTTCACGAACCGGGGTATTTCTTATATACGAAATGCAGGATAGCATAGTTTATCGGCACTGCCACTGCCATTGCAGCAAGTCCCGACAACTGTGCCGACAAGCCTGAGAAACTGAATATATTAAGGAAAAGAATCTGCACAAGATAGTTCACTACATGAGAACCTGCAAAACCCGTAAACCGTTTCCACGACGGACGGCTGTGGAAGGTCCAGTAGCTCGTGACAAGAAAGTTGTAGCAGAACGACACGATGTAGGCTGCTGTGAAAGCGAGGTTCTTCTCCGAAACGTGCAGCAACAGCCAGTAGACACCATACTGAATGATTACAGCCACTACACCGTTGATGCAGAATCGTATGAACTCTGCCGCCTTTCGCTCGCTTGTATTTATATCCTTCAAATGCATGTGACGCACATCGTGAGAATGATGCTGTGCAAAGTTAAAGATTGTTTTGAAGAATACAAAATAAAAGTTTGGTTTATTCTTTTTATTGTTGTATATTTGCTTTTGAATTAAAACAACACCGGCGTCGACACATTGCCGACGCGTCAAATACTCATAACTATGGCACAGACAAAGAAAGCAGGCAAGCACCGTATGAACAAGAATACGCTTAGAGTGATTCTGGAGCAGTATTTCAAGGAGAATCCCGGCAGAACCGTTTCTTTTAAAGATATCTTCCGTGAGTTGAAACTCAATACGCATCCGCTGAAGATGCTTGCTATTGATATCATGGAAGAGATGGCATGGGACGATTTCATCACCCGTGTGAGTGATAACTCCTACCGTCTGCACGACATCTCGTCGCAGGTTATGACAGGCACTTTCATACGCCGTCAGAATGGAAGAAACTCCGTACAGATAGACGGCGATAAGGGAAAACCGCTGCTTGTCACAGAACGTAACTCTATGTATGCCATAAATGGCGATAAGGTGAGGGTGTCGCTCATGGCACGCCGCAGAAACCATGCCAAGGAAGTAGAGGTGATTGATATTGTCGAACGTGCACGTGATATCTTTGTAGGCAGGCTGATAGTCGACGACGATATTGCCTATATGGTCAGTCAGGACGGTCTTTTGGCAAGTAATATCCTTATCCCGAAGAAGAAACTGAAAGGCGGACGCAACGACGACAAGGCTGTGGTGAAGGTCATACGCTGGCCTGACGCACAGAACAGGAATATCATTGGCGAGGTTATCGACGTGCTCGGTCGCAGTGGCGATAACGATACGGAGATGAACACAATCCTTGTTCAGTATGGTCTTCCTTATGTTTATCCACAGGCTGTTGAGGATGCTGCGAATGAGATTTCGGAGGAAATAACCGCCGAGGACTATGCTGAGCGTGAGGATTTCCGCGATGTGTTCACCTGCACCATTGACCCTGCTGATGCAAAGGACTTCGACGACGCCCTGTCACTGCGCCGCACTGACGACGGACAATGGGAGGTCGGAGTGCATATCGCTGACGTGTCGCACTACGTAACCGAAGGCTCGGTCATTGACAGGGAGGCACAGAAGCGCGCAACATCAGTTTATCTCGTCGACCGCACCATACCGATGCTCCCCGAGCGCCTGTGCAATTTCATCTGTTCGCTGCGCCCCGATGAAGAGAAACTCGCATATTCCGTCATATTCACTATGGACGATAATGCCAAAGTACTTAAATACCGCATTGTGCATACTGTAATAAAGAGCAACCGGCGTTTTGCCTACGACGAGGTACAGAAGATACTCATCGACTCCGGCGCCGTTGACGGCGATAAGGTGAATCCTAAGGGTGAGCATGCCGTAGAGCTGTGTCAACTGTGGAAAATAGCGAAACAATTGCGTGAAGCGCGTTTCAATAACGGCGCAGTGAAGTTCGAGAGTGAGGAAATGAAGTTTGAGCTCGACGAGAAAGGAAAACCCATACGTTGCTACTTCAAGAAGATTGTTGAGGCAAACAACCTTATCGAGGAGTTCATGCTTCTTGCCAATAAGACTGTTGCAGAAAGCGTTGGTAAGGTGAAGAAAGGCAAGACAGCCAAGACACTGCCTTATCGCGTTCACGACAATCCCGACCCGCAGAAACTTGAGACGCTGAAGGAATTTATTGTAAAATTCGGCTATAAGATGAAATCAACGGGTACCAAGGGCGAGGCAGCACGCTCGCTCAACAAGCTTATGGCTGATTGTGAAGGACGTAAAGAGCAAAAGCTTATACAGACAGTAGCTCTGCACTCAATGATGAAAGCGAAATATTCAGTACATAACATCGGGCACTTCGGGCTTGCATTCGATTATTATACGCACTTCACATCGCCGATACGACGCTATCCGGATACAATGGTTCATCGTCTGCTGACAAGCTATGCCAATGGAGGAAAGTCAGGCAATGTCGATTATTACGAAGAGCAGTGCCGTCACTCCTCGGACATGGAGCAGATAGCAGCCAATGCAGAGCGCGATTCAATCAAGTATAAGGCAGTAGAGTTCATGAAGGAACATCTCGGCGAAGTGTATGATGCTCATATCTCCGGCATCACGTCTTATGGTATCTACTGCGAGATTGATGAGAACCATTGCGAGGGCATGGTGCCAATGCGCGACCTCAAGGACGACTATTACGACTTCGACGAGAAGAACTACTGTCTGCGCGGTACACGTCGCGGCAATAGATATCAGCTCGGAGATGCCATTCGCATAAAGGTGGCTAACGCCAATTTAGAGAAGAAACAGCTCGATTTCGTCCTCGCAGAGTAGAGCTTCCCGGAGGTCTCTACGACCAAGAATATCCTGAGAAGAAGAAAAAACATCTGTTGTCCACACCAGAAAGATGTGCTTCTTTCCGCGCTGTGCAAAGGGGTTTTCCATAAACAGAGGGTAAGTGTTCAGAAAGAGTTAGGGATCTTTCCAAAGAAATAGTTTTGTTGCTTATAGGAAAATTCGTAATTTTGCCTGCAGAATGTTGATCCCCTCCTTTAGTTATAATGCTATAGCGCATGAGAAAGTTGAATACAATAGAGATAGAACGTCTGTCTGTTGAGGAGTTTCATGAGTCGAGAAAGATGCCCTTAGTGGTTGTCCTCGATGATGTACGCTCACTTCATAATGTCGGTAGTGTATTCCGTACAGCCGACGCCTTTGCCGTGTCGGCGGTCTATCTATGCGGAATAACAGCCCAGCCACCGATGCCCGAGATACATAAGACAGCTCTCGGCGCAGAGGATTCCGTAGAGTGGCGTTATTTCAAGACCACACAGGAGGCAATGAATCATCTTCAGGAAAAAGGTTTCTTCGTCTATGCCATCGAGCAATGCGAAGGCAGCACGCTGCTCCATGACCTTGATGTCGGTGCTGTTTCCGGAGACACTTCAGTCGGTGGTTTCGCTGTCATCATGGGCAATGAGGTGAAAGGTGTGAAGCAGGAAGTCATTGATATGTGCGACGGCTGTCTGGAAATACCGCAGTATGGCACGAAACACTCATTGAATGTCAGTGTCACCGCGGGCATCGTCATGTGGGAGTTTGCACGAAAGTTGATAATTGAATAATGATTATATATAACTGAAATGAAATAGCAACATGGAAACAAAAGCTTTTTCTTGTTGCTATTTTTATATCAATACGTTTGAAATAAGAGCATTTTGTCTTTTCAATTATTAAAAAAATATATCTGACTATCATAAATATATAAATGTTCATACTTTGATATGTAAAAAGACAATGAAAGCTTTGGAGTTTAATTAAAAAACACTATCTTTGCTATCAAAATGTAAAGTATAACGTGTTTTATCACTTTTAAACACTAAAATTAAATGGAAAAAATTGATAAACTCGACAGAAAGATTCTCAGCATCCTATCTCATAATGCGCGTATGCCTTTCAAAGATGTTGCTGCAGAATGTGGTGTCTCACGTGCTGCCATACACCAGCGTGTCCAGCGTCTGCAGGACGAAGCGGTGATAACCGGCAGCGGTTATGACGTGAACCCGAAGTCACTGGGCTACAGAACATGTACCTACGTCGGTATAACGCTCGAGCGTGGAAGCATGTATAAGAAAGTTGTGGACAAGATAGCCCAGATTCCGGAAATTGTGGAATGCCATTTCACTACCGGTCCTTACACGATGCTGATAAAACTCTTTGCCCGCGACAACGAGCAACTCATGGATCTTCTGAACAACAAATTGCAGGGTATTGCCGGCGTAGTATCAACGGAGACGCTTATTTCCCTTGAGCAGAGCATCAAACGCGAGATATCCGTACCGACAGAGGAATAGCATCCTCTTCTAAAACACTCCGAAAGGAGAACGAAAAAATGGATTTCAATTTGAATAATCATATTGAAGACGTCTGCAGCAGGTTTCCCGAAGGTAAAAGGAAACCTGTTATTGGCTTGACTTCAAACCACCATGACATCGACGCCGTCCTACGCGAACGCTACTATGAGCAGGTCGTTGCAGCAGGTGGTGTGCCCGTTATCATTCCGCCGGTCAGCGATTCCAATGTGATAATAGAGACGCTCGAGCATATCGACGCCCTTATTCTCACGGGTGGTGGCGACCATGACCCGAGGTGGATGGGAGAGGAAATATCAGAGTTGCTCGGCAATATAAACGAGAAACGCGACCTGCCGGAACTGCTCATTGCACGACTGGCTTACAACCGCCAGATACCTATTCTTGGCATCTGTCGTGGCATTCAGACTATGGCGATAGCCTTTGGAGGGCATGTGGCGCAGGATATCTCGCTCGTAAAAGATAGGAAACCGGAACCACGGCTAAAGCATTCGCAGGACGAGGAGCGCGAAGTGAAGACACACGAAGTGAAGATTCTGCCACACTCCATGCTTGCCGATATCTATACGGATGACACTCTCATGGTAAATTCGTTTCATCATCAGGCGGTCGACGCTCCGGGCGATAAGTTCCGCGCCGTTGCCTGGTCGGACGACGGACTAATAGAAGCCATAGAGAGCACGGAGCACAAACCGATGATTGGTGTGCAGTGGCATCCTGAATGGCTTGGCGAGGAGGGCAGACTACTGTTCAGTTGGCTCGTCGACGAAGGCGCTGTTTATAAGCACGCAAAGGACTTGCACGCTAAGAATATTGTGCTCGACAGCCATTGCGACACCCCAATGTTCTTCCCACAGGGTGCTGACTTCTCGAAGCGCGACCCGAAGATACTCGTCGATGTGCATAAGATGACTGACGGAAGGCAGGACGTAGCGACTATGGTAGCTTATATTCCGCAACCCGTAGCAGGTCAGACATGGCAGGATGTGGCACCGTTGAAGTCGGCAGGACCAAAGGAATATGCCGATATAATCTTCTCAAAGATACGGACAATCGTCAACGCTAACCCGGAGGCAATGTCGATAGCTTATGATTTCAAAGATGTAGAGCAGAATAAGTCGGAAGGCAGGAAGTCGATAATGCTGGGCATAGAGAATGCTCTTGCCATAGGCGACGACCTCGAGAATGTCTCTCACTTCGCTAAACAAGGCGTGATATATATTACTCTTTGCCACAATGGCGACAATCAAGTGTGCGACTCTGCACGCCGTTCGTCGGCGACATGGCGAGGTGTGAGCCCCTTCGGCGAACAGCTGATACGCAAGATGAACGACTACGGAGTGACCGTCGACCTCAGTCATGCGGGCGAAAAATCGTTCTACGACGCGTTGGAGATAAGCCGTGGCGCGGTGGTATGCTCACATAGCAACTGTAAGGCGCTGTGCGACCACGAGCGCAACCTCACCGACGATCAGTTGCTTGCATTGGCATCAAAGGGTGGAGTGTGCCAGATAAATCTTTACGAGGGCTTCGTCAGCAAGAACCCCAAAGAGGCTGATATCATTCGTGTCATTGACCATTTGAATCACGCAGTGAAGATAATGGGTGTCGATCACGTTGGTCTGGGCACTGATTTTGATGGCGACGGCGGACTGCGAGGTTTCAGAGATTCAAGTGAGATGATGCTTTTCACCCGCCAGTTGATAAAGAACCGTTACACTGATGAAGACATTGCAAAGATATTAGGTGGCAACTGGATGAGGGTCATTGATGAAAACTTAAGACTACATATCGACTATGAAGAATAAGATAATAATATACGTATGTGCCGGTTTGTGCTTTTTGGCACTGCTCGCATTCATAGCCCAGCCTGTGCTTGGTGCTTTTGGAAAGAAAAAGAAGAAGAGCACGACAGCCGAATATGTACAGCCGTTGATTACTTTCAACGCTGATTCCGCCTATCAGTTCTGTGCGGCGCAGTGTGAGTTTGGTCCGCGCATGATGAACTCCGAGGCTCACGACCGTTGCGGCGAATGGATAAAGGAGAAGTTCCGCCAGTATGGCTGCACGGTAGAGTCGCAGAAAGCCGACGTCAAAGGTTATGACGGCACGGTGCTGAAGTCAGAGAATATCATTGCCCGGCTTAATCCTGATGTTAAGCAGCGCATCCTCGTATGTGCCCACTGGGACTGTCGCCCTTGGGCAGACAACGACCCTAATGAGGCTAACCACAAGACACCGGTCATGGGCGCTAATGACGGAGCGAGTGGCGTTGCAGTGATGATAGAGCTTGCCCGTTCGCTCAACGCGGCTATGGCAGACACCGCTTTCACTAACAAACTGCCGAATCTGAGCGATGTCGGTATCGACTTCGTGTGCTTCGATGCAGAGGACTGGGGCACGCCACAATGGGCTGACGTAGCTTCTGACGAGGACTCATGGGCGCTCGGTGCGCAACACTGGGCAGCGCAATATTCGGCAAACAAAAAGGATTATACTTATTCTTACGGTGTGTTGCTTGATATGGTTGGTGGCGAAGGAGCAAAGTTCTACGTCGAGCAGTTCTCAAACTATTACGCTTCTAAGATTGTGTCGCTTGTATGGACCTCAGCCGAACAGATAGGCTATGGCTCAATATTCCCTAAGAAAGATGGCGGAGCAATTACCGACGACCATGTGCCGGTCAATAAGACTGCCGGCATACCGTGCATAGATATAGTGCCATATTATCCCGACTGCGCACAAAGCTCGTTCGGTCCGACATGGCATACGGTCAACGACACGATGGAGAATATATCGCTCGCTACGATGAAAGCCGTAGGTCAGACCATGCTTTATGTCCTCTCCGGACAGTAACTGACAGTCGTAACAGAATAATAACACTATCCTGGTTCGTGATAAGATTTCATGAAACAGCCGTCATGCGTCAGCCGTAGGGGCATGATTTATCATGTTCCACAATCCTCAAAAACAACAATCCGACAGGTGGAATGAAGTGATTGTCAAGGCGGAACGTGATAAATCACGCCCTTACGATATATGCGAATAAAGTTAACAAAACGCCTGTTCTAAGCATGCATACAGCCGATATTTGCAGGCGAGTTATCGTTTGGTGGTAAAAAACGCTTATTTTTGGCATTACGCGAAAGATGCTGATAATCAGAGTGGTAGGTGTTTTTGATGCCGACAAAAATAGGAATCAATTTCAAGAACCGCCGTTTCTTGAGGCT
>FLSH01000155.1_pt1 | contig 15410 bp, 9 predicted proteins | sample 1550441 | NCBI WGS metagenome assembly FLSH01 (sample SAMEA4031756, study PRJEB14383) | metagenome | biome: human; feature: oral; material: saliva | place: Philippines | collected 2014 | reverse complement strand
GCGCCTTCGTTGTAGAAGTCGGAGAAGGCGTGGTTACCGTCGGCGGTCAGGTTCGCGGAGATGCCGCTGATGCTGACCACGCCGTCCTTCTCGCTCTGCTTGGCGGTGCCGGTGCTCAGGGTCGCCATCTTGACTTCCATGGGGCCCTCGAACTTGCCGGAGGCGTAGTTCTTGGTGCGCACGGTCATGTAGAGGGAGCCGGTGCCGTCAGCGAGGTTCAGTTCCACGCGGGGGTTGGAGAATGTGAGGTTCAGGGCGCAACCGGTTTCGGGGTCCTGACCTTCGGCGCAGTGGCCGGTGAACCAGAGGCGACCGGCAGCCTGCAGGGTGACCTGCTTGCCGTCTTCAGAGACGGTGGTGGAGGTCGGGGTGAAGGTGAACTGCTTTGCGGTTGCGTCCCAGGCTGCGCCGTCGGTCATTTCGCGGGGCATACCGTTGTAGGACAGGAAGGAGGCGCGCACGCCCCAACCGAAGGACGCGCCTGCAGTTGCCTGGTCGCCTGCAGCGACGTTCTGTGCGGCAACGTTCTGTGCGGCGATATTAATGTTCTCGGCAAGAACGGGTGCCAGGGGCAGGGCGACAGCGCCAGCAACGGCGAGGGCGCAGGCTCCCTTGGAGAGGCGGGTGCCAGATGTGAAAATCTTCATTGGTGTGTATCCATACTATCGACACTGTTAGGACAGGCTTACTATATCGACAGTGTGTATATCTTCTCAAGATATACACCAAATGAGCCGTTTTATGACAAAACATCTCACAGCACACCGACAGGGCAATACCCCCTCAACAGGCACCAGGGGCCATCACCACCCCAACCCCTACGCGACTAATCCTTCTTCGAAGCGTGCATACGTGACATACCCAAAGCACCCAGAACCATTCCACCACCGATGGCCAATAGTACGGCCAGTGCAGATGAGGAGGCCATCATGCCATGGGCCAAATCGGCTTCTGAGGCCTTCACCCCGTCACGGCCCTTCTGCTCGGAACGCACCTGCGAGGAGGAACCATCCAGCGTCGAAGACCGTCGCGATTGGGTAGCGGGCTCGGTTTCTGCGGACGCGCTCGTACGAGCGGTAGCCTGCTCATCCTGTGCATCGCGTGTGCGGTAGCCTAGCGCAGATGAAGAAGAGGCAGCGGGGCGGGCAACGGCCTCCGTCCCCTCTTCGACAGAGATGGTGGGGTCCTTCCGGTCCCCGGCCAAGGCGGTTGCAGAACGTACGCCTCGGATCTTCGTCTTATTCCCGTCAGCCACTTTCACGGCATTCTGTTCCTCACTGCTTGAGGCCGTTGAGGGGGCCGCAGAAGAGGTGCCAGCCACTGCTGAGGATGAAGGATCCGAGGAATCATCAGTGGAGGTGTCGCCGCTTTCACCTTGGGAACTTCCGGTGGCGCTACTCCCCCGAGAAACGGTGAAGCGTACCGTGCTGACCTGGACATCTCCACCGCTGGTGGCGTCTATTGCCACTACCAAGTAGGTGCGGCCGGTCTGCAGGGAGGCGCCGGGTACACCCAGCACCGCCTCAAAGCTTCCGGAGGAGAGGTCCGAAGGGTTCACCCTCACAATAGCTAGGGCGTCGCCCACCGTATGCCCATCACCGTCGAGCTCCATGAGCATCAGGTCATACCCGTTGTCATTCGTTGCAAAGTTCTTGCCGCGCACCGTAACGGGCTTTACCGAATCGCTCGAGTTAACCTGGGAGTTCTGGATTGTCAGGCGAGGACTGTCTCGGTGATTCTGCCTATTTGCCTGATCCTCTGTCGTTTCGGAGTTAATCAGCTGAATATGCTCCGGTTCCTTTGTGACGTTCGGGGACTGGGTCACCACCGGCTGAGGAGTGGGGGCTACGGTAGAAGGAATATGCGTGGGGCTGGGCTGCGGCGAGGGAGACTCCGGGGTTTCTTTCTTCTCTACCGGCGTGGAGTCGGTTGCTGAGGGGCCCTTCGAGGACGCATCCTCGCCGTGGGGCGGGGTAACTCCCGGCTGAGTAGAATACCGAGGATCGGAGGGGACCTCCACCAGGGTGTCGCGATCTAGCGTCAGAAAATCTACGCGCGTGATGCCGTAGGCCGCATCCGTCAGGGTGATGACGTAGAACGTTCCCCCAGCGGGCAAATCAAGCAGAAGCGCTACTTCCCCGGGGGAACCCCCTTCGGTCGGGAAGACAAAACGGTGGGTGCATTCCTCCGTCGAGGTGCACGAAGTAACTTCTACCAGCACGCTCTCGGCAGAGACCCCTTGAGGGAAACCCGACCAAACGAGCAGGGCAGCACCGTTCTCACGGTGAATGGTCAGGTGGATATCGCCCTCGTTAGGGCCATCGAAGTCGACGTTCGATTCCCCCTCGCGACGTTGCGTTATGGGGTCGTCCGAGTCGCCTACTCCAGCGACATCGTGTAAAGAGGGCGTAGGGTCGGCAACAGTATCGGCGGCCATGGATGGGGCAAGCACCCCACTCTGCAGTCCCGCAGCAAGGGTCGCAACGGCAACTACACGGCGTTTTATAGATAATGTGCTCATGCAATGTGTCTTTTCGTGGTGTTTAACGAGGTGCTCCCATCCCCGATTATTCTTCCAATCCCACACGGGGTAATCGACCGAGCCCTGGACAGAGTATCTGTCCGGTGGCATCCACGCCATATGACCACTGAGATGTGGGGTCAGGGTAAGGAGGAGTCCACGTCTATATATCGGCTTCCTCAACCCTACCATGAACTCCGAGGTTTATTCACTCAAGGGTATTTTGACTCCCCTAAACGCTGTCTTTACGCTCGGGGGAGTCAGCAAGTCCCGTAGGTGTTTACCGGTGGAACACCCGAGACAGGGAGAAGGAATTCCTCCGAATAGCCATCCATGCGGCGCCTGCCACCAGGCCCAATCCCACCAATCCTACGGTCCAGAAGGTCACCCTATAGTCGGAGGCTTCCTCCATAACGTGTTCCGAAGAGGACGCCGCTTTCACGCCTTCCTGCTGCCCCGCGGTCGACCCGGAGTGCACCTGAGAGATAGGGGCGTTAACCTCAGCGGAACGGGAATTACCCTCCGTCTGACGGGTGGGGGTTAGTCCCTTGGCGCCATCGGTAGGGGTCACGGGCTGCACGGCAGATGCCGATCCGCTCTTTACGGAGGCGCCGTCCTCCCCATTAGGCGTTGCGGTATCGGACCCCGCGGCGTATGCCGAGGTCAGGGGTGACTGCCCGGCGGATGCATTGGTCTGGGGCGCCATAGTGCGCGCTTGCGCCAGAGCCTGAAGCCCCTGCTGACGGCGCTCGGCACGCGCCTGGCTCTCACGGGTTGCAGTGGAATCGGCCCCGCTAGAACGGGAAGCGTTCGAGCTACCGTCGGCTGCATTAGAAGAAGTATGGGAGGAGGCGCTCGCGGAGTTATCGCTATTCGCGGTAGTGGACGTTGAAGTAGCACCCGTTTCATCGCTGCGAGTGGCGGAGGATTCCGCGGTATCCTGCGATTTCCCGGCACTCACCTTAAACCGAACTGAGGCCACAGCGGTGTCGTTGTTCTGCTCATCGACGTACACCAGGTACGCGGTATAGACCGAATCGGTCTTGAGAAGCGACCCCGGAACGCCAACAGCCACCTCGAGTTCTCCTCCGGCGATGTGTGCAGCGTCCACGTGGGTGTACGAGACGGCATCGCCTCGGGGATTACCCTGCATATCGGTCTCAAGGACCACCAGATCGTACCCGTTCTCTCGGGCGGGCAGGTTCTTTCCAACAACGGTCACGGGCTTCGTCTCTGCGTCAGAACGCAGCTCGGCGTAGCGAACGTTCAGCGTTGGAGCGTTCAGGTTCGCGGTGTCTCGGGAGGAGGTCAGGCCTCCGGGTACCTCACTCACAATCTGAGTGCCGTGCTCCAGATCGCCCGCCGCTTTCGGGGTAGGCGAAATCGAGGGCTGCGGATAACGGGCCTCTTCACGCGCTTTAGCCAGAATCTTTTGCGTTGCGTCGTCAAGACGGATTCCCGACGAGTCACTGTCGACGTCCCCGTCACCGGCAGGAACGGTATGGGGAATAAGCGAGCCGGCAGTAATTTTGAACTCCCCGTATCCCTCATCGAAGCTGTCTATGTCGAGGACGGAGATGGTGTAGTAGCCTTCCTTCGGCGTACTCGGTAGCGTGAGCGTCAGAAGGGTAGAGCCATCCTGGGCTTTCACTGCGCTCAGCTGCTGGGGAGTATAAGTGACTACCTCTCCGGATGCTTTACCGGAGAGGGTGTAGTACTGAACGGCCACGAGATAGCGGCTCGAATCATTGATGTACTTCTCTTCGTAGAGAGGGTGCAGATTGAGGGTCACCCGGTTCTGTTCCACAGAATGAATTAGAACCTCAAGCGTATCGAGTTCAAGGTCGAAATCTTGCGAGGGACAATTCTGAGGATTCTCCGAATTGAGAATAGTAATAATACACTGCTGATCGACAGAAAAACCGGTTCCCTCCACCGCGGAAGCATTGGGTAACACAAACACACCCGTAGTCGCTAAAACGGAAAGCGTCAGGGCGCGGAAAGTTCGAGGTCGTTGAGTGATCATAATAGTGCCATTTCAATCGAAGCGGACGCACAACGCGCTGATAAGGAGTAGCTCACCACAAGCCCCTCTAATGCAATAATTATGCGTGCCGGTACATCGGTTACATCCCAGCCTAACACGAGTATTAAGATTTTAAATTCATTACATTTGTGTGCTTATTGTTAGGCAGTATATGCACCTCAGAGTAAAACACTGTATGGCCACCCCATAAAACATCGTTATCGAAAAATGCGAATGTTTAGAGGGAGGGCTGAACACCCCGCAAACAATTATTTCAATCGCCGTAAAAGCCCAGGTGCACGACATATAGTGTCCAACCCAAGCCCTGAAAACAGGCCGCTCACGGTGTTATAACGCATAAACGTTCGCGCCGGGGTCCCGCAAATCCACCTCCTATAAACAATCAAAATCATTTACATGCCGTACAAGATTTGACAAAAATCCATTGCATAATGCGATACACATCTCACATAATGCAAAGACGCCCCGCGGTCAGTGATGCTGCGCATCACCGCCACGGGGCGCCTTTCGAGGTAAATTCTCTGCTCCCCCGCACCTATGCGTTCGCGTCCATCGTCTCAGTTGCCACCGCTTCAGCAGAGGCCTCCACCCGACGACGATACCGGTTCACCACCACGGCGCTACCCACGAAGACAACCGAACCGGCCAGCGCAATTCCCAGCGGCACGGTACCCTCCGGCAGGGGTACATCTTCCGAAGCGCTTGCCTCCAGTTTCTGAGAATCGGAACCACCGCGAGCTTTCGTGCTTCGCGTGTAGAACCCGTCGGAGCTCAGGCGAGAACCTTCCCGTGTGGCAGGGGCAACGCTCTCAGTGCTTCCCGCTGAGGTCTGATACCCCATCAGATTCACGATGGTGCGTCCGCCAATAAAGGCTGCATATCCCGACATGACCGGGGTGACGTTCGATGCGGTAACGGAGTTACTCGTGACCGCATGAGCCTGCGGGGTTGTCCGCGCAGCCGAGGCATGGGCATGAGCGACATGATTCAGAGCGACATCTGTCGAAGGAATATGGGGAACGGTTTCCCCAGCGATTCCTCGAGCCGACGAAGATTCAACCGCAGAGGGTGAAGCATCACTCGGTGAGGAGATATCTGCCGGCAGCTGCTCACTCGAAGAATGAACCACAGTGCGCTTAGGCTGATTGTTGGCGTCTGCAGTTGAATCCGCCGAGCTGGCGCGCTGAATAATGCTCACGCTGAAGGCAGAGGTTGCCACGAGCCTCAGCTCATCGGGAGACTCGCCCCCCACCGCCACCACCCGGTACCGCTTACCGCCAACGAGTGAGGTTCCGGGGACCTTCAAATCAGCCGAGAACGCGCCGTCCCTGACCTGCTCGGGGCTCACGTGGGTCGTGGCCAGGGGTGCGCCGACGGCTCCCCCGTCGGCAGGCATCTCGAAGACCATGACGTCATAGCCCAGGGAGCTCTCCCCCACGTTCTTGACGCGCGTGCGAATCGTCTGAAGATCGCTTGAGCCTCGCAGCTCCGCGGTGGAAATCTCAAGAATGGCTTCGCGGGTTTCCGCGGGGACCTGATTCGAGGAGCGGTTATGCACCAGGATACGGTCCCCCTCGGGCTTGGGCGTATCAGAAACGTCGGTGGTAGATTCGGAACTACGGGGCTCCCCCACATCACCGGGTTTCTCAGATGCAGTAGCGGAGGGGGTCGGCGAGGCGCTCTCCGAGGTAACCGGAGCCGGGGCCGGAGCGGCCGTGGGCTGCGGACGCTCCTCTCGCTCATCCTTCGAAGGCTCGGGATTCGGCACAGGATGGGGCACGGGGCTCACCGCATCGATGGGTGCACGCTGCACACCCGGGGTATCGGGGAAGAAAAGATTCTGACGTGAGGCGAGAAGACCCTCAACGCTCTCGCCGTATTCGGGGCTCAGCTCAACGAAAGAGGAGTTGCCGGTCTGAAGGTCGGTAACCTCCACCATGTAGGCCTGTTCAATATTCAGGCGCTGGTGAATACTCACATCGAGATAGCCGTCATCATTCTTTGACACGGTCAGCTGCGAGGCGGGGACCACCATCGAGGCAACTTCCAGACCCTCCACAGTAACTGCCACCAGGCGCACCTGCACGTGGTCGAGAGACTTCACCCCGCCCAGACCAATCAGGATGTAATCCTCACTCTGGCCTAGCAAATCCATGATGAAAACATCAACGTTCGTAGCGTGGGGTTCAGGAGTCTTCGCAGAGGGAGTCGCACCACGCGGCTGTGCATGGGCGGACGATACGAAGGAAGCGGGGGCCAAGGTTGCAGGGGCCAGCGTACCTCCCAGCCCGAGGGCTGCAGATGCTACGAGGGCCGCGCCGCGAGCAGTTCGCTGCGTGGTAAACATGGTCACCTTTTTCGTGAGTGAGTAAGTGAGCGATAGGTTGTGCAATCCCCCACGCTCAGAAGTTCGGAAGTGAGAGCGGGGAGGCGGCCTCTCTTATCGGTGACCATGTGCGTTTCAGAACGCGTTTTGCTCCGCGAGGGCGGAGCATAGAGAGTGGCAGTACCGCCGGTCAATGCACTCTAAATTATAGGTATAACCTTAGAAAAAGTTAAAGACGAGGGGACGCCTCTTTTGTTACAAAGAAGCATCCCCTCGTCTTATCTCACGTTATGGCTTGTGAGAGGGTATTTATCAGCATTTTAGGAGCGGGAAGTGAGTTGCACATCACGGCGGCCACGGCGGGTCAGGAAGGCTCCCGCAACCAGAGAGAGCGACCCTACCGCGCTAATCGTCAGCATCCCGGAGGTACCCGTTGCAGCCAGCTGCTCACGCTCACCCTTGGAGGCCGAAGCCGTAGCCTTCTGAGGCTTCTGTCCGGCACGGTCGGTAGCCCCGCCGGTAGCATCCTCGGTAACCGGAGCAGATTCGTGCGAAGCCGACTCATGGGATACAGGAGCCTCGGATGCGACAGCCACAGGAGCGGATTCCTTCGACTCTTCGGCCGGTGCCGGGGCGCTATCGGAGGGAGTAACCGAGGGCTTCTCCTCCGTCGGCTTTTCAGCAGCAGAGTCACCGTAGCTCGGCTCCTCAGTTGCCGGCGCTTCGGTCTGCTCGGCAGGCAGCGAGTCGGAAGGACGCGAAGCATCCACGCCGTCACGCTCCACTGTGAAGCCGCCGGTCACGATCTGCACGGTTCCTCGGGAATCCTCGTAGACTGCGCTTACACGGTAGGTCGTACCCGGCTTCAGGGCGTTGCCCGGCACCTGAAGCTGCGCGGAGAAGGAACCATCCTCCACACGAGCTTCCCCGGAGGCAATGGCCTCACCGGCGGTTCGGCCGTTAGAATCCAGCGCGTACACCTGCAGGGCCACGGGACCGGAACCTTCGAGACCTTCACCGGTGAAAGTGAGCGTTTTTTCCGAGTCATTCTCGGGGACTGCGGTCTCTTCCACGCGCAGGCGAGCACCCACGGCCACGGATGAATGATTCGTCGATTCGGCTGACTCCTGCTCCTCCGCGCGATCTGCCGAGGCGTCGCGCACCCGGTCGAACCGAGTGTTACGCGGCAGGTCGTAGTGGCGCCGAGGGTCGGTTTCCGGGAGCACGGGGTCCTGTTCCTCAGCGGGAACAATGGAAGCCTCAGAAGCTTCCGGCTCGGAGGTCGCGGGGCGAGGGGCTGCCGGGGTCTCTTCCGCCTGCGCTTCAACCTCTTCGTCGGCAGGCTCCGCGACTGCAGTCTCAGCAACGCTCCAGCCATTGGTGAAGGGAATCTCGACACTCTGAGCTGCTAGGCCTCGGGAAGCCGAAGGGGCAATTTCAACGTTCAGCACGTAGCGCAGATCGGGATGCACATCTTGCAGAACGGCTAGGCGCGCACCAGGTACCTCGATGCCGTCCAGAAGCGTGCCGTTGACAACATCGGCTCGTGCCGGGGAGGCAGCCAGTACGTGGCGATTGCCCTGCTCATCAACGGCGTAAATCGAGGTCATGATCTCGAAGGCCTGCGCATCGCCCAGGCCGGTGGCCTTGTAGACGATCAGGTTCTGCTCCTGCGGAATTTCCAACTGACCCGACAGGATCTGGGCATTGAGCGGCTCATCCTGAGTATCCGCAGGCTGCACCTCCAGGGGCGTCCATGAATTGTAGGAGGTGTCTTCGACGGAATAGCCGAGATCGGGGTTGACGACGGCGGTTGCCACCACGTACTGCTGGTTGGGGTCGAGGATTCCCGCAGGCAGGGTGAGTTGGGTGCTAAAGCTACCCTCGTGCACATCGGAGACGGGGACGAGGGTCATGGTCACCGCACGGGCACGGCTCAGGGCAGCCAGGGGGTACTTGCGGTACTCACTGACGTACACGGCGATGCCATGCTTCTCAACGTCCTCGCCCAGAAAACCACTACCGCTAACGGTGATGCTCTGGGAACGCGCGGGGTTGATGGCAGCACCCTGTTCGACCTGCACCGAGGGGCGCACATCGCGGTCAGAATACTGGGCGCGGTTCTGCTGAACGTTAGAGGAGGAAAGGCCGCCCGCATTGTGCACTGGAATCGCGGCCTGGGCCGCACCGGTGCCGGCGGTCAGAACGGAGGCCGCAATGGCGGCCGTTGCTCGGGTCTTTGAGTGAGCGGGATCGGGCATGAAACACACCTTTTCTGTGAGTGTGAACGATACCCTTTACGCGACAACGACGCCTCAATTCCCGGCGGGAAGATGTACGGTTGGTTCCTTCGCGAGGTTGGTAACCTTGCGATAGGGGTCTCCTCGGCATGGGCGATGGGTTCCGAGAGGTAAAACTCTCAATCTCCATCTGAGGTGGAAGTCTGCGCGAGGGGAATCGCTCTATTTATCGGTAGTTCCACACTATCAATAGAAAAAGCCTCTTGAGGCCCAATACGCTTTACGAGCCAACTATTTTTTTATGCAATGAACCACAAAACGGGTTTTTTACCCAAATCTCCCCCACTAATCATCCGCAAAACATATCGACTAGGTAAAATACCTCAACTCTCCCTTCAAGGTGAGGGTTTAAAGCGAACGTAAATAGGTAGACTCTACAGTGCTATATGTGCACATTTATGCACATATAGTTATTTTCTTTCGGGTGTAAGGTTTTTGAGGTCTCGCATCAATCAGTAGCGCCAATCCCCTATTCACCGGCGATGCGAATGACTCTCTTGCCACGCGTGTGACCGGCCTGCAAATCGCGGTAGGCCGCACGGACATCCTCAATCGTGAACCCGTACACGCGATCCAAGCGAATTGACACCTTCCCATCGGCGACCAGCTCGGCTAGGGTCTCGAAGTCCCCGTGTTCCGAATGGCGGGGGCCCGTAAACTGTGCTCCCCTAATCATGACCTTGGGCGAGGGAACGAGGGTTCCAATGTCCTTGCCCTTCAACCCCAGCGAAAAGGCTAGGGTCACGTAGTCGCCACCGTAGCAGTCCAGGAACTTTGTCACGCGACCCTCAGCCGCCTTGAGCACTCGTTCCCCCACGCCCTCGCCATAAGCAACCGGCACGGCCCCCAACGACCTGATAAACTCGGCATTCGCGGCCCCTGCAATGCCAATGACGCGTGCACCGCGAGCCACGGCATACTGCACGGCGACGGACCCAATTCCGCCCGAAGCCGCGGAGATGACCACCGTATCGCCCTCACCCACGCCAATATGGCGGAAGGCGCCTCCCACGGTCAGGGCCGCGACACCCATTGCGGCCGCGTGCTCAAAATCAATGGAGGCGGGCTTAGGCGCAATGTCGCCGATGTTCACACAAATTTCCGTGGCCAGAGATCCCCGTTTGGTGCCCAGGCCGGGGGCACTGACGATGGTTCCGAAGACATCGTCGCCCACGCGATAGCCCGATACGCCGGGCCCCACCTCGAGCACCGTGCCGGAGAAATCACGCCCCACTCCGCGAGGGAACTGCGATTTCTTTGATTCAAACCAGCGGCGGGGGTTCCTGATTTTCATGGCGCGCGAGAGCATCTTGAGCTGCGGAGAGCCCTCAAAAATCTTATAGTCCACGGGGTTCAGGCCGACCGCACGCACCGCAATCTTTACCTGCCCCGCTTCGGGGCTCTCCCCCGGTACGCTCACGAGCTTCAGATTCTCCACGGGCCCAAAGCGGTCGTACTGCACTGCCTGCACGCTCATCGTTTCATTCCCCTCTTCCCGATTCGGGAGGTATTCTGCAACCTAACGGCAAATTCTTCGACAGGGTTATCCGGGCCCCTCGAAATTCGAGGCTTTCACTTCCGGGACGCTCGGAACCGATAAACCCCCACCCCCGCGAGCGCGGGAACCCTGTCATGAACAAATCGACACCGGTCTGTCCGTCCATTGCGGCTGCAACGTTCCGTGGAGCGCCGCATCGTGCGCCCTCACTATTCTGAACACACAGAAACGTCCTCGCGGTCTCCCGAGATTATTTTAATCCCGAGGAAACCGCGAGGACGTTTCATACGGCGTTACGCGAAAGGATCAACTCTAGAGGCTACGGCGACGCAGAAGCATCAGCGCAGCACCGGCGATCAGCGCTGCGGCGCCGACACCGGCAATACCTGCGACACCTTCAGCGCCGGTGTGAGCCAGCTGCGGCTTCGAAGAGCTATCCGAAGTGGTGCGACCGGCGGTATCGCGAGCGCTCACGGTGTGGCCACTCTGGGAAGAAGCGGTCACCGGGGTGTTACCAACCTTGGCCTTGGGAGCCTGCGAGGAGGGAACGCGAGTCTCGGTCACGGTCACGGAACCGTCCTCGCTCATTTCCGCGGTGAAGACGCTGGTGGTGCCGTCGCCGTTATCGCGAACGGTGGTGTTATCGTCGTTGCTTGCCGCGGGCACCGTGGGGGCCGGGTGGTCCGCATCGCTCACGGAGGCGGTGGTGACAGCCACCTGATGTACCAGGCCGTTCGGGTCGCTGGTAGCCACGAGCGCGTACACGTAGCCGGGCAGCAGACGATCGGCGCGCACGGAAAGCTTGGTGGTGAAGGTGCCCTCCATAATCTCGGATGCGGGCACATCCTGAACGGCCAGAGCCTCACCGGTGATGTTGCCGTCAGCATCCAGGCGGTAGATGGCCACCTGCACGCCGCGGGAAGCAGATTCGTGGGTGAATCCCGCGCCGTTGACAGTCACCACGTTGTACTCGTCGTTCGGGTCCAGGCTTGCGCTCTCGGTGGTGAGGGTCGCGTTCTGGGGTTCAGGTACTGCCGGGGTCTCGGGAGCCGGAGTCTCGTCAGCCTTGGGAGTCTCTGCCTTGGGGGTTTCGGGAGCCGGAGTCTCGTCAGCCTTGGGAGTCTCTGCCTTGGGGGTTTCGGGAGCCGGAGTCTCGGGGGCGGGGGTCTCGTCTGCCTTGGGGGTTTCCGGGGCGGGAGTCTCGGGGGCCGGGGTCTCATCAGCCTTGGGGGTCTCCGGAGCCGGAGTCTCATCAGCCTTGGGGGTGTGATCACGCGGAGTGGTAGTCTCGGTTACCTTGAAGGAGGAAAGAGCCACCAGCTTCTCGGCAGGCTGAGCCTGGGGGTTGCTGACAGCAACCAGAGCGTAGGATGCGCCGGCGGGAAGCTGGGTTGCGGGAACGCTGAGGGAAGCGTTGAATGCGCCGTCCTTGATCTGTCCAGCGTCAACGGTGATGGTTGCAATCGGTTCACCGGTAATCTGCTGGTTAGCGTCCAGAGCGTAGATGCTCACGTTAACAGAGGCACCCACCTTGGCCCCCTGGAAACCGGATGCACGAACCGTAATGGTATTGATGGTGGCGTCTGCGGGGAAGTCGGTTTCCTCAATCTCGATGGCGGGATTGGCCTGCTCGGTCTTGGGATCTGCCTTCGGGGTTTCCTCGGTCTTCGGGGCCTCGGTAGCAGTAGGAGCCGGGGTCTCAGCCTTGGGTGCTTCGGTAGAAGCCGGGGCCGGTGCCTCGGTCTTCGGAGTTTCCTCGGTCTTCGGGGCCTCGGTAGCAGCGGGGGCCGGTGCCTCAGCCTTGGGTGCCTCGGTCTTCGGCGCTTCGGTAGAAGCCGGGGCCGGGGCCTCAGCCTTGGGTGCCTCGGTCTTCGGAGCCTCAGCGGCAGCAGGGGTCTCAGCCTTGGGTGCTTCGGTAGAAGCCGGGGCCGGGGCCTCAGTCTTGGGTGCTTCAGTCTTCGGCGCTTCGGTAGAAGCCGGGGCCGGGGCCTCAGCCTTGGGTGCCTCGGTCTTCGGAGCCTCAGCGGCAGCAGGGGTCTCAGCCTTGGGTGCTTCGGTAGCGGCCGGGGCCGGGGCCGGTGCTTCAGCCTTGGGTGCTTCAGTCTTCGGTGCTTCGGTAGAAGCCGGGGCCGGGGCAGTAACCTCTACGTTTACCTCACCGTTGGGGTGCTGCGTGACGGCAACAGTCGTACCGCTCTGGTCTGCGGGAGCCTCAGCCGCAAAGGTTGCCGGAATAGCGGCAACGGAGCCTGCGGTAAAGGCTGCCGCTGCTGCAATCTTGTAGACGCGACGGGTAGTCTTCGACATTGTTCCTCGATCTCTGAATCATCGGTGGTGAACCCCGGGAATATGCGCCCCCCTCTTCGAAGGCCATCGGGTGTTCAATATGGGTGTGATGCTAAAAGGCTAACATTCGCCCCTGTTCTTACCGGCACCCTATCGCATCCTCTATTCAAGTGTTATCAAATCGTTATAAAACACTCCCCTATAAAGAGATTGCATACATACCAATTCGCTTACTTGAGTTCTCCGTATCAGGATATGACGATTCTTAAACTTCCCTTTTGCTGACGTTTAACGAACCTATGCATTATTCCGTGAGGAAAAACCTTATAACTACCTGAGAAAACCCCGCTTCGGGGAGTGAGCTTTCACCCATCCCCCAAACGGGGTTATGCGCGTATTATCCGCAGGACTTCTCAATGAGGGGTTGCAGAGAGGGCCGATGGCACGCTACCCCTCGGCGCGAATCACCTTGAACTGGCTGGCCTGAGCCACCGGGCGCAGGGTAATGCGGTCCAGGTTAACGTGGTGCGGAACGTTGAGCGCAAAGGTTACGGTCTGCGCTACGTCCTCGGCGGTAAGCGGATTCGGTACGCCCTCATACACGCGGTCGGCGGCCTCCTGCGAACCCAGGCGGTTCAGGGAGAACTCTTCGGTGTGCACCATGCCGGGGCAAATCTCGATGACGCGCACGTTATGTTCCGCCTCCTCCAGGCGGAGCGCCTCGGTCAGGCCGCGAGCGCCAAACTTTGCGGCGTTATACCCGGCGCCGCCCTCGTACCCATGCTCGGCAGCGGTGGAGGTCAGATTCAGAATCGTGCCGTGACCATTCTGGCGCAGTGCCCCGCTGAAGGCGCGGACCGTATTCAGGATTCCCAGCACGTTCATGCGGTACATCTGCAGGTAATCTTCGGGCTTACCCTCCGAGACGGGATCCAGGCCGATGGCTCCCCCGGCAATATTGACCAGAGCGTCAACGGTTCCCTGCTCACCCAGGATTTGCTCGGCGGCAAAAGCAACGGCGGTCTCGTTGGTTACGTCGCAGGTGACCGGATGCGCCCCGGTCTCCTGCTGCAGGGTGTAAAGACGGTCGGTGCGGCGAGCCAGAGCGTACACCGTCCACCCGGTGGCAACCAGCTGATGCACGGTAGCTCGACCAATTCCGCTGGACGCGCCGGTCACCACGGCCACTTTGCCGTCTCCGGCCCAGGAGCGAAAGGGAGATGGAGGAATGTAAGTGTTCTTAGTCATATCTTTATCCTAATAAAACGATGCCCGGTCGTGCTCTACAACTAAACACACCGGGCATACATTTTTGGTTTTTTCGGTTTTCACGGCTCAAGGTTTTCACAGCTCAAGGTTTTCACGGCTCAAAAGAACCTCGTCGCCCCCCCCGATTACTTGCGGCGACGGGGAAGACCCCAGCGGCTACGGCCACCATCGCGGTAGCCGAGGCGGTGCTCAAAGTACACGGGCGAGCTACTACCGGTCTTCACGGTGTCCGGGGGAACCGTACCCTCGCGTGCAGACATGAGATAGAGAATCGCGGCACCCGGCACGAAAGCGATAATGGGAAGAACGAAGCGCATGCGCGCCTCCCCATAGCCGCTTCGCAAGCTAAGGTGCCCGATGCATGCCGCCACCAGTACCACCTGAATCAGTAGAACGGCGGTCTCGAAAGCACCCAAACCAAAGAAACTAAACGTACTCATCAATGCCTCCTCAGGATTGGTACTATTTCAGTCTACGCCCCCGGATGATGCCTGCATAGGGTCGGGTCACGTGTTGAAATGATCCGCGGAACACATTTATCTTCGGGTATTAATGACCTATTCCTGTAGCATTTCCGAGCAGCGCATCCGAGCCCTCTCTCCCCCCCCCCGTCCCCTATCCACCGCACCACCGTGAAATCTCAACGCCACCGCATCACCGACCTCCGAACCCGCCGCCGAGAATTACAGCAGCGAGCCGCCACGTACCGAGCTTCCACAGGGACCCCCTACCCCATCGAGGTACATCTACTCCTGGGGCAGACCTACCTGGACCCCGCTTCCTGGGATGCTCTCCTTCACTCCCCCGGACCCGCCGTTGCCCTGCGCCGCGCACGTTTCGCCCCGCGATACGACCGGCTTCTGCGCCGCCTCGAAGAAGCCATCACCCGCTACGAACGCCCCCTGACAACCCCTCGAAGCACCCCGCGAACGGCCATCGAGGCCGTGACTCACCACATCCTCGGCGCACGGCCGGCGCTGAAAGCTGAGAGAACGCCGTGAATATGAGAAAATAGCCCTTATGGCTGAAAACATTTTGGGCTCAGACTCGCCCGTACAGATTAACGTTCCCGACCGCCCCGCCCTCGAAGGCCTCGAAGAGAAGCTTTCGAAGCGCTGGGCCGATGAGAAGACCTACGCATTCGACGAGAACACCACTCGCGA
>FLSH01460306.1_pt1 | contig 15414 bp, 19 predicted proteins | sample 1550441 | NCBI WGS metagenome assembly FLSH01 (sample SAMEA4031756, study PRJEB14383) | metagenome | biome: human; feature: oral; material: saliva | place: Philippines | collected 2014 | reverse complement strand
GAGAACTTCTTGATGTCTATCGCTACATTGGGTGCTATTGCTATCGATGCATTACCTGAGGCCGTAGGTGTTATCTTGTTCTACCGTATTGGTGAGTTCTTCGAAGAAAAAGCAACTGATCGTAGTCGTACAGAAATCATGAACGCTGTCGATATGCGTCCTCAAGAGGTGCGGGTTGTAGATACAGACTGCGGTGGTGAAATCGTAGTTATGGCTCCTGAAAAGGTTGAAGTAGGCTGGACTATCGAAGTTCGTCCTGGCGATTTAATTCCTCTAGACGGCACAGTGCTTGAAGGTGAAACACGCGTTAATACAGCACCTGTAACAGGTGAACCTGTACCTGTTCGCGCCGTACCTGGCACTCAACTTATGTCTGGTTGTATCAACGAATCTGGTCGCATTACAATGCGTGTAGATAAGGTTCTTGAAGAATCTATGGTTACTAAAATCCTTGATGCCGTTGAAAATGCAGCATCTTCTAAACCTAAAATCGACCGTTTCATTACGCGTTTTGCTCGCGTATACACACCAATCGTTGTAGCTCTTGCATTGGCTGTAGCTATCATCCCATCCCTTATTACAGGCGAATGGCATAAATGGATCTACACAGCCTTAACATTCCTCGTTATTTCTTGCCCATGTGCATTGGTGCTTAGCGTGCCACTTGCATTCTTCTCCGGTATCGGCAATGCGTCTAAACACGGTATCTTATTAAAAGGTGGTCGCGTTATCGAGGCGTTGGCTAATGTGAAAGCAGTAGCTCTTGATAAAACTGGTACTATCACATCTGGTGAGTTCAAAGTTCACAGCGTAGAAACTGTAGGCTCTCATGTAAGTTCCAGTCAATTGTTATCCATGGCGGCAGCTATCGAAGCCGTTTCTACACATCCAATCGCAACAAGCATCGTGTCTGAAGCAAAGGCACAAGGCCTTACAGTGGAACCTTCTGATTTCGTTCAAGAGTTAGCTGGTGAAGGTATGGTGGGTATGACTGATGGTCAACAAGTACTTATTGGTAACCGTCGCCTTATGGAACGCTATAATGTGCAAGGCTATCCAACAGAGGCTGCTGAATATGGCACAGAAGTTCTTGTGGCAGAAGGTAATACATACTTAGGTCGTATCATCATCGCCGATGAAGCTCGCCCAGACTCTGCTGAAGCGATTGCTAATCTTAATGGTCAAGATATTAAAACTGTTATGCTTACAGGTGATGCTGAAGCAAGTGCAAATTACATCGCTAAAGAAACTGGCGTAAGTGCTGTACGTGCTCAGTTGTTGCCTCAAGATAAATTGTCCGTTGTACAAGATATTCGCTCTGAATATGGTCCAACTATGTTCGTAGGGGATGGCATCAACGATGCTCCAGTACTTGCAGGTGCTGATGTAGGTGGCGCGATGGGTAGTGGTGCTGATGCGGCTATCGAGGCAGCAGATGTTGTGTTCATGCGTCCATCTTTGACTGCTATTGCACATATCCTTGACTTGTCCAAAGCGACATTGCGTGTAGCATGGCAAAACGTTGTATTCGCTATTGCTGTTAAAATCCTTATCATGGCGCTTGGCCTCATGGGCTATGCATCCATGTGGTGGGCAGTATTTGGTGATACTGGCGTATCCATCCTTTGTATCTTGAACTCTGTTCGTATCTTGCGCCGCAATTAAGTGAAAGCAGAGTTTATATCTCTGTAGAGGAACGAAATAAATTACATTCTCCTGATCTGAATGATTAGGGTTGATATAAATAACCTCTAGGTTAGTAACTGACTAACTTAGAGGTTATTTTATTGTGTGGATTAAACATTTACGATACTTTTACTATATACATTTGTACATCATAAATAGACATAAAACTGTATATGTATGTTCTAGATACACAAAACTTTCACAATTGAATTGAATAATAGCTATAAAATAGTATATAATTTATTAGATGATTACTATAAGTTCGTTGGAAGGAGGGATAGCATGATTACGGTGTATAAACATATAGAAGAAGAGTTAGTTTCCGATAGCACTGTATCAGATGCCACAAAAGGTTCTTGGGTAAATTTGGTGAACCCAGACCCCGATGAGTTATCCCTTATCAATATTTTGACGGAAATCCCAACGGACGTTTTAAAGACCGCTCTCGATATGGAAGAACGTTCTCACGTGGAGTTAGAGGATAACTACATCTTTATTGTTATCAATATTCCGGTTATCCGCGGTAACGATATGTATGATACAGTACCGCTTGGTATTTTCTTAACGCCAGACTTCTTCATTACCATCTGCTTAGAAGAATCTGAAGTGTTGTATCCATTCATTTCTAATCAGATTTCTACGTTCTATACATACAAAAAGACGCGTTTCTTGTTCCAAATCTTGTATCGCACAGCAACTATGTTCTTGCGTTACTTGCAACAAATCAACCGTCGTACTGACGATATTGAAGTCCAATTGCGTCATACTACAAAGAATAAAGACTTCTTCCAATTGTTGGAATTACAGAAATCCATGACATACTTTACATCTGCATTGCGCACGAATGGTACCGTTATGGAACGTCTATTGCGCTTGCGTGGTCATAGTTCCTATAAACATCTTCTCAAGATGTACGAAGAGGATGAGGACTTACTAGAGGACGTTATCATCGAGAATAAACAGGCCATCGAGATGGTTGAAATGTACTCCAATATCTTGATGAACATGATGAACGCCTTTACATCCATCATTTCTAATAACCTTAACTTGGTTATGAAAATGTTGGCGACCCTTACTATTGCTATGGCGGTGCCAACAATCGTATTTAGCTTGTGGGGGACAAACGTGCCGTTGCCATTCCAAGATGATCCACAGGGATTCTATGAGGTTATAGGTGTTGCATTAGTATTCTCTATTATTGCTATTATCGGTATGTGGAAAAAAGATTTGTTCTAATTTATGATAATTAGTGAATACTTAATTCAATAGTAAATAGTTGAACTATTAATTTAATAACAAATACACATGAAAAAGCTGGCTTTGAGCCAGCTTTTTTTCTTGTATGATATTACGTTGTTGCTTATTATTGGGCCAATCTGATATAATAATACCGTTATGGAGAGGTGTCCGAGTGGTTTAAGGAGCTGGTCTTGAAAACCAGTGACTCCGCAAGGGGCCGTGGGTTCGAATCCCACCCTCTCCGCCACAATTTAGAAAGCCCTTTAGGTTATGATATCTACCCCCTTTACTGGATAACCAGTAAAGGGGGTATTTTAATGAGATATAGTTATGAATTTAAAAGTAAAGCAATTGAAAAGGAAATTGTTATGATAACTCTGTGATAGAAACCTTTTTTGGTAGATTGAAAACAGAAATATATTATGGTTTTGAAAAAGAATATATATTATTTAATGCTTTTGCAGTAACGATAGAAGAATACATTAATTATTACAACAACAAAAGGATCCAGAAAAAAATAAAATGGATGCCTCCTGTAAAATACAGGGAAGCATCCATGTGTTTAGGCTAGTAAATAATATGTGTCCAGGAAAATGGGTGCAGATCAATATTTTCAGACGACCTTTTTGGTGCCGTACTTAACCGTCACTACGCCTATATCTACATTCAGTAAGCTTTCCACCTGCAAAACCAATATGTCGACCGTAAGACGGGGCTGCATTACAACCTGATGCGTTATTACGAGCCAGAGGCCGGGCGGTTTGTGAATCAGGATCCTATTAAATATTTAGGAGGTACAAATTTTTATACTTATGCATTTAGTATCGTAAATTGGGTAGATTTTCTAGGATTAAATCCCTTTAGAGTGTTTTGCAAAGTTACAATAATTGTTTAACAAAGCAAATAAAAAAATAATAAATCTGATAAACGTGATCGAGAATATCAACTAGCGAAAAGGTTTTGTGATACTCCAGTATCACCTCAAGCGTCTATATGCGCAACTCTAAGTGCGCAAATTAATCATGCCAAAAGATATATCGAGTTATAACTAATTGGGATAGAAAAATGTAACCCTGGAGACATACAATCAAAATAAATGGTTGTTAAAATAGGCTAGATGCTTTAAAAGAAAAAGCAAAATCTGAATATACTAAATAAATTCTTTATGAGGCTAAATTATGAATAATTCCTTGAAAAAAATTTTTTTTAATATCAGGATTTCCCTAGTTTTTTGAATCATAGTCCTATAACCTCCGTACATGACTTAGGATTTATGGGAGAAACATTATTAAATTTAGCAGTTAATTCCCAATCTAAAAAAGATGTTATTCTATTAATTGAAAATGGAGCAAATGTCAATCAACAAGGTGAATTAAATTTCACTCCTATTCAAAATGCTTGTCTTCATGGAAATCTTGATATTATTGAAATTCTTTTAAAAAATGGAGCTAAAACAAATATAAAAAATGAGTTTGGATATGATGCAAAACATTATACATCTGAAGAATATCACGATAAAAAGAAATCTAAAGAAATTAGAAACCTAATGGGATATTACAAACAATAAGTTACATATTTAATAGAAACCTGATAAAACATTAAGGCCGTCTGAAAAACGAAGAAGTTTCAGACGACCTCGAAGAGGAAACCGGATTTGTTTGGGACGGCAGTTACCTCTTGCAGAAAGTCCAGCCGGACGGCAGGTATACCTATATCTATACCGATCCTTACAGCTATAACCCTTGGTACAGGTATACAACCGGACCAACATGGTAATAAATACTCTTTAAAGAATGCACATAAGATGGAGAAATTATGTATTTAGATCAAGTAAATTATGAATTAAACAAAAAAATCAATGATTTTGTATGTAACTCAAATGATGCTACTACGCCGGAGGAACGCATTGATATTCTCAATCAAGCATGGGAACTTTTACCCAAACCAGCCACTCAATTCGTTGAGCCTACTTCGGCAATTGCCTGTGGTATTTCAGGGAGCTATAAAAAATTAGGTGATTATCAAAAAGCTCTTGAGTGGATAGTTATTGCGCTTGAGGCTAGAAAAACAGTTCCTGACGGCAGTACATTTCTATGGGCAGGTATTATCTATTACGAACTAGGTGATATGGAAAATGCCTATAAATATTTTGACCTAACTTATAATGAGCTACGTTACACACCTTTCTCTATGGAAGACAAAAAATATTGGCAATTTTATAAGCAACGTAAAGAAGAAATAAATCCTAAGAAAAAAAACAAAAAGTAAGATTCGATATTTTCAGACGACCTTTTTTGTACCGTACTTAACCGCCGCTACGCCTACGACCCGTTCGGCATCCCAAGAGAGATGAGCGACATCCACGGCAACCTCTTGTGGTTCAGCGAATAGACCGCTTGGGGTCGTCTAAAAAAAGATGAGCGGGTTTACAAGAATGCGCACCAGCCGTTTAGATTGCAAAACCAATACTTCGATGAAGAGACGGGGCTGCATTACAACCTGATGCGGTATTACGAGCCTGATGCGGGTCGGTTTGTTAATCAGGAAAAGATTATGCTATGGATAAAGCAACAGGACGGTGTAAAGGACATGATGATCCACAAGGAACAGGACGTGTAAAGTACCCGCATATAAATATTAGACGTTCGGATGGGAAACAAGTGCGTATTGATATTATAGGAAAATAGATATGTTAAATTTAACTAATTTACAAACAAAAGGATATGATGAACTTATTGAAATTGATGGAGAGGTTGTTTATCAAGTATTTGCTATTAAGAAAAATAATGGAACTTATTGTACATATTACTATACGGTACCAAAAAATAAATTGGATCAGGCTGAAGATTATGAGATAGAAGAATTTAATGAATTTAATGAATTTGAATTAGCTATAAAACATATTCAATCAAAAGGAGCTAATCTATCAAGATTTAATATATTTAAAGGTAACAAACCTCTTTAAGACCTTTTTAGAACATAGGTTGGATCGAGTCCCAACAAAACATCAAGGTCGTCTAAAATCAATTCTCAGACGGCCTCAATCCTTTTTCGAGGTAGTCTGAATAATCTCATTATCGTTCACTCTTACTCTATATCTTACCTACGAATACGGCCTGATATAGTCGCAATGAAAGAAGGGAAAATCTATTTTATTGAGGTAAAAAATAATATAGACGATTAACGAAAGGTCAAAAGAGATCAGGGCTATTCAATTTGAAAAAAACGCACAATGCTGGGGGAAAATGTCTGAAAGCTGCATATATGGTTTCAACAAAAAATAAGGATAAGCAAACGGATGTGGGTTCCTCCAAAGGTGTTGCTCGCTTTATGACTTTAGTATTCAAAGATTGATTTTAAGAAGGATAATTATGAAAAGTAAAGAATTTATTCAAGGTCTTATTGAATATTTAAAAAATAATTTGAATATTCCTGATGCTAATTTTCTAAAAGATAGGATTAAATTTAAAAAAGGAAAATATGTTTATGGTGAAATATCCTTTAGCAATTCTCGTACTTTTGAGGGAGTCATACTTCACCTATATGTATATAATTCTGATATGGGAAATTTTTTCTCCCAAAATGTTCCTCCTTATGATAAATCGTCAAATCCATATGATTTAGTATTTGTACAACCATCTATTTCACAGGCGCATTTTTTTAAAGCTCCCCCTATTACCTCATTTCCTTATGGAGATACCATTAAATTACCTGAATCTGAGAATGATGCAAAAAACATCTATCCAGATGTATTAAAGCATTTGCAGCAAAATCATATTCCAATCATTATGGCCTTCCATTCCGGTAACAAAGAAGTTTTAAAATATTTATCACTTTATCCAGAGGCTTTTCGTTTTAAAGCGTTAACCGCTATTTATATTATAAATAAGAATGAATTACCACTAAATGATCCTTTAATACAGAATATTTTATTGTTTGATAAAAAAGTATTAGAAAATGATAATGGATTGTTTAGCAAGGATGATTTGATCTTCCTGGAAAATTCTTTTGACCAAAAATTAAAACAACAAATTATGCAATAATTAGTCCTTGTAACAAGTCGTAGCCCGCACAAAATCGAAGTAGATATGATATGACTGACCCAATCGTACCTAGACAGAAATCTAATTATGGTCATGATTGACATATAAAATCTACATTTGACATTGTTTCATTTTTATTGAGGAGTTGTATGCTATGAATTTAGATGCAGTTAACCCAGAATTAGAATCAAAGATTAATGATTTAGTCTGTGAGGCTTATAATAAACCTTTTTTAGAACAAGAAAAGTTATTAAAAGAAGCATTTGAGCTAATACCCAAGCCAGTAACCCAATGGGCGCATCCAACGACAATGGTTACGATTGCTTTGTTTGAGTTATATTATAAAAATCAAAAATATGAACAGGCTAAGGACTGGCTGAGTATTGCTTTAAGTGTTGCTGACTTAGGAACCACTAATGCAGGGACGTATCTGTTAGCTGGTATTTTTTATTATGACCTTGAAAAATATGATGAAGCTTATAAATATTTTGATATTGCTTATAATGATGCTGGATATTATCCATTTAGTATTGAGGACAAAAAATATTGGCAGTTTTATAAGCAGCGTAAAGACGAATTAAATCCTAAGAAAAAAAACAAAAAGTAAGATTCGATATTTTCAGACGGCGAAAACCTCCAACCAACCCACTACTTCCACTGCGACCAAATCGGCATTCCAAGAGACATGACTGATGATAAAGGCGACCTAGTTTGGGGATTATTACGGTTGGGGTAACCTGAAGAGTGAAATCAACATATCTAGAACTGCTCACCAACCCTTCCGATTGCAAAACACCCTTGTCCACACTGGCATGTAGCTACTGCCAAAATGGATAGAAATCTTATTCTAAAAAGAAATAATGGGAATGGTACATTTTCTTGGGAGTACTGCAAAGATAATGTAACCGTACAACATAGGAAATAATATCATGACAACTTTAGAAGATAAGATCTTTACTTTAAAACAGAATAATATAATGAAAAAAATGAAAGAAATTCATTTTTTAAATAATTTAATTTCAGATTCTGAAAAAATTATTCCATATCCACTCTCATGTGAAATAATAAATCGTACTTTTACCCCCTATAGAAATATAGAATTATCAAAAGAAAAATTTAGTTTATCGATAAAAAATGAAATATTAAAATTTCTTACACCAGAGGAAAATGATATTGCTTATGTATACTTTTATGGAGGAATAAATGATTCGGCTAAAATGCCAATAGAATTATTCCCCTTGTTTATTATCAAAATAAAAAATATTAGCAGTTGGCTAGAATTAATAAACAAACCTAATTTTTATTGTCTAAAATTATTTAGTCATAAAATAGATAAAGTTATCGATATATCTCTACTCGACAATGAGGAAGATGTGTTATCTATTTCTATTGGAGTGAACGCTTAACTATAAAAATAAATAAACTATTCTAGTAGAAGCAATCCTTTGCTTTGTATAACTTAAAGGAGTTTACCATGCTCAATTTTTATGATTGTGATAAAAATTTATCTGAAAATGATTTCAATGAGGTTGAAAAAAAATTAGAAGTATCTTTTCCATCTTCATTCAAGTCACATTACTTCAAATGGAATGGAGGTACTCCCAATCTTACTTGTTTTGTCAATGATAATATTGATTATGACTATATTGAAATTCGCGACTTCATTCCAATGAAATATTCTAAGCAGTTTGAGGATGATCCAGATTTCACATTAGAAGGAAGAGCGATAAATGAATGGGATCTTAATGAGTTACCTAGGAATTTAATTCCTTTTGCTTTTGATTGGGGAGGTAATTACCTCTGTTTAGAAAAAAATAGTTGGCAAGTTATTTATTATGTAAGGGACGTATGGAGTGAAAATATATCAAGGGAAGCTAATTTTGAAAAAAATTCAATTATTATAGCGAAATCATTTGATGAGTTTCTAAATTGTTTAGAAGAAAATCCTGATGATTAATAAAATGCCGTAGTGTCGTGTATATATAGTAAGTGTAGCAAACCATAGCTCGCATGAAGCCTTCAATCTCGAAGTAGCAAGCCGTAGCTCTGACAAAACCTTCCGCCTTCAGAACCAGTTTGCTCTGAATACTCAAGAATGGATTGATCCTTTGGGAGAGAGTGGCTATCGCTTGCGTAAGAGCGTGGAATCTTAGGGAATATTCCGTCCAGCTTCTTCTTGGCAGACACACCATTTAATTCCACAGGCTGTTTGGAAAGAAAACAAAACAATTACCTTAGGAGGGTATTATGAAAAAGTTATTAGTATGGGGATATGCTCTGCAGAGTATGGATAAAGTAGAAAAAATGGGGTTGCCACGAGTAAGTAGTGGAGTCCTAGGTATATCAGAGGTATTCAACCCTAAAAAAACGCATCCTGATTTTGACTTTCCCTGGAGTTGGTTCGTAAAGGGACAAGAAATCCCTCTAATGCCTGAACAAGTGTATGTATGCTTAAAGAAAGCAAGAGGTGTTACTTTTGATTTTCTTCCATATAATGATTTCTTTATCATGTCAGCGCGTTTTTTGGAATTTATAAAAAAATATGGGTTTGACTATGATTTTGGTATGAGCAAGGTAATTATTGTCAATACAAAAGGTGAGCTATTGACGAATGAAATCTATTATTTGGTAAGAATAGTTGCTTGGGAAATTGAGGATGAAATTGTTTATCCAGATTTAGCATTAGATGAAGATGGTTTTTCACTGGAGGCATATACTAATTCGGATAAGGATATTTTATTGTCTTCCAATCACAATTATTCAGGAGCATTCATGGTATCAGAAAATTTAAAGGGGAAATTATTGGAAAATTTTTCTTTGCCTTTTCTTTATTCTTTGGAAGAGTGGAAGGAATTAAATAATTTAGACTTTTATTGGGAGTAATAAAATATATAACATTTTGAATTATGAGGTATTATATGATTGAAACAACTAAAGATATGATTTCTGTGTGGATGGGGACATCTTTTAAAACACCTGATGAGTTTAATGAATATACAGATGGAATGGAGGACTCAGATTCTCATTGTCCAGCTTTTGCAGATTTTGGAGTTTCATTTATTGATTCTGATTATTTTGTGGCATTTCAGACAGATAATGGAGAAATTGTGCCAGTTGAAGTGTTAGCAGAAGAAGTTGGGGCACACTCCAATAAAGTTATAAAAGATATTGTGAAAGTAGCAAAAGAGAAAGGAATAAATGAAGGTAATTCTTTATATTACTATTCTAATGCAACATTTTATGAGGAAAATCCAGGTAAACTTTACAATGATCTGAAGTTTATAGGAACTTTCAAAGATCCAAGAAAAAAATATCGCTAGTGATAGTGAAACATTAGTCAGGATAATGGCCGTCTGAAAGTTGTTTTTTCAGATGGCCTTAAACAATTAGATTAACGGCAATCTGATGGTTGCACCATCGACTACGCCTACGACCCGTTCGGAGAGGTTGGATTAGGTACACAGTATGAATTACCAAAATCTGTTAAATTATATAGCATCTGGGCAACTGGAAGAGGTAAAAATAGGAAAATGATAAAAATTAATGAATTGAATTCATATCTTAAAAGTAAAGGAGTACCAGAAGATAGTTACTCAATTAATGAAGTAAATGATGAATCATTATGTATTGTTGAAGAAAATAAAAAATGGCATATATTCTATTCTGAAAGAGGATTGAGAACTGAAGAATATTGTTACCAAGATGAATATTTGGCAATTCTATATTTTATACATCGGTTATCAAAGATGTTAAAATTTTCTTTCGAATGAAAAAAGTAAACTGTAGCCTGTATGAGACTTCCATCCTTGACGTAGATTTGTGTGTAGAATTTGCGCGTGGTTTCCGCTATTTAGATGACCTCAAAACCTTCTTTGAGATCATCTGAAATGTTTGCTCTTTAACAACCTCATCACTAGTCAGCATCAAGGTCGTCTGGAATCTAACTTTTAGACGACCTTTGTTGTACCGTATTCAACCGCCGCTACGCCTACGACAAAGCCCGCCGCCTGACCGTCCTCAACAATGAAAACGGCGAGAAACCTACTGTCTCTTAATTTCTTGGTTTTTCATTTGGTTATGGATGGCTTATTATGGGGATAACACGATAGCTAAGTTAGTCGTGTTTCCGATTATCTCTTTCTTTCTAGTTATTAAAAAAAATAGGAAATTAAGTATAACAAAGCTCAAACAGATAGATATATGAGTAAGTAATTAACTAGAATTGGTGGTAAGGTTTTGGAAATACGGATCACGTAGTAAATGTGCATAGAAACTGATTGATAACAAAAATTTATAAAAGGAAAATTAAAATGAGTATTTTAAGTAATTATATAATTCAAGATTTAATCCAGAATGTATCTAAAGGAGTTACAGAGACATTTAAATTTGTATTAGAAAAATATCATTCTAATGATGTTTTTGCCTATTCATTATATATTGACGACTATTGTTCATACCTAGGTTGGGCTGCTAACACTATTTCTCACTACGAAATAGAAAAACTAAACTACCCAAAAGAAGACCAGCCTTTTATTAAATGGTATTACCCTCAATTTGCAATAGGACTTGGAGAGGTTCCTGAGAAAATAGATAGTGTATTCAATAATGAGATTCAAAATATTCTTAATGATGCAAATACATTAATATCAGAAGATAATTTTGAGCAATATCAGGCGGAAGTATATGATTCAATTATAGAAGGATTTAAAAAAGCGATAGAAAATATAGATAAGAGAAAAACAAATAATGTCATATTTTTTGTTTCTATTGTAGATAGTGATAATGCTGAAATTATGGAAAATTATTCTGCTGAACAACTAAATTCATATGATAAATTCCTTACGTTCAAAAATAGATTTCAAAGCAAGCCGTAGCCCGTGCCTTGTATAAGTACTATAGAGAGTCCTTTATCTAATTGATAGAGGGTTCTTTTTTATGTTATCCTTCATATTTTGTATTTGAAAAATTATTTCTATGTATAGTATGATTACTTTATATGTTTTTATTCTGTAGAAAGGAGCTCGTATGAATCGACTTAGTTTCTCACGAACTCAGATTTTAATCCTTGTCAGCGTATGGCTAACATTTTTGATTAGTTTTGTTATGCGCTTATCTTGGGCGTCCTTGATGCCTATTGTTAATGAAGCGTTGAGTTTCACACCACAAATGGGCACGGCCTATTTATCTGCCTTTTATATGGGCTATGCCATCATGGTATTGCCAGGTGGTATCTTGGCGGATCGAATTGGTTACCGTTATACCATTTTGTTTAGCTTGCTTGCGATGGCTGTTATTACGGCATTAATGAGTACCATCGATAATTACACCTATGGTTGGGTATTGCGCTTCTTATTAGGTATCGTATCTGGTCCGGTACAAGCATCTTGTTTAAGTGCTATTGGGGATTATTTTGGTCCTAATCAACGTGGTGCTGCAGTAGGTATCTTTATGTCCTGTACATCTCTTGGGTTGACCACTGTAAACCTTTACGCACCATATGTAGCCACTAATTATGGTTGGCAAAATGCATTCCTTTTAACAGCTGTATTACCAATCCTTGTTTTCATTCTCAGCTATTTTACTGTTCGTAAACCAAGCGCTGAAATCTTGGCGCAACGGGAAGCAGAGGCGAGTGCTGCGTCTGCGCATGTAGGCGAAAAGACTTCCTTAAAGGAAAATTTGCTACATGTTTTAAAAAATCGTAATATTTGTTGCCTTGCCTTTGCCGGCTTCTTTGCCACAGGTGCTACTTGGGCCGTGGCTCAATGGTCAAATCTGTACATGGTTAAACAACTTGGCGTTAATGCTATCTATGCAGGTCATGTAATGTCTGCCTTTGGTTTAGCAGCGCTTATTGCAAAACCGACAATTGGTATCTTGTCCGATATCTTACCGATTAAGAAAAACCACTTAGTAGCTCTTGTTATGTTCTTATTCGCACCAGCATTGATCCTCTTTGCAAGCACCACAAATCCAGATATGCTCTTCATAACAGGTCCAATCCTTGGTATTGGTGCTTTCATGCATAGTGCATTGACAAATGCTCTTGTAATTCAATCTGCAGCACCTCATTTACGTGGTACCACAGCAGGATTTGTAAATCTATTTAACCAAATCGGTGTTATGTTGGCACCTATGATTTTGGGCAGCATGTTAACTGCTACAGGTAGCTATCAATCTGCATTGATGACTCTTGCCATCGCTCCTGTTATCGGTGCCATCGCATTGTTCTTTGTACGTCTTAAATAATGTGAAAGTATCAATATAATACATTCATCTGATCGTATAGAAACAAAATATGAAAAAAGAGACTGAACAGTTCTCCTAAGGTAGGAGGCTGTTCAGTCTCTTTCGTTTTTATATTAGTTATATTGACTATGGTTTTTGTGGTGCGTGATAGTCTGGTTGTGGTTGCCATTCACTCATAGGAGTATTAGGGTCTGGCATATCTTGATTTTGGATATCAAGAATCCAGTCACTCGGTCTTGGACCTTGTGGAGGAGGTGGTGGAACAGGACCATATACACCTAGTTTAGATGGTGTTAACCGTGGTTGATTAGAAGTATACGGTGATTCTAATTGGTTTAGCGGTTTGTATACCCCTGGTGGTGGTTGAACACCAAATAATGGCTTGTCTGCTGTTGGAGCCGGTGCACTTAATGGTTTATATGGACGAGGTGGTACATAGGGGTTCGTAGAAGTATATGTAATACGTTCCATTTCCAATGCATTATGTAAAATAAATTGACCTATTTCAGCTACAGGAGAACCCTTTGTAGCGACGTGAGCACCTGTAGATAGAACAGAACGCTGATTATTAGCAGTTCCTATAGGGGCACCATTTACTTGATAGAACTTTGCTGGTGCTACATGCCAATCCATAAGATAAATATCTTTAGATGTATTACCTCGATGATATGTATAATTAGTTGAATAATCAGCAATGATATTCTGATTTTTATACAGACTAATTGTACGAGCATGAAGCGTGCTATATGTAGGACCTGCTTGTGCTAAACTGATGGTACTTAAATCGATATACACAGTCTCTGAAGGGCTATTATAAGCTACTTGGTATTGAGTAGGCTTGTTCTCTAATTCATATTGTGAAATGGCACTAGCAGATTGCAATGTTGCCAATGCTAGTATTAAAAAGGGATATAGTTTTCTCATCTTTGACCTCTCTTATGTGGAATTAGTATACCATAGTCATACATGTAATTCCATGAGAAATGCATATAAAACTCCATAATATGTATATTGTGTATAATCATCTTTTTGTTATATGATTATTGCATAGTACAGGAGGTCTTGATATGGAAATTATCTGTTTTGGTGATAGTATTACCCGTGGTTATGATGTGCCTTATGGCCAAGGGTGGGTTGAAATCTGTGATGCATCTATAGAGGGTGTGCATTTTACAAATTATGGTGAAGATGGATGCTCTGTGCAAGGCATGATTTATAATATTGAAGAATGGGCGTCTACAGCCGTAGCTGATCCAACACGTCACATCTTCTTAATGTGCGGTACTAATGATATATTACAAGGTCGAGATAGTGCGTATGTGTTCAAGACCTTGGTGAAAGCTATTGAATTAGCGAGCACAAAGGGGAAGGTTATTATTGGTTTAGAAACACAAATCGATAGTGATATGGATGGACTCGACATTGTGGTGCGAGAGGTCAATGAACAACTGAAAGCCTATGCTGCAGAGCATGATTTGAAGGTTATAGACTTTTATACAACATTATACGAAGCGGATCAAATCGGCCAAATTGTCTTTGCCGGTGAAGTACATCCTAATGCACGAGGCTATCGTTTGATGGCGTATAAAGCGTTAGAAATATTTACAAGATTATCGTAAAAAAATAAATCTAAGAATTCAATTGGTAAGATGCATAAAAAAGCCCCGAATGAGATATCTCATTCGGGGCTTTGGTGATTTATATAGTCTTTAGGTGTGAAGGCTTATAGCTTTCACCATTATAGTTAATTCGTAACGAATTATAGTTAGAATTAGCGAGTACGTGCGTTAGATACGCGAGCGGATTGTGCAATTGCGTATGCAGTACCTTTAACTAAATCGTAAGTATCAGCAGTGTTGCCAGATACTGTTACAGCAGCTACAGTGTCGTCAGTTACTGCGAACAATGCAGTTGCGTAAGGGTGTTGTGCACCATTTGGAACTGTTACAGCACCAGATTTAACAACGATGTAACGGTTGCCGTTGTTGAATACGTCGTAATGAGCAGCTTGTTTTACACCATCATAGCTTTCATTGTAAGCGAACAATGCAGCTACTTCACCGCCTGCTACTTGACCAGTTTGTTGCATGGAACGCAATTTAGCAGCTGCTACAGCTGTTGGTTGAGTCATGTTAACAGTGATACGCAAGGAGTTGTTGTTTACAACTGCTTCAGTGATTACGTTTGTAGAGAATAC
>FLSH01460251.1_pt1 | contig 15427 bp, 14 predicted proteins | sample 1550441 | NCBI WGS metagenome assembly FLSH01 (sample SAMEA4031756, study PRJEB14383) | metagenome | biome: human; feature: oral; material: saliva | place: Philippines | collected 2014 | reverse complement strand
TTCTCATTGTCGACTAATTCTTCATGAGCCCAACCTTTATTCTCTCCCTGAATGAGATAGATGCCAGACTTACGACGTTTAGCATCGTAGTCAGTTCCTGTGAAGTGGTACCAGTGCCAGTGAAAATCGTTGTAGGTGTTTTGTCTACCATCAAAAGTAAAACCGGTCCAGCCATTGATGGTGAAAGGTTCTCCTAGTTCCACTGTTCGATCTTCTGGATCCACTTCGATAACTTGAAAGGATTCTAAATGATCTGCAGCTGCCTTGTGGTTTAAGACGACATCAGCCATCGGTTGGATTCCGTGAGATTTCAGTGTTTGAATGGCTTGGAGATAATCTTCTTTGAAGCCATACTTGGTACGAACAGTTCCTTTTTGGTCAAATTCACCAAGGTCGAATAGATCATAGACTCCATAACCAACATCTTTTTCGTTTGTAGCCTTAAAAGCAGGTGGCATCCAGATATGACTAATTCCTAAGTTAGCTAGGTGTTCAGCATCGTTAGTTAGTCGTTCCCAGTGTTTTCCGTCATGGGGGAGATACCACTCAAAATATTGCATTAGGGTTTGATTTTTCATAGAAAGTCCTCATACTTAACAATTTGACAATCATTTTACCACAAAGCTGTACAATACGCAAACGTTTGCGCTGTAAAAATATACGGGTGGTATTTTATGTCTATTTTTTATCTTAGACATTAGAAAAATATGAAGGGGGGGACTGTCTGTTGAAAGCGATTGATGAAAACGAAGGATAAAGGGCCATCTTTCCTATGAAATCAATGTAGAAAACCAGTTTCTGTTTTGTGAAATTTCAACAAATTTGATATAATTGTATCTATGAATAAAGTATTCGTCAGCCGGCGTGTCGAAAAAAAGCTGAATAAGGGTCAGATGGTTTTGGAAGAGATTGATTTTCCAGAGCTATCTGAAACTGATCAAGAAGTTGAGCTTTTCAATCAAAGTAAACAGTTTTTAGGGAAGGCTTATTTATCCCGTCAAAATAAGGGAATTGGATGGTTTGTATCTAACCAGAAAGTTTCTTTTGACCAATCCTTCTTTGAAAGTTTGTTTGAAAAAGCCAAACAAAGACGCGCTACCTACTATCAAGATGAGTTGACAACAGCCTTTCGTTTGTTTAATCAAGAAGGCGATGGATTTGGTGGCATGACACTGGATCTTTATGGAGATTATGTTGTTTTTTCTTGGTATAACTCCTATATCTATAGCCTTCGTCAAGAGATTATAGCCGCCTTTGCTCAGGTGTTTCCAGAAGTCCTAGGTGCCTATGAAAAGATTCGTTTTAAAGGTTTGAATTATGAGTCTGCTCACGTCTATGGTCAAGAAGCATCTGATTTTTTCACTGTTCTTGAAAATGGAGTCTTGTACCAAGTCTTTATGAATGACGGCCTTATGACAGGGATTTTCTTGGATCAGCATGAAGTTCGTGGGAGCCTGGTTGATGGTCTAGCTATGGGGAAATCCTTACTCAATATGTTTTCCTATACAGCCGCTTTCTCAGTTGCTGCAGCCATGGGAGGTGCCAGTGAAACGACTTCTGTGGATCTAGCCAAGCGTTCGAGAGAACTATCAAAAGCTCATTTTCATGCTAATGGACTGAGTCTTGAGAACCATCGATTGATTGTCATGGATGTCTTTGAATACTTTAAATATGCTAAGAGGAAGGGGTTGAGCTACGACGTGATTGTTCTGGATCCGCCTAGCTTTGCCCGAAATAAAAAACAAACCTTCTCTGTAGCGAAGGACTATCACAAGTTGATTTCCCAAAGCTTAGAGATTTTAAACCCCGGTGGAATCATTATCGCTAGTACCAATGCGGCTAATGTTTCTCGTCAAAAATTCACAGAACAAATCAACAAAGGATTTGCAGGAAGAAAGTACCAGATTTTAAATAAATATGGACTTCCAGCAGACTTTGTCTACAATGAAAACGATGAAAGTAGTAATTACCTCAAGGTGATTACCATGAAGGTTAGTAAATGAAATTAATTGTTTCCGTAATGCCAAGAAGTTTAGAGGAGGCTCAGTCCATTGATGTGACGCGGTACCATGATGCCGATATCATTGAGTGGCGAGCTGACTTCTTACCAAAGGAAGCTATTTTGCAGGTAGCACCAGCTATTTTCGAAAAATTTGCAGGACGTGAGCTTGTTTTCACCTTACGTACTCGTGCTGAGGGTGGTCAAATTGAACTCTCTTCAGAAGAATATGTCCAAATCATTAAGGAAGTAGCACAGCTTTATCAACCAGATTATATTGATTTTGAATATTTTAGCTACAAGCATGTTTTTGAGGAGATGTTGGAGTTTCCAAACCTTGTCTTGAGTTATCACAACTTCCAGGAAACACCGGAAAATCTAATGGAAATTCTATCTGAGTTGACAAGTTTAAATCCTAAAGTTGTGAAAATAGCAGTTATGGCTCACACAGAACAAGATGTATTAGATTTGATGAACTTTACACGTGGCTTTAAAACACTAAATCCCGAACAGGAATATGTAGCGATTTCTATGGGGAAAGTGGGTAAGGTTTCTCGTATCACATCCGATGTAACGGGATCTAGCTGGTCTTTTGCAAGTCTGGATGAAGCTAGTGCTCCAGGACAGATTTCACTATCTAGCATGAAAAAAATTCGGGAGATTCTAAATGAAGATTGATGGCTACACACGTTTAGCAGCTGTAGTCGCAAATCCCATTAAACACTCCATTTCTCCCTTCATTCACAATACAGCTTTTGAGGCAACCAGTACTAATGGTGTTTACCTTGCTTGGGAAGTAAAAGGAACTGACTTGGCAGAAACAGTTGCCAATATTCGTCGTTACCAGATGTTTGGAATCAATCTTTCTATGCCCTACAAGGAGCAGGTCATTCCTTATCTGGATCAATTGAGTGAAGAAGCTCGTTTGATTGGTGCTGTCAATACGGTTGTGAATCGAGAGGGAACTTTAATTGGATATAACACAGATGGCAAGGGATTCTTTAAGAGCTTGCCTTCTTTTAAAATATCTGGAAAAAGAATGGTTCTGTTAGGGGCAGGTGGTGCAGCTAAAGCAATTTTGGTGCAGGCAATCTTAGATGGGGTCAGTCAGGTTTCTGTCTTTGTACGATCGGCTTCAATGGGAAAAACAAAACCTTACTTAGAGAAGCTACAGCATGAAACAGGATTTAGAGTAGATTTGTTTGCCTTAGAGGATGCTCAAGAGCTCCAAGAGAACATTCGAAAAGCGGACCTCTTGGTCAATGCGACCAGTGTGGGTATGGATGGAGCATCTCAGCCAATCCCAACAAGTATTGTATTACCAGAGAAGCTTTTGGTAGCAGATGTGATTTATCAACCCTTTGAAACACCATTTCTAAAGTGGGCAAGAAGTCAGGGAAATCACGCTGTCAATGGACTAGGCATGTTGCTTTACCAAGCAGCTGAAGCTTTTCAGTTATGGACTGACAAGGAAATGCCAACTGATCAAATCTGGGAATTATTAAAACAAAAGTATCAATAATGAAAAAGGAGAACTGCTATGAAAATCAAAATAGACCTTCCCCACCATCCTTATGATATTCAGATTGAAAAAGGATGCCTGTCTCAAGCAGGAAAATGGTTGCGGGAACTTTGGCAACCGCAAAAAGTCGTTATCATTACCGATAACCATGTGGCTTCTCTCTATGCAGAAAAAGTTAAATTGAGCCTAGAGGATGCTGGTTTTCAAGTGGCAGTTTTTGACTTCCTAGAGGGTGAAGAGCGAAAAAATCTAACCACGGTTCAAAAAGCTTATGAATCTTTGGTCAAGCAAGACTTGACTCGTAGCGATGGTATCGTAGCTCTAGGTGGTGGAGTTGTTGGTGATTTGGCTGGTTTTGTAGCCTCAACTTACATGCGCGGTATTCACTTTGTTCAAATTCCGACCAGTTTGACTGCTCAAGTGGACTCTTCAATCGGTGGTAAGACGGGAGTGAATACTCCTTTTGCCAAGAATATGGTAGGAACCTTTGCCCAGCCTGATGGTGTTTTGATTGACCCAACTGTTCTTGAAACCCTAGGGAAGAGAGAATTGATTGAAGGAATGGGTGAAGTCATCAAGTATGGCTTAATAGAAGATCCAGAACTCTGGGACCTATTATCTGATATGGATGGTTCTGTCGAAAGCATATTGGAACATTCAGAAAGTTTGATTGAGCATTCTTGCCAGGTCAAGCGCAAGATGGTAGTCGAGGATGAATTGGACAATGGTATTCGTCTGTTTCTCAATTTTGGTCATACCATCGGCCATGCTATCGAAGCGACTGTTGGTTATGGACGTGTCATGCATGGTGAGGCAGTAGCGATGGGAATGGTTCAGGTCTCCAAAGTAGCAGAGGGAAAAGGCCTCATGCCAGCTGGGATCACTCAGTCTATCCGAGAAATGTGTCAGAAATTTGGCCTTCCTGTTGATTATGAAAACTGGGATGTTGATAAGCTTTATCAGGCCTTGACTCATGATAAAAAAGCGCGTGGTAACACCATGAAATTAGTCTTGGTACCAGAACTTGGTTCAGCCACTATTCACCCCGTCTCACTCGAAGAAATGAAAGATTACTTGGTAAAATAAGGAGAATGCATGAGATATTTAACAGCAGGAGAATCACACGGTCCTCGTCTGACAGCAATTATTGAAGGAATTCCAGCAGGCCTTCCTTTGACTGCCGAGGATATCAATGAGGATCTTAAACGTCGCCAAGGTGGTTACGGTCGTGGTGGCCGCATGAAGATTGAGAGTGACCAGGTTGTTTTTACTTCTGGCGTTCGTCATGGAAAGACGACAGGTGCTCCAATTACCATGGATGTCATTAACAAAGACCATCAAAAGTGGCTGGATATCATGTCTGCAGAGGATATTGAAGACAAACTTAAAAGTAAACGAAAAATCACTCATCCTCGCCCTGGTCACGCTGACTTGGTAGGAGGTATCAAATATCGCTTTGATGATTTGAGAAATTCCCTGGAACGTTCATCTGCCCGTGAAACGACTATGCGAGTAGCAGTTGGGGCTGTGGCTAAACGACTATTGGCTGAGCTTGATATTGAAATTGCCAACCATGTTGTTGTCTTTGGTGGTAAGGAAATCGACGTTCCAGAAAACTTAACAGTTGCAGAGATTAAGAGACTAGCTGCCCAGTCAGAAGTGTCTATCGTCAACCAAGAACGTGAGCAGGAAATCAAGGACTATATTGATCAGATTAAACGTGATGGAGATACCATCGGTGGTGTTGTTGAAACGGTTGTCGGTGGTGTTCCAGTTGGTCTGGGTTCTTATGTTCAATGGGATCGCAAACTAGATGCAAGACTAGCTCAAGCGGTTGTCTCAATCAATGCCTTTAAGGGAGTGGAGTTTGGTCTAGGCTTTAAAGCAGGTTATCTCAAGGGGAGCCAGGTCATGGATGAAATCCTCTGGTCACCAGAAGATGGCTATACTCGTCGTACTAATAATCTTGGTGGTTTCGAAGGTGGTATGACTAACGGCCAACCAATTGTTGTCCGTGGGGTCATGAAACCAATTCCGACTCTCTATAAACCATTGATGAGTGTCGATATCGAAACCCATGAACCTTATAAGGCAACGGTGGAGAGAAGTGATCCAACTGCTCTTCCAGCGGCAGGTGTCGTTATGGAAGCAGTTGTAGCAACGGTCTTGGCCCAAGAAATTTTAGAGAAATTCTCCTCAGATAATCTGGAAGAATTAAAAGAAGCTGTTGCTAATCATCGGGAGTATACAAAGAATTATTAAGGAGTTCTTATGGCAAAAACTATCTATATCGCAGGACTTGGTTTGATTGGTGCTTCAATGGCACTGGGAATCAAACGAGATCATCCTGATTATAAGATTTTGGGATACAATCGTAGTCAGGCGTCCAGAGATATTGCCTTGGAGCGAGGAATGATTGATCGTGCGACGGATGATTTTGCTAGTTTTGCTCCACTTGCAGATGTCATCATTCTTACCTTGCCAATCAAGCAAACCATTGCTTTTTTACAAGAATTGGCAACTTTGGAACTAAAAGAAGGTGTCATTATTTCTGATGCTGGGTCGACCAAGTCAGCTATCGTGTCTACAGCTGAGAAGTACTTTGCAGATAAGCCTGTTCGCTTTGTTGGAGCGCATCCTATGGCAGGTAGTCATAAGACAGGAGCGGCCTCTGCAGATGTTAATCTTTTCGAAAATGCCTATTATATCTTCACGCCTTCGAGCCTAACGACTCCAGATACGCTTGAAGAAATGAGAGACTTGCTGTCAGGTCTTCACGCTCGTTTTATTGAAATCGATGCTACAGAGCATGACCGAGTGACTTCTCAGATCAGTCATTTTCCGCATATCTTAGCATCAGGATTGATGGAACAAACCGCCAGTTATGCTGAAGAACATGAGATGGCACGACGTTTTGCGGCAGGTGGTTTCAGGGATATGACCCGGATTGCCGAAAGTGAGCCAGGAATGTGGACTTCTATCCTCTTATCCAATCGAGAAACAATTATTGAACGCATCGAGGATTTCAAGCGACGTTTAGATGAGGTTGGACAAGCTATTAGTAAGGGTGATGAAAACCAAATCTGGAACTTTTTCAATCAAGCGCGTGAACAACGCCAAGCTATGGAAATCCATAAACGTGGAGGAGTAGATAGTTCATTTGACCTCTATGTAGACGTTCCCGATGAGGAAAACGTCATCTTGCGCATCTTGGAATTGCTAAGAGGAACTTCCTTGGTCAATATCCATATCAATGAGGAAAACCGTGAGGATGTTCACGGGATTCTGCAAATTTCCTTCAAAAATGCTCAGGATTTAAAACGTGCTGAGCAAGTCATTACAGAAAATACTGACTACACAGTCGTAATAAAATAAGGAGGACAATCATGTCAAATATTTATGATAGTGCAAATGCACTTAGTCGTGGACTACGAGAATTGCCTGAATACAAGGCGGTTAAGGAAGCTAGAGATGCTATCCAAGCAGATGCAGAAGCTAGCAAAATCTTTGCGGATTATATTGCTTTTCAGCATGAAATCCAAGTCATGGCCCAAACTGGTCAAATTCCAGACGCTTCTTTCCAGGAAAAAATGGAAAACTTTGGTAAGTTGATTCAAGGTAATGCTCTCTTGTCAGAATTCTTTGCAAAACAGCAACAACTTTCTATTTATCTATCTGATATTGAAAAAATTGTTTTTGAACCAATTTCAGAACTTTTAAAATAAGAATTTACCTCATAAAGTCAGGAATTTTTAAGAAATTTCTGACTTTTTATGATAAAATAAGAAAAAGTATTGTCAGTATGAGGTCTAGTATGAAGTTAAAAACAAACATTAACCACTTGAACGGTAGTATTCGAGTACCAGGAGATAAGTCTATCAGTCATCGCTCTATCATTTTTGGGAGCTTGGCTGAGGGCGAGACTAAAGTTTATGATATCTTGCGTGGCGAAGATGTATTATCAACTATGCAAGTTTTTCGTGACCTCGGCGTTGATATTGAGGACAAGGACGGTGTCGTTACCATTCAAGGTGTCGGTATGGATGGTTTGAAAGTTCCTCAAAATGCTCTCGATATGGGGAATTCTGGGACCTCTATTCGGTTGATTTCAGGTGTTCTTGCTAGTGCAGATTTTGAAGTAGAGATGTTTGGAGATGACAGTCTTTCTAAACGCCCTATGGACCGTGTGACCCTTCCTTTGAAAAAAATGGGTGTTACTATTTCAGGTCAAACAGAGCGAGACTTGCCACCTTTGCACTTAAAAGGTACAAAAAACTTGAAACCTATTCATTATGAATTGCCGATTGCCTCTGCTCAAGTTAAGTCAGCCTTGATTTTTGCGGCTTTGCAGGCTCAAGGTCAGTCTGTCATCATTGAGAAGGAGTGCACTCGTAACCATACAGAAGATATGCTACGTCAATTTGGCGGAGACTTGAGTGTCGATGGTAAGAAAATCACAGTCCAAGGGCCACAAAAACTAAGTGGGCAAACGGTTGTTGTACCTGGAGATATCTCCAGTGCAGCCTTTTGGTTAGTTGCAGGTTTGATTGTTCCAAATTCTCGAGTGGTGCTTAAGAATGTTGGTATTAATGAAACACGTACAGGTATCATCGATGTTATCCGTGCTATGAGTGGGAAATTAGAGATTACTGATATTGATCCAATTGCTAAGTCTGCAACCTTAACTGTCGAAACTTCAGACCTAAAAGGAACCGAGATTGGTGGAGCCTTGATTCCGCGCTTAATTGATGAATTGCCAATTATCGCTCTCCTAGCTACTCAAGCTCAAGGGCAAACGGTTATCAAAGATGCAGAGGAGCTTAAGGTCAAAGAAACTGATCGTATTCAAGTTGTCGCAGACGCTTTAAATAGCATGGGGGCAGCTATTACTCCTACAGCAGACGGAATGATTATCGAAGGAAAATCTACCCTCCATGGTGCTAGAGTCAATACCTTTGGGGACCACCGTATCGGCATGATGACAGCCATTGCAGCTCTTTTAGTTGCAGATGGAGAGGTCGAATTGGATCGTGCCGAAGCTATCAATACTAGTTACCCAAGCTTCTTTGATGATTTGGAGACTTTGATTCATGGCTAAGGTTTTACTAGGATTTATGGGTGCAGGGAAATCTACGATTGCTAGAAATTTAGCACCTGACTTCGTAGATATGGACACCCTGATTGAAGAACGCTTGGGAATGTCGATTGCTCGTTTCTTTGAAGAAAAAGGAGAAGCAGCCTTTCGTCAGGTAGAAGAAGAAGTTCTAGCTGACCTGCTAAAGACAGATAAAGTTATTTCCACTGGTGGAGGGATTGTTATTTCGCCACGTAATCGATACTTACTCAAGCAAAATCCAGAGAATATCTACCTAAAAGCAGATTTTGAGACCCTTTACCAGAGAATTTCACTTGATAAGGACAATCAACGTCCGCTATTTCTAAATAATAGCAAGGAAGATTTGGAAGCGATTTTTAATGAAAGACAAATCTGGTATGAGGAAGTGGCTAGTCAGATTGTTGATGTATCAAGATTAAGCCCAGAGGAAATTATAGAGGAACTGAAATGAAAATTGCCTATCTAGGTCCCAAAGGATCTTTTTCGCACCATGTGGTGCAGACGGCTTTTCCTCATGAGGAACTAGAGCCTTTTTCAAATATTACGGACGTTATCAAGGCCTATGAACAGGGTTTGGTAGACTATTCAGTAGTACCAGTTGAAAATTCTATCGAAGGTAGTGTTCATGAGACCTTGGACTATCTTTTCCACCAGGCTCGCATTCAAGCTGTGGCAGAGATTGTTCAGCCAATCCATCAACAGCTGATGGCAGTATCAGGACAGTCTAAAATTGAGAAAATCTTTTCTCACCCACAGGCCTTGGCACAGGGGAAGAAATTTATCGATGAGCATTATCCAGATGCTCAATTAGAAGTAACGGCCAGTACAGCCTATGCTGCTCGATACGTTTCCGAACATCCGGATCAACCATTTGCAGCTATTGCTCCAAAAAGCTCGGCTGGAGAATATGGATTAAAACTGGTCGCTCAAGATATTCAGGAAATGGAAGCCAACTTTACTCGCTTTTGGGTTTTGGGGCCTAACTTACCACAAATCCCTTTGGAAGCAAGTTATGAAAAGATGAGCCTGGCCTTGACCTTGCCGGATAATCTACCAGGTGCATTATATAAGGCACTTTCTACCTTTGCTTGGCGCGGGATTGACCTGACTAAGATTGAGAGTCGTCCCCTTAAAACAGCCTTGGGTGAATACTTTTTTATCATTGATGTAGACTATGCTGATAAAGAATTGGTCTATTTTGCTCAAAAAGAACTAGAAACGATTGGAATCCAGTATAAAATACTAGGATCTTACCCTATCTATACCATACAGGATAAAGGGAAGGAGAAGGAATGACTAGAGAGAATCCTCTAACACACCATGAAAAATTACGTTATGACTATCTCTTGAAAAATATTCATTATCTAAATGAAAGGGAAAGAAGAGAGTTTGCTTTTTTGCAAGCGAAGTTAGATGGTCAACAAGACGTACGTCCGGATGTAAAGGAAGAGATAGATAAATCAGAATATCAAGGCTTTTCTGAATCTAACACCGGTCTACCAAGTTATACAAATCGTACTCGTTCAAGCCGACGTACTAGTCAATCTCAACCAAAAGCTAAGCTTCCAAAGCAAAAGAAACCCAAGAAAAAAAGAGCTTTTCGAATCAAACGTATTCTTGCTTGGATTGGGATGCTCTTGCTATGTGCTGCAGTTGGAATGATTTTCATGTTCCTAAAGGGATTCCAATCAGCGAATCCGAACAGCTCAAATGGGCCCAAAGATGCTAAAGCTGCTCAGGTTGAAGTATTCAATGGACAGGATACTCGTGATGGAGTTAATATTCTTATTTTAGGAACAGATGGTCGTATCGGACAGAATAGTACAGAAACACGGACAGATTCCATTATGGTTCTAAATGTAAGTGGTAAGGATAAAAAGCTTAAGCTGGTCAGCTTTATGCGAGATAACCTAGTTTATATTGATGGCTATAGTCAAGTCATTAACGGTCAAAAACAAGCAGACCATAAGTTGAACTTGGCCTATGAATTGGGTGAACAAGAAGGAAAACAAGGGGCTGAAATGGTCCGTAAGGTCCTTAAGGATAATTTTGACCTAGATATTAAATACTATGCTCTTGTCGATTTCCAAGCCTTTGCGACTGCCATTGACACGCTATTCCCTGACGGAGTGACCATTGATGCTCAGTTTTCAACCCTAAACGGAGTTCCAGTTACAGAAGCTACGGTTGGAGATGATTTGCATGCCACAGAAACTGAATCACCAACTCAAACCATTAAAGTTGGGACACAACAAATGAATGGTTCAACACTTCTCAACTATGCACGTTTTCGTGATGATGATGAAGGGGACTATGGACGTACTCGTAGACAGCAACAAGTCATGACAGCTGTTTTACAGCAGATTAAGGATCCTACCAAACTATTCACAGGTTCAGAAGCTTTAGGAAAAGTATTTGCCATGACATCTACCAACATTCCTTATACCTTCTTACTGACTAACGGTTTATCAGTCCTCGAAGGCGGTCAGAATGGTATTGAAAAACTAACAATACCAGAGCTTGGTGACTGGGTAGACGATTACGATGTCTATGGAGGACAAGCCCTTCGAGTAGATCAAAAGGCTTATCAGAACAAGCTAGCCCAAATGGGATTTAGATAATATGTAACAATCGGTCAAAGCTTGAAACATCTAATAAAATAGGTGCTTCAGGCTTTGATTTTTCACATAATCAGATGGATTTTTTGACCATTTTTATGGTATAATAAAATGATGTAATTCTGATGTAATTCTATAGAAGAGGAAGAGAATAAGATGAGTGATTTAAAGGCAATTCAAGCTCGTAGCTTAGAGATGGCTGAATATTTTGTCGCCTTTTGTAAAGAACATGGCTTGCTCTGTTATTTGTGTGGTGGAGGAGCGATTGGAGCTTTACGACATAAAGGGTTTATCCCCTGGGATGATGACTTAGATTTCTTTATGCCGCGCAAGGACTATGAAAAACTAGCAGAGTTATGGCCTCAATACGCGGATGAGCGATATTTCCTATCAAATAGTTCTAAAGATTATGTAGATCGCAACCTTTTTATCACGATTCGAGATAAAGAAACGACTTGTATCAAGCCCTATCAACAGGACTTGGATCTTCCGCACGGCTTGGCTCTGGATGTTCTTCCCTTGGATTACTATCCTAAAAATCCAGCTGAACGTAAGAAACAAGTACGTTGGGCTCTGATTTATTCCCTCTTTTGTGCACAAACCATTCCAGAAAAACATGGAGCCCTCATGAAATGGGGTAGTACGATTTTATTAGGATTAACTCCTAAATCACTACGTTATCGTATCTGGAAAAAGGCTGAGAAAGAAATGACCAAGTATGGTCCAGCAGAAAGTGATGGTATCACAGAATTATGCTCAGGTCCAGGCTACATGAAGAAGAAATATCCAATTCAAGCCTTTGAAGATAGCATTTTCTTACCTTTTGAAGGAACAGAGATGCCTATTCCAGTTGGTTACGATGCCTATCTCAGCACAGCTTTTGGTGACTATATGACACCACCGCCGGCAGACAAGCAAGTACCTCACCACGATGCTGTTATAGCAGATATGGATAAAAGCTATACAGAATATAAGGGAGTATATAATGCAAGAAAAAATTAGTATCATTGTTCCTGTATACAACGTAGAAAATTATCTTGAACGATGTGTTGAGTCGATTTTAAAGCAGACTTATACCAATTTTGAATTGCTTCTTATTAATGATGGTTCGACAGACAAGAGTGGTGAGCTATGTGATCAACTAGTTTCTAAAAATGGAAATATCAAGGTTTTTCATCTTGAGAACGCTGGAGTCTCTAATGCTAGAAATGTAGGTATTCAAAACTCAACAGGAGAATGGATAACTTTTGTTGATAGCGATGATTTTATTACCAATGATTATTTGGAAACTTTAATAAGCGCAGTTGATGGTGATGATTCTATAGGATTTAGTATAGGACGTCTCCATCATATAAAAAATGGTCAAATCACAGAACTACCAGTTTTTACAGGAAAAGAAGAGAAGTGGTCGACTGAGCAGACAATGAGAGAATTATTGACGACAAGTAAAACTTCTTTTTTCCCTGTTGCAAAATTATTTAAAAGAGAGATTATTTCAGATTTTATATTTAATACAGACTATCATTTGGCTGAGGATGCTTTGTTTTTAACAGAAATTTTATTAAAAACCAAATGTACAAGTGTATTTATTGATAAACCGATCTACTATTATGACCATAGACAGGGGAGTGCAACAACTTCTGTCAATACTCATGTATTTGATACCATAGAGGTCTATAAGATTATTGTTTCGGATGTTTTTCAAATATTTCCACAACTAAAAACTGAATTAGTGAACAGGGAGTGTTGGTCCTATATCACTGTGTACGATAAAATAATCTTTACAGAATCAGATCAATATCGAACAGAAAAAAATAAGTTGAGAAAGTGGATTTCCAATCATTTGTCTGAAATATTGAAAGATCCTTATTTTACTAATTTTCGAAAAATAGCCGTTTTGTCTCTCCTTGTTTCTCCATGGATTTATAAACAAATTGTCGGCTTGAATCAATAATGTCATTTAAAGGAGTTGAAGATGAATTTTTCAAAAACGAATGAATGCTTTGAAAAATCAAAATTTTGGATTTCATATCTGTTTGTTTTTATTTCAATTTTAAGCATGAGTTCCCTTGTCTATAAAGTAACTAACCCTGTCTATAAGGGATTATCAGCAGTTGTTGTTCTTTGTATTTGTTTAACCTTATTATTAAATTGGAAACGAATAGAAATCGATAAGAAGTTTCTGGGTTTATTTGGACTTTTAGCAGGTAGTCATCTAGTTGCCGCATTGGTTAATCGCTCGGGCCACTTGATGGGAAATATGGTTGAAATCTTCTTTATGATTACCTACATTTTACTATTTACTATGGTGAATTCAGAGTATCTTAAGAAGTTAATTCGCTTGATTGCAGTAACAGTCCAATTTGTATCTTTTTTCTCAGCTATATTTGCTTTTGTTCTTTTAATATTTAGAGTTTTAATATTATTTAAAATTGGAGAACAATCCTATTATTATGGTGTTATGAATGGACGCCTATGGGGAATTGTTAATCCAAATGCAAGTGCTATTTTTTCTTATATTAGTATTGTTTTTGCTCTATACCTTATTCATAAGGGAAGTAAATATTCAGTTTATTTAAAAATAAATAACCTGATTCAATTTATTTATTTTGCGACTATGCAGAGTAGAGGTGCCTTATTATCAGCTGTTTTAATGCTGGGATTTTATTCGCTTTTTATTGCCAGAGGAAATCTACTGAAAAAATGTCTCACATTTCTGGTTGCTGGTACCTTAATTGTATCTAGCAATATTGGTATTAGTTATGTAACTTCAGTATATATTTTAGCTGCTAAGGCAACAGTCATTGACTTAAATAAAGGTGAGTCTTATTCTGAGACAGAATCGGACGTAGCCAAGAAAAATGGGGAACTTCACCTAATTGAAACAACTCCAAGCGGACGTACTTACATTTGGAAAAATGCTATTAAAATGGGAAGTGCAAAACCATTATTTGGATATGGTGTTCGAAACGTCACTGATTATTATACAGAGTACTTTAGCAAATTTGAAATTCAGAATTCACTGATTGGTGGGAATTTCCATAACATATTAATTACAATTTTTGTAAGTTCAGGATTGTTTGGTCTGCTTTCTTTCATACTTTTAATAGGCTACATCACTGTACGATTTCTCACTTATTTAATTGTTTCTAAGAAGAATAGCGAAAAATTAATCATGATTCTATTTTTTGGTATTTTATTTGGACAATTATTTGAAAGTCAGATCATGTACTCGACAAACTTTATCAATATCGTATTTTGGTTAGTGATTGGTTATGGTCTAACGATCTGTTTAAAAGAAAAAAATATTCGTTATGAGGAAGTGACAGACATTTCTGAAATTCAACAGATGGAATTAGGAATCATGGAATATATTCATGAAGTTTGTCAGAAAATTGGTGTCAAATATTTCTTATCATATGGAAGTCTAATTGGTGCTGTTCGCCATCAAGGTTTCATTCCTTGGGACGATGATATGGATATTTGTATGCTTCGAGATGATTATGAAAAATTACAAGATTATCTGATTGCCAATCCAGATGAACGATATGAAGTTATGTCCTATAAAAATAACATCAATTATGTCTATCCTTTTATGAAGATTCAAGACAATCAGACCTACTTAGTTGAAGAGGATGTACGAATTGATTCGAATATGGGTATCTATGTAGATATTTTCCCTGTAGATGGGTATGAAGATGATCAGGCGTTTAAGGATAAAATGACTAAAATTATAAAAAAACGCCAATTAAGTTGTTATACTTTTAAAGGAATTACGAATACTAAAAGTGTAGTAAATTCAATTATCCGCTATATTTCTGTTATTATCTTTTATTTTACAAACACAAATAAGTATGTTTCTCAAATCGATGAATTGGCTAAATCAAGAAAAGTAGAAGATTATGAACAAGTAGACTATCTTATTTATAAAGATATGAATAAGCCTGTCTGGGAACGTAAATGGTTAGAAGAGGTTGAAATAGGCATTTTTGAAGGTAAGGAATTCATGATACCAAAACACTACCATGAAATTCTTACTTCCGATTATGGAGACTACATGCAGTTGCCACCAGTGGAGCAACAAGTTTCCCATCATGACTTCAAATTATGGAAAATTGTAGAGAATGGATAATTTTTTCGTTTTAGAAAGAGTAAATATTAGGAGTGACAAA
>FLSH01011036.1_pt1 | contig 15530 bp, 14 predicted proteins | sample 1550441 | NCBI WGS metagenome assembly FLSH01 (sample SAMEA4031756, study PRJEB14383) | metagenome | biome: human; feature: oral; material: saliva | place: Philippines | collected 2014 | reverse complement strand
TATTTAACATGCGGTGAACCCGATAGTTCATCTTTGATTTGAGGATAAGCATGTTACTTCTTACCCAGCGTTGAGCAATGATATTAATTCCGACAACAAGGGCAAGAGCAATAATATAAATCCATGCTGCGCCACCATTTGAACCGCTCAAGGCTGATACTGTATTACCGATCAGCAGGGACTGGCTCACAGGAATGCAGGCGATGATGGCTAGCGATAGGACGGTGCTCACTAGGGTCGCGGGACAGGTTTTCCAGGCTAGGCGGAAGGACCAGAGTATAGAGGAAAATAGATTTTTCATTCTCACCACGCTCACAAAGTCGTATGGAACTCATCTTTGAGCCCTGAAACTCCTCGATGAGCGGACATTGAAACACTACCCGTGCCTCATTAGTTATTAGTTACCCTACCTCTCACTGAAAGATAAAACACACATATTCGCGCGTGTCCAAGAATATTAAGCAGACATATCTGTGATAGTGCCGGACACCCAAGATCCAGCCGATACCTCCATCGGCAATACTGCCCAGCCCTCTTCGTCATAGTCAGTCATATTAAGTTCATATTTCGCCCCAATGTCATGTCCAGAAATATTAGGACATCAACCGCCGCACACCTTGCACGCCCTCGGGGACGGTGGGTAGAGTGAAGGCGTTATCTATCAAGAGCGACCGAGAGATCTGGCTCGTAGACGTCGCAGCAACCTCGCCAGTATCCCCACCGTCACGGTGCAGGGTACGGACAAGGTGCTCCCGCCAGGACCGATAGAGAAGAATACCCTTCGGCACCCCACGATGAGCCGTACCAGTAAACCGGTACAGCGCATCCCGCAGAAGAATTCACGCACCCCGCCGGTGCGTATCTATCGGGTGAACACGAAGGATGGTTATGACGACAGTTCACCCGGCTCTTTCTTTTGAGCTGTTCCCTCCGCGCTCACACGCGAGCTGCGAGTCGCTACTGCACACGATTGCGGAGCTTGAGGGCACCAACCCCGACTACGTGTCGGTCACCTACTCCGGTGACGCGAAGCGCCGCCAGAAGACCCTGGCGCTGCTCGACCACCTGGTACACGAAACCTCCCTCACCCCGCTGGCTCACCTGATTTGTGCAGGCCATTCGGTACACGAGCTGGAGCGTGCAGTCCGCCTGATTCTGGGCCTGGGCGTGCGCGGCTTCCTGGCTCTTCGCGGTGACATTCAGGAGGGTCAGGTTTCTGAGCTTCCTTTCGCCCGCTACCTGGTGGAACTCATTCGCCGCGTTGAGCGTGAAGATTTCGCCCACCTGGCGGCTGGCAAGGTGTCGATTGGTGTGGCGGCGTACCCGCAGAAGCACCCGGAGTCGGCGTCCCTGCTGCAGGATATTGAGATTCTGCTGTCGAAGCAGCGTGCCGGCGCGGATTTCGCGATCACTCAGGTGTTCTTTGAGGATGAGCGCTACAGCGCCCTGGTCGATTCGGCACGCCTGGCGGGCGTGGACATTCCGATTATTCCGGGCATCATGCCGGTGACCTCGCTGAAGCGCCTGCGGAACCTCTGCCAGATGGCGGGCATGGAAGTCCCGACGGACCTCGCCTACGCCCTAGAAACGGCAACCAGTAGCGCTGAGCTGCACCGCATCGGTGTTGAGTATGCGTTGAACCAGTGCCGCACCGTGATGGATGCGGGCGCACCGGGTCTGCACTTCTTCACTTTCAACGAGCATGCCGCGGTGCTGGATGTTCTGGATCAGCTGGACCTGCCGCGGTACAGCAACCGTTTCTCTCAGCCGCTGCACGAGCTGGAATTCGCCTAAACCGCGACCCACTCCACCCGATAACGCTCCTTGTCGGATGCGTTTCTACAATCTCCCCCACAAATATTCCGGGAGTTACGACCCCCGTTTCACCGCCCACCGCTGGGTGGCGAAACACCGGAACTGACTCCCACATCTATCCCCAGTAAAGGAAAAATTACTATGTCGAACACCGCATTCCCCGTCGCAACCATTGTTGGTTACCCCCGCGTGGGCCGCTTCCGTGAGCTGAAGAAGGCTCAGGAGGCTTTCTGGAAGGGCAAGGCAACCCTGCAGGAGCTGCAGGACACCGCCGCTGATGTGCAGCGCACCTACTTCGAGCGCGTGACCGCTGCGGGCCTGAAGGCTGATAACTACTCGATTCCGGCAACCTTCTCCTACTATGACCAGGTGCTCGACGTGGTTCGCCTGTTCACCCTGGTTCCCGAGCGTCTGGCTGAGGCTAAGGACGCACGCGGTCTGCTGGATCTGCCCGGCTACTTCGCACTGGCGCGCGGTACCGAGACCCTGCCTCCGCTGGAGATGACTAAGTGGTTCGACACCAACTACCACTACCTGGTGCCCGAGATTGGTGCCGGCACCGAGATTAAGCTGAACCTTGAGGCTATTGACGAGCAGCTCGAGGTGGCAAAGCAGGCTGGCGTGAAGGTTCGCCCGCAGATTGTTGGCCCGCTGACCCTGCTGCTGGGCGCTAAGGCTGAGCAGGGTTCCGCTGAGGACTTCTCCCCCATCGACCGTCTGGATGAGTTCGTTGCCGCATACGCTCAGGTGCTGGAGCAGCTGGCTGAGCGCGGTGTTGAGTGGGTTCAGCTGGATGAGCCGGGCCTGACCGTGGACCGTGCCGACAACGCGAAGGTCGCTGAGCTTGCTGAGCGCACCTACCGCGCCCTGGCTGCTGGCGAGAAGCGCCCGCAGATTCTGGTGACCAGCCCCTACGGTTCCCTGCGTGAGAACCTGCCGGCGCTGCTGGGTACCGGTATTGAGGCTCTGCACCTTGACCTGGTGCACGGCGTGTACTCGAAGGCTGAGCTGGAGTCTGTTTCTGCCGCTGGTGTGCACCTGGTTGCCGGTGTTGTGAACGGCCGTAACGTGTGGCGTGCGGATGTTCGCGCGGCTCTGAAGACTCTGGAGGCGCTGCCCGGCGCATCCGAGGGTGCCGTGTCGGTTTCCTCCTCGACCTCCCTGCAGCACGTGCCGCACGACCTGGAGCTTGAGGACCCCGCCGAGGTTCCCGTGGACGGCCTGGCATTCGCTGACCAGAAGGTCGCCGAGATTGCTCTGCTGGCTCGCGGCCTGGCTGAGGGTGAGGCTGCTATTGAGCCGGAGCTGAAGACTGCTGATGAGGCGCTGGCTCGCTTCGCCGCTGACCCGCGCAAGCACAACGAGGAGATTCGTGCCCGCGCCGCAGCTGTGGCTCCCGAGGACTTCGACCGCCCGACCATTGATGTTCGCCGCGCGGCTCAGGCTGACCTGAACCTGCCGAAGCTGCCGACCACCACCATTGGTTCCTTCCCGCAGACCGCTGAGATTCGCCGCCACCGTGCGGAGGCTCGTGCGGGCAAGATTTCCGCTGAGGAGCTGAACGGCTTCCTGCGTGACGAGATCGCTTCGGTCATCGCGCTGCAGGAGGAGCTGGGCCTGGACGTGCTGGTTCACGGTGAGGCTGAGCGTAACGACATGGTTCAGTACTTCGCTGAGAACTTTGACGGCTTCGCAACCACCCGCCACGGCTGGGTTCAGTCCTACGGTTCGCGTTGCACCCGCCCCTCGATCCTGTTCGGTGACGTGAAGCGTCACGGTGAGGGCCTGCGCGGTGAGGCGTTCACCGTTCCGTGGAGCTCCCACGCACAGTCGCTGAGCGAGAAGCCGGTCAAGGGCATGCTCACCGGCCCGGTGACGATTCTGGCGTGGTCCTTCGTGCGTGACGACCAGCCGCGCCGCGAGACCGCTAACCAGGTGGCTCTGGCTCTTGCCGACGAGATTGCTGACCTGGAGCAGGCGGGCATCCGCATCATTCAGGTGGACGAGCCGGCTCTGCGCGAGCTGCTGCCCCTGCGCCGCGATGAGCAGCCGCAGTACCTGGATTGGTCGGTGAATTCCTTCCGCCTGGCAACCAGCGGCGTGAAGGATTCCACTCAGATTCACACCCACCTGTGCTACTCGGAGTTCAACGAGATTATCGACTCGATTAACGCTCTGAACGCTGACGTAACCAGCATTGAGGCGGCTCGTTCGCACATGGAGCTGCTGGCTGACATTCCGGAGAGCTTCGTTTCCGGTCTGGGCCCGGGCGTGTGGGACATCCACTCCCCGCGTGTTCCTTCTCAGGAGGAGATTGAGTCCCTGCTGAAGGCTGCGATTGGTTACGGCACCATTGCTGACCTGTGGGTGAACCCGGACTGTGGTCTGAAGACTCGTGATTACGAGGAGACCAAGCAGTCTCTGCGTCACCTGGTGGATGCCACCAAGGCGATCCGCGCGTCCCTCTAGGAGGCGCCTATTGGTTCCGCTGCCTGCTGCGGGTTGACCGGATGATGGTTTGCTCGCGGTAACCTGCGGCAGGTGGCGGTTGTTCGGCTTCGTGCCGGTATGCGTACCGACTGTATGCCGAGCTTTTGGGGATAGATAACGGGCCCGCCCGCACGGATTCTTCTGCACCGTGCGGGCGGGCCTCCCTGTGTGTGCTTGGTGGCGGTGCTTGTTGGCTACGAAGGCTCAGGCTTAAGCGAATAGTGCTTCTTTGTTCCTGAACTAGTGGTTCGAGGGTAGATATTAACCCGCCTGTACGGTTGTGTGACCGTGCGGGCGGGTTTTCTGCATCCTTGGAGGGGCTACCGCCTTCTCTGCCACCCGCGTAACCCACTGAGAGGCGCCCAAATGCCCCTGAGAAGCACCTGTACCGGTGAGCTACCATCCGGCGCGGTGCCGGGCATCCTGTGGCTTGCGGGCGTAAGAACATAGAATGGAACCATGACTACTAACTCTGGAATCACTAAAGAATGGGTGGATGAAACCGTCAAGCCGGGCGACGATTTCTTCCGCCATGTCAACGGTAAGTGGCTTGCTACCCACGAAATCCCGGCGGATCGCCCCAAGGACGGCGGCCTGTACACCCTCCGCGATAACGCAGAGAAGCACGTGCGTGAGCTGGTGGAGAAGATCGCGAAGGAGCAGCCGGAGTCCCGCATCGGCGCGCTGTACAACTCCTTCATGGACGTTGAGAAGATTGAGGCGGACGGCCTGGAGCCGCTGCTGAAGGAAATCGCCCCGATCCTGAACTCGGCAACCCCCTCCCACCTGGCTGTGACCCTGGCGTTGCTGTCTCGTGCGGGTCTGCCGCAGCTGTTCGCCTGGTACACCAGCAATGACCCGAAGGACCCGAAGAATTACACGTTCTTCCTGTACCAGTCGGGTCTGGGTCTGCCGGATGAGTCGTACTACCGTGAAGAGAAGCACGAGCAGGCGTGCGCGGCGTACGTTGAGCACATCGCCCGCATGTTTGAGCTGACCGGTCTGGCTGAGGGCTTTGGCCTGACCCCGGAGCAGGCGGCTCAGCTGGTGTTCACTCACGAGTCTGAGCTGGCTCGTCTGCACTGGAACGTTGTGGAGAACCGCGACGCTGAGGCGACCTACAACCCGTACCAGGCGACCGAGCTGGACGAGAAGTTCCCCGGCTTCCCGTTCTCGCAGTGGCTGCTGGCGCTGGGTGCCGACCCGGAGACCCTGGGCCAGGTTATTGTGGCTCAGCCGTCCTTCTTTGAGGGTGCGGCTAAGCTGTTCACCTCCATCCCGCTGATGAGCTGGAAGCTGTGGGCTGTGTGGACTGTTCTGCGTTCGCGTGCGCCGTTCATGTACGACGAGCTGGTTCAGGAAAGCTTCAACTTCTACGGCAAGACCCTCTCCGGTACTCAGCAGATTCGTGAGCGCTGGAAGCGCGGCGTGGGCGCTGTTGAGAAGGCTCTGGGTGAGGAGATTGGCCAGGAGTACGTGGCTGTGCACTTCCCGCCCTCGCACAAGGAGAAGATGCTGGTTCTGGTCGGCAACCTCCTGGAGGCGTACCGCGAGTCTATTGAGTCGCTGGACTGGATGACCGAGGCAACCCGCGAGAAGGCGCTGGAGAAGCTGTCGAAGTTCGTCACCAAGATCGGTTACCCCGATAAGTGGCGTGACTTCTCCGCACTGGAGCTGGTGCCCGGTGACCTGTTTGAGAACCTGCGCCGTACCGGTGCGTTTGATGCTGACTGGCTGATTGCCCGTAAGGGTCAGCCGGTGGATAAGGCGGAGTGGCTGATGACTCCGCAGACCGTGAACGCGTACTACATGCCGCCGGCGAATGAGATTGTGTTCCCGGCAGCGATTCTGCAGCCGCCGTACTTCAACCCGGATGCTGACGATGCGGCGAACTACGGCAATATCGGCATGATTATTGGCCACGAGATTGGTCACGGTTTTGACGATCAGGGTTCCCGCTATGACGGCGACGGCAAGCTGGAGAGCTGGTGGACTGAGGAGGATTACGCGAAGTTCAAGGAGCGTACCGCAGCACTGGTGGAGCAGTACAACGCGTACGTTCCGGTGGGTCTGGACCCGAAGTTCCACGTGAACGGTGAGCTGACTCTGGGTGAGAACATTGGCGACCTGGCTGGCATGTCGATTGCATTGAAGGCGTACCGCCTGGCGTTGAAGAAGCAGGGCATTGAGTCGCTGGATGACGCACCGGTGATTGACGGCATGACTGCTATTCAGCGTTTCTTCTTCTCGAATGCTCGCGGCTGGTGCACGAAGTCCCGCCCGCAGCATGCTGAGGTGATGATTTCGGTGGATCCGCATTCGCCGGATGAGTTCCGTGTGAACGGTGTGGTGCGCAATATTGATGAGTTCTATGAGGCGTTTGATGTCTCTGAGGGCGATGCACTGTATCTGGCTCCCGAAGAGCGCGTGCGCATCTGGTAGCATCCCGATAAGGGTATATGCTTTATTGCGTATATAAGTGAGGCGCCCGCCCCGTGGGTTTATTCCACGGGGCGGGCGCCTTTTAGTTGCAGAAGCTATACGCTTCTAGACTGAAGCTTTTAGGACGCAGAAGCCGATGCTGAAGCTACTGCAGAAGCTGAGGCGGAAGAGGGACGAGCATTCATACCGGTCAGCTTCCATGCGCCGTTCTCGTACACGCCGTGCAGGGTGCGCTCGACCTCGTCCTTACGATCCGATTCAGAGGGAGCTTCCTGCACACGGTCCTTGCTTGCAATGAACTCGCCGGGATCCATAGTCAGGCGGATATTCCAGTTGTAGGTGTCACCCTCACGTTCGGGCTGCGCGGAAAGCATGGTGATGGTGACGGACGCGTCGTGCATCCAGGCTTCACCCTTAACCAGCTTCTCGCCAAGGGTGCCACTTGCCGGCTCAATCATGCTCTTCAGCTCGGACTTGTCGAGCGCGCATTCACGCAGCGGCTCGGTCTTACCGGTGCGCATGTAGTATTCCATGGCTGCGCCGAAGAACGCGATGGACTGGTACAGGCCCTCCACGCTGTTCTCGTTAGCGACGGCAGGCTTGACCGGTACGGGGGCGTTCTTGGACGGCTCGGTGCGGGTTGCGGGCTGGTAGTCGGAAGGCTTGGAGGTGTAACCGTCCAGGGTTGCAACGCCGGAGTAGTCGGTGCGTGCGGTCTTGGACGCAGTTACGGAAGCAGATGCGCTACCGGATGCAGATGCAGAGCCGCTGGCTGCCTGGGGCTGTGCACCGCATGCTGCCAGGAGGGTCGCGCCGCCGGTTGCCGCGAGCAGGCCGAGGGCGGATCGGCGGGTTACGTTCTTCATGGGTTCTCTCTATCTGTGGTGTATTTTCCGCACCGCGGTGCGGGTGATGCTTGAGCATCAAACGGGAAGACGGCACTACACGAGTGTAGTGCCGTCTTCCAGTATATGTTTTTTGGTTTGGGATTCTTTAGCCGCCGTAATAGTAGTAGTGGCTGTAGGAGCTGCCGTAGTAGTCGCTGATGACGATGCGGCCGCGGCGGCCGTAACGGTTGGAGTAGTAGCGGTTGTAGGGGGTGCGGCGCACGGTCGGGCGGTAGGTGGTTGCCTGTGCGGGGGTGAGCAGTGCGCCGAGGGCGGTTGCTGCGCCTGCGCCTGCGGCGGCGAGTGCTGCGCGGCGGGTGAGGCGTGCGGGCTTCTTGGTGGCCATGATATGCCTTTCGGGGTCGGTGTTTCTGTGAAGTGACATGGTGCGTGCACGGCGTGCGGCTGTGCATTAAACCTTTTTTATTGTAAGCCTCAACGTTAATGTTTTTGCCTGCAGAGTACACCTTCTAGTTGAGGGTTAGACCATGCGGGCTAGTCCACGTTTTTCGGTGTTTTTTCGACACGATTTTTGTTGAAATATCGGGCCCCAGCACCCTACCGGCGGGCTACATGTCCACTTCTGCTAGGCCGGTGATTTCCTTGTCCTTGATGTACGGGATGGTGGAGCTCCAGTTCATCCATGCCTTGACCTGGGCGGCTTCTTCGGGGTTGTTCATATCTGGCCAGCGGTCGTTTTCCATCTTGAATCGGGTCATTGCGAGGAGGTAGTAACCGTCATCGCCGGGGCTGAAATTCGTAATTGTCTTGCCTGATTTTGTTTTAAAAGTAACGCTGTCTGACTCGTCGCTATCAGAGGCCTGACTGTATGAGACTGCATCGATTGCGTTGAGCGGGTAGAAGACCATGTCTAGAAATGATTCGCCCCTTTCGATTCCTTCCGGCGAGATTTCGGTGTAATCCTCAACAGGTCCGTAGAAGAAGCAGATAGCCATGCACATGGCGCAGAACGCTGCGATGTCGTAGAAAAGGTGGAATCCCATGTCGCCGAGTAGGTGCGTTAGGAACATTGCGACAGGAAATATGAGAGCTACAAAGCCGGCCAGGATGATATTGCGAAGCTTGCCTCGGATGATGTGGATGTTTTCGGCGCGTAGCTTCTTGTCGTGGTGGCGGCTCATCTCATGGGCGATAGCGGCGCGGCAGATTTTGTACATCAGCCCAAGGCTTAGTACGCCCCATACGGCAATCATGGTGTAGGTAATTATCATGGTCGTTTCACTGACCTTTCTGTTTATCGGTGACTCGCAGCCTTCCAGCAACAGCGCAGAGGGTGCGGGCTCGTTCTCAGAGTAGCCGAGGAAATCGGGTGGTTAGGCACGGATTCGGACAATCTGCGAAGTGGTTGCCGAGTCTTCACCCGAGCATTGCGTCGAGTTAACCTCCCGTCCAGATACCGTGCGATAGGCTAAGAACGTGCCCACCACCTCACCGGGGCGGGCACGATTCACCAACCACCACACAAGGACGTACATACTATGAACGCTGCTGAAACCGGAACCCTTTGGGGACTGATCGTTGCCCTGATACCGGGCTACCGCATTAAGCTCGGCAAACCCACCCTGAACAAGAGGCAGAAAAGGCCCATCCTGGCATATATCTTCTTCTGGCTTGTGACTATTCTCGGGTTTGTTGGTATGCCGCTTATTTGGCTGTCTCTTGGCCTCGGGAATGAGCAACCAGGAACAGAAGACTTTACTGTTGCAGTTTCTGGTCTCATTTTTAGCATCGTGTCTCTTGGTCTGCTGGGTGCTCTCCCTTTGAATCATTGCTACGCCTTCTACCTCGAGCTGCGCGAGGACCACGTGCGGTGGCGTAATTGGCGGTGGAAGGAACGCACCTTCACCTACCCCTCGATTACGTTCGCCCACGTGGAAAACAACGGCAAAAACGGGTTCCTACGCTTCGGCAGCACCGAAATGGGTAAACGCACCTGTAGCTTCGACCCCTACCAGTTCGATGCGACCATCCTTATGGCGCAGGTGCTGTACCGTGACGATCACGGGCGCTGGGCTGAGGAGGACGGTCTGGATGTGATGAGTGTGGTTGGGATGTATGGCTCTTCGCAAGATATTTATGCCCAGTTTTATGACTTGTGCGAAACCAAGTATGTTGTTGGGCAGACGAAGAGTGAGCGTCAGAAGCGCCGCCGCCGGGCTGCCCGTAATGAGGCGCGTAGGCTAGAACGCCAGCAGGCGCGTGAGGAGGCACGCCGCGAAGCGCAGCAGGCCAAGAAATCCCGGAAGACTAACGAGGAATGAGGTAAGTGATGGAATCTCATAACAAATGGTCAGAAAGAATAACAATGCTTTTTCTGACGATGTGCGTTGGATATATCTTTTTTATTATTCCCATAAATCTACGTGATGACAGTGACGGTTTCACCGCTACCTGCACCGTAACTAAGGCGTACACGCAGGAGCGTCGCGGAACGGACCTGGGCGGCATGACTGACATTGGTTTGAAGGGGGTCTTTGAGACTGAGGAGTGTGGCACGCTCACGATGTACGAAGCTCCCGAAGGGTGGAAGATTCCTGCATATGTTAAGACCGCGCAGCCCGGGAAAAAGTACCTGTTCCATGTATCTAATCGTTCAAACAGGAAAGATCGAGATTTTGATACAACCCGCTTTGAAGAGATCAAAGAGTAACAGCCCGCAGCTCCAGAGCCAGCAGAGAACCCACCAGACAAGACAGTAAGAGAGTAGGAAAGCAATGTTCCCATGGATTAAGAAACTCACATCCCCGGAAGCCAGAACTTTCATTAGTCTTGTTCTGGGTATGGGGTTATTGTTTACATTCATGCACTATACAACGCATATCGAAGATAAAAATTGGTACGCCGTATGCACCGTGAAATCAGCTAGAGTTGAAATTGTTGGGGGTCAGGTGTCAAACATGACTGACACTTCTCCCAAAGGTATTTTTGAGACAGATGAATGTGGTGTTATTGAAATGTATAACGCTCCAGATGGCAAAAATATTCCGGAGTATGTTTCCCAAATTCAGACGGGAAAGAAATATAAAATGTATAAATCATTAAGCACAAGAAATGATGATAGAGATTTCAACACTGTTCGCCTAGAAGAAATCAAAGAATAACCAGCTCATGAGCTAAAAATAGAGCCTCGGGTGGTGCGATTCTTCAAATCGCACCGCTCGGGGCTTTCCATACGGCACTAGCAGCCTATTTCGCTTTATCCGCACCTTCAACGATGCAGGGCCGCCCCCGAGCAGCTCGGGAAATCGGGTGAGTACGCACGGATCCTGGCCCTCTGATGACTGGTCGCTCAGTCTTCATCTGACCCTTGCATGCAGTTAACCTTCTGGTCAGATACGGTGCGATAGGCTAAGAATGTGCCCGCCACCACCGGGGCAGGCACGATTCACCAACCACCGCACAAGGACGTACACACCATGGGCACAACCGAAGTAAGCAGCGAAGCGCACAAGGCAACGAAAGCCTAGAAACCTAGCACAGAATAACAGCCCGCAGCTCAGAAAGAAGGTGAAGAGCAGTGAAAAAGAACTCCCCGAGGAAAAAGAACTCCCCGAGGAAAAAGAACGTTTCAAAGAAAAGAAACAATTCAAAGAAAAATGGTTACCCAGAGGTAAATTACATTACCGAAACTGGGGCTCCAAAGAAGATTAACAAAAAGAAATACACCAAGAAAAAGAAGAATAAAGTCGACCTCAAAGAGTATCTTCGCAAAAAGGCAAAAGCTGTGTGGGATGCACGCGACGTCATCATAATCGTGGCAGTCATGCTAGGGTTCTGCGCGTCCTTACATTTCATGACCAACTACAACCCGGGCAATGAATCCGCTATCTGCACTGTCACCTCAGTCGAAATCGTTGAGCATGAGGACCCCTACTCAATCTCCGGTGAGTTCGAAACGGAGGAGTGCGGAATCATCACAACATGGAACGCCCCTGATGGTATACCCATCCGCAAATACCTCCAGAACTTTGAAACGGGCAAGAAATACAGGGCGTACAAGTCCTTCGATACCCGCAACGATGAATTCGACTTCAGCGTCCTCCGCTTTGAAGAGATCAAAGAGTAACCCCACCCCGCAGAAAGGAATCCACCATGGAAGATATCGGCGACTTTATCATCGGCTTTTTTGAAGGGGCCATCGCGTCCTCAACAACCCTGCAGCGAATATTCCTGTGGATTCTTTTCTCTATCTCCATTCTTCTCATGTTTGTCCCCACCGTGACGGGTGAATACGCGTGGGGCATCCTATCCATCTCCGCAATGCTGTTTTCCGTGGTGATGATTGACGGCACGCACAAGCACAGTGTGCACGATGCCAAGAATGGCGGCGCGTACCACTACTTTCTGCTGACGGTGGGCACGCTCTGCGTTGTCGCAATTGTTCTGCTCGCTGCTCTCTCCCTGGTGGGTGTCCCGCCGGTTGCTTTCACCCCGCAGGTGGACGGCATCAATTTTGCGCCCTGGTATGTGGCGGCGTCCGCGCTGGTTCTTCTGCTGTTCTTCTACAATGCCGCGCAGCCGAGTGACGAGGTCCCTAACCTGCACCGTATGGAACGCATCAACCGGTACGTGCGCGCGGTGGTGCTGGGTGTGAGCGCCCTGATGGTGCTCCTCTGCCTGGTTATTCCGGTGGTTTCGTTCGCTGCTGCCGGTTATGAGCCTGTGGGCGTTTCGGTGGTGCTGTGCCTGGTGCCGGTTTTCCTGATTTTTGTGCGCCGCACCCTGTTCAAGCTGTGGGCGGCGACCTTTGAGGAGGGTACTGCCGGGTATGGCGTGTTGCGCGGCTTCTGCGTTGCCCTGGTGGGTTTGGGAGGATGTTTGGCGGCGGTCCGTTTTGCCGCTGATGTTGTGCAGTCCGGTAGCGGGTTGTCGTTGGTGTACGTGGTACCGGTTATCGCCTCGTACCTGCTGGTGAAGAGGTACATGACTGTGGGTATCGCTATCCTCGAGAAGGAAGAGGAGGAGGAGGAGGACCCGGAGGCTGAACCCGCAGCCAGCTAAACCGTGGAACCCCGCGGGTTGAGGAGCCTTGTGCGCCAAAGCGCACGGTCTAGGATGATTCGCCCACCGGGGTATCCTTGGGGAAGGTACGCCACCTGCCGGTGGTGCACTTGCGGATATTCACCAACCACACGAAACGAGAACCCGTCATGCGCATTTTCCTGATTATTATCTGGGGTATCCTGGCTTTCATCTCGGTAACCGGGACGCTCTACATCATCATCAATTACGAGATTCAGCGATGGAAGGATAGAGCGCGCCGCCGCCAAGGCGCGTATATCCGACGAGTTAATCAGGCAGAGGCTCTTCTAACAATATTTACCCCTGGGTTCCCGTGTCTTGGTTTCTTTCTTCATCTTGTTGAGGAGGGGTCTCCAGGCTTTTGGTATGAACTGGGTGGGATACTTATGTCAATTATGTTCATGCTGTACGCCTGGTATGTCCATGTTGCCTATGTGAAGATTTCCCCTGAAGGTATTGAGCAGCGTATGTGGTCGGCGCGTACGACCGTTTACCCGGTCAACGCTATTGACGGAATCGAATACTATAAGGCACTTGCTGTAGATAGTCAGGACCTCGTCTCTTTCTATAGCAAGTCTGGGAAGCTGATTGCTGCTTTCTCTCCGATTATTCATAAGAATTATCGTCTGATGGCGATTGTGCGGTTCAGGATTGATAATGACCGTTGGCCTGATATGAATAATCCGAGTGATGTTGCTCGGGTGGATGCTCTAGATAGTGGCCCTGATACAGTCCCCTACTTTAGGGAGCACAAGAAGGTAACTGGTCTTGCCGACGTCTACATGTAGTACCGCACGGCATTAGTTTCGAACATAGAGAAAGCCCCTGGGTTGAGAGACCATCTCTCAGCCGAGGGGCTTTCTGCATACCAGGGTCAGCCATGAAACTCGGGTGGATACGGGTCCAAGCCCACCCGCCGGTGAATGGTCGCCCAGTCTTCACCCGAGCCTTGCACCGAGTTAACTTTTTAGCCACCTAACCCTTAGACCATCAAAGTGCTCGACATTTCAACTTGTCAGAGCTTTCAAGCACATAGAGTATCCTTGGGAAGGGTACGCCACCTGCCGGTGGTGCACTTCCGGATATTCACCAACCACATACGAAAAGAGGACTTTCATGTCTGAAAACACCCCGCAGCCGGCTGCACCGCAGCAGCCGCAGTTCACCCAGCAGGCACCCGCCGCACAGCCCGCATACGGCGCACCCGTCGAGGCTCCGAAAAAGAAGTGGGCGGCAGTAACCGCACTAGTCCTGGGCATTATTTCCGCCCTGACCGGCATCTTTGTCATTGGTTCGTTCCTGACCATCCCGACCATTATTTTCGCTGTGATCGCTCTGGTCATGGTCAAGAACGGCACCGGCAAGGGTAAGGGCATGGCGATTGCCGCTCTCGTGCTGGTTCTGGTGGCGTATATTGCGACCTTTGCTTTCTTCCAGATTCGTGCCGCGAACCTTGAAAAGTCTAACCGAGAGGCCCGTGAGGTTATCCAGAAGTGCGAGAACCACGAGCCCGGCTACTACATCACTGAGAAGGACGGTAAGCGTTACTGCAACGCTGGCGGCTGGGTCTACGAGATGGATAAGTAAACCGGCTTATTTGGTTCCATGATTAGCCGTCGCTGGTGGAGGGGGCGTTCGTTCACGCGGCAGTCGCCGTGTCTGCGAGCGCCCCTCAACCGTATCTTTAGTGAGCACTACACATCTGGACTATCTAGATAATTTCTGGAGCGCCACGCAGAAGCCCCCGCGGCCGAGAGTCATCCTCTCAGCCGCGGGGGCTTCATCGTATCAGCGTGTCCTCACGCGGCGAGCGTTAGGAGGCGCGGCGGCGCGAACGCAGCACCATCACAGTGCCGGCACCAAGCACCAGAGCGCCACCCACAGCCACAGACACTGCACCAAAACCAGTGCGGGCAAGGCCGCCCTGCTGGGAGCTAGCGCCACCCGACGCAGCAGACACCCCAGACTGACCCAAAGAGCCGCCACCAGTGCCACCACCGGAGATACCACCCGGGTACACTCCGCCAGCAGAACCATCAGCCGAGCCGTCAGTCGAACCCTGCGTGTTCACGCCACCGGCAGCACCGGAAGCACCAGCCTGACCAGAGCCACCTTGCGCGGTACCAGACTGTGCGGAGCCGGGCTGCTTAGCGCCAGCGGTACCGCCCGGGGTTGCCGAATCCACACGGCGCACACCACTAAAATCGTCCGCGGCAGCGTTCGGGTCCTTCGGCACAGCAGTCTCAAACGAGCACGCATCCGACGCCTTCTTACCCACAGCAACCGCAAGCTGCTGCACCGGGCTGTTCACCTCAGTACCATCAGCCAAGGTCGCGGAATAGTGCACGTCAAACATGTACTGGCCGGGCTCAGAGAACACCCAGTTCGCGTGTGCGTGCGTCGCGTAATCAATGTCGATTGTGGTCTTGCCGGTCGTCGAATCCAGCAGCACATCCGCGCCATTCAGCGACTCGGTGAACATACCGAAGCGTGCGCCCTCAGGCATGACCTTCGGCACCACGTGCAGGCGCACCGGGCCGCGCAGCTGGCTGTAGTCAATGTCCTGCGTGTTGTAGCCGGGCCAGGGCAGGCCGCTCTGCTGGGTCTGCGGCAGGCCGTAGAAGGCGGTGCCAACCGGGCCCATGAAGTTCAGCTTCTCGTCAGCCACACGTTCGGTACGTACGCGGCGGGCATTCTCGCTGACGGTCCACACGACCGAATCGAGCGGGCGCACGGTCGAATCAGCGTCAATGATGCCGCTGTCGTCACGCAGACCCACGGACAGCTGGCGGTCCTTCAGGGTCGCCTGGATGTCCAGGTGGCCGTGCGAAATCTTGGTGCGGCCGTCAATCT
>FLSH01000075.1_pt2 | contig 15582 bp, 18 predicted proteins | sample 1550441 | NCBI WGS metagenome assembly FLSH01 (sample SAMEA4031756, study PRJEB14383) | metagenome | biome: human; feature: oral; material: saliva | place: Philippines | collected 2014 | reverse complement strand
GAATGAGATTGATATAAAACTTGAACTTATTGTCCTGTCAAAAACAAGGGGAGTTCATGTTTTATTAACAGAAAGAAAGGCGGACATCCCCGATGAATAAAGGGAAGTCTACAATAAAAAGGTGGTTTTTGTTCATGGCCGTTTGAAGCGCAAAATGCCCACAAAATGGACAAAAAACAGACATTCAAACACAGATTTTCCGACAAGAATCGGGTGAATCATGGTTTTTGCGCAAATACTAAATGTTGTTATATCAACCATTTAGCCTTGGTTTCCGCAACTGTAGTTCAGTATAATTGTAGTGAATTAACGCAACAAGGGGACAGATTTCCCTACAAATACCCCTTTTTGGGGTGTTTTCATGGGGTTTTGAGTCGCTTATGAGCGTGTTGAAAAACATTTATTCACAGACTAAATTTATATTGAAATGCAGTACTTTGAAGCAACAACCGAGTTTGTTCTAAGAAAGAGCACGGGCAAGAAAAAAGAAGAAAAGCCGTGCAGCATTTACGCAAGCATTAAATGCTCATGGAGGGGGAAAGAGCCTATCTATTTGAGCACGGGCAAGAAAATATTGCCCTCACTATTTAGCAAATCAGGAAAGCCAATCTTTTCCGATTTTGAAGAAGGCACAAAGCCCTTTCAAGAAATGCGTGCCTTGGCAATCTATCTCGACACCATCAGAAAGAAAATTGATGATGTTGTATTTGAGGCAAATACAGCCAAAACTGAAATCGACTTTGACACGATTGATGAGAAGATAAAGGCTATCATTCAAGGGTCTACACAAGAACAAGAAATCACAATACTCGAGCGCTTTGTTGTGAAAGCGATTAAGAGTGCAAAAATTGCGCAGTTTCTGAATGGTGTTGCCGTTGTGTTTTTCAAAGAGCCGTTGAAAAAAGGGCTTTTCAGCAAGTACAACGTTCAGGAAATATGCGACTATATTTCAGGAATGGGAATCACAAATACTTCCCTAAAAAAGATGTCCACCACAAAGGTACAGAAGGTATTTGATTATATAGCCCACCAATATGCGCCCACTACCTATAACGGGATTGTGAAAGCAACTCGCAGCGCATTTCAAGAACTGCTTAATATCAATCTAAATTTGGAAGTGGTCAAGATTAAGGAGGGGGACAAAATTTCTCGTTGCATTCTATCAGAACAAGAGATCGAGATCGTTTTTAATGAGTGGGTAAAGATTCCACCCACCCGCGGCAAAATCAATCACTCAAAAGCAAAAGAAGATTTGAAATTCAACATTGAGATGACCAAGACAAAACATTTATATATTGGTTTCTTTCTCCTCCAATGCTTGTGCTGTGTGCGATATTCTGACCTCAGCAAACTTGTATCGTTCATTCAGAAGAACCGTGCTGAAATTGTGCAGCAGATTCAAGAAGAAGGCTGCTATTTGCTTGAATTGACGACTCGCAAATGTCGTGAAGAGGTTGTTATTCCCATTACTCACAAAGTGGTTGAGATTGTAGACAAGCTCTCATTGGATCGCAATCTTACCCCCTTTATGCAAACTCAATTAAAGCAAGATGATATTGTGCGCGCGATTGATTCATATCGCGATAAAAAATGCACCTTGGAAGATGTTATTTCTTGCATTGATAAGAACGATTGTGCAGCGTTCAAAGCTCTTCAAATCTATAACCAAAACAAGAACGTGGAGCAACTTCTAAGGATTCTAAGAAACGGAAATAATAATAACAACCAAGCAATGAATCAACACCTTCAAAAGTTCTTTTCTCAACTCGTTCAGGAAGAAAAAATTGAAGATGAAGAGGTTTTGCAGATGAAAAAATGCGAGGGACGCACTATTTATATAAAGGTAAGCAAGTGGAGTATTATCAGTTCACACAGCGGCCGTGCAACTTGGTGTTGTAACGCATTCAAACGTGGCCTTACAGAAGCCCAAATCATTGCAGTTTCAGGACACAGCGATTTCAAAACCACTTATCGGCATTATTTGGACTATAAAAGTAAGCGTGAAAATCGACGGGCTGAGGCGTTGCGCGGTTTTCAGCTACAACAACAAGCAACTGCCTTTAATATGCAATAATCTGACATTCTATTTATATATTTTTCTTTTATTTTCTCCTCTACATTATCCCAATTGGGAGGTGTAGAGGTTTTTTTGTGCGCTTTTTTCTTGTCCAACCAAGGAAATGTGCACTTTTTTCTCGTTTTTCTTCCTCAAAATCGCGCAATTTCTCATTATCGTGATATTTATATATAAATAAAATATATATACAGAATGATCAAATATCTACTTATTAGCGCTTTGGTATTAAGCGTGCTATTTTATTCCCTCTTGTTTTTTAATGTGCATTGGGCAGTGGTATTTTATGCCTCATATTGGTTTGAAGCAATTATAAGTTCCATTCTCGGATTTTGCCTTGCAATCCTCTTATATAATAATGAAGATAATGATGAGAAGAGATGACAGCGGTGGAACAGAAAATAAATGCCCAAGAATTGAAAGACTTCCAATTAGCAAAAACGCTCCTGACTTCTCATTTCAAAGCCCAAGGCATAAAGGTTCAGACATTCACGCCACGAGAAAAGGGCTGTTCTGTGGACGCCCTTATTGATATTGAATATAAGAATGAGAAACGGACGCTTAACCTTGAAATAAAGGAGCGGCACAAGAATAAGGATTTAATGCAACGATTCCCATTTGCTGAATTGAAGGTTGAGAAACTGAACAACATGCGATTGGAGAATAAGAAGAATGGTGGAGATTTGAAATACCTTTCCCTTTATACCAATGAAGAAAACGGAGAACTTGAATGCGCGTTCTTCTTTGACCTTAAAGACAAAGACATTCAGAACGACAATTTCCCAATGCGTGATTTCAATTCAGGAGCTTACAAGAAAGAAGATGGATTTCAGCAGCCCCAAGATGTCAATTTGAAGTTTGACATTCAGGGCATTCCCTTTGTAGGAAAGAAGATGGTGCAGTACCAAACAGATTATCACTATACTTACATGAAGATAAAGAACACGCAATTTGATGAGAAATCGGGTATTTGCGAGAAGTTGGTTCTAAACATTCCACTCCGATTTGCCAAAATCATATATCTCAATTCCAAGTATCAAGAAAAATACTCCTTTTTATTTGGGAATTCCGACAATAAGAAGTATAATTATAATATAAGAACGACATGCCAACTATAAACAAACCAAATAAAAGAAAGAGGGACAACAGCAGAAAGAAGCATGGATTGCAAGCAAAGATTCAACGCTTGATTTATAATACCTCTCATTGGCGCAAATTGGTTGCCGCTAAAAAAATGATTTCTCCTCTATGCGAGCGTTGTTTGGCGCGGCAAGAAGGAGAACGGGTAAAAGCCGTTGAAGAAATTCATCATATCATTCCAATATCTCGTGCTGCAAATGAATTGCAGATATTAGAACTTGGATTTGACCCCTCAAATTTGATGTCCGTGTGTTGTCAATGTCATGAAGAAATCCACGCTGAAATGCGTGCACAACACAAAAGAAAATTCACGTCGTGAAGGCGTTATTTCATTCATATTAAATTGTTTTTCACTTGTCCAATTGCCAAAGTGTTGGTGATTGGACATTTTTTTGCGCAAAAATTTGTTTTTTCATCTCGTTGTTAGTATTATTATGATATAAGACACTATTTATTTAGTGAAAACAATTTAATAAAGACATGAAGAACAATCTAAGTACAGTGACCTATCAGGTCAAGCCAAAAGAAGCAGTTGGCAAAATAACATTTCAGGAACATGATAATCTCAATGTAGGACAAACGCTCGCTTTATTATGTATGGGTCGTTGCCTGTGCGCAAATTATAAGCACAAAGGGGATAACCTAAGAATGCACGAGAAGAAAGCTGATAATTTCATTTCCACGCATTTTGTGTTTGTGGATTGCGATGGTGCAGATATTAGCGCAACGCAATTTTGTGAGAATATCAAGGAAGAATATAAGCCCTCGTGCTATTATTCCTCATATAGCGATGATATAAACGGAACTCGTCGTTTTCATCTCCTTTGGTTCTTTGATGAACCATTGAACTATATCCAAGCACAGACAACGGGCAAATTTCTAAATTCCGTTTGCGTGAAAGCAGCAGAGGGGAAAAATGTCGCAATCGACACTTGTAATAATCCCTGCCAAATGCTTTTTGGGTCGTTTATGCCCAATGAGAAGGGCAACACTAATAAGCTATACACATACAATGAAATTATCTCCTCTGATGAGTTTCAAGAGTTTGATATGAATGATATTGAGGAGAAGGAAGTGAAACACGCTCACAAGGCCAAAAAAGCCCCAAAACAGAAAGAGAATGTTCCTTTCATTGATTTCAACATGATTAAATCGTTCCTTGAAGATTCAGACGCTGTATTTTTTGAGAAGTACCAAAACACATATTTCAAGGGGTGGCAAAATTATCGCTATGAAAAGCCCAATGAATGGTTAACTTCACCTGAATCAGGCATTGCCTACCAATATACAGATGAGAATTATTTTGCGTTACCTTATTACATTCACAACGGGCATTTCTCGGAATCGTCCTCGGAAAGCATTAAGAATTGGTTCATGCGTGAATTGGCCATTTCAATGCTTATAAACCAAGGAGCAGATATAAACCGCGTTGCATATCGCTTGCTTTTGAAGATAAGAGAGCAAAACGTGGATTCAGAAGGTTTGCTTGACCAACATGCGATTGTTTCAGCAATGGAACGCGCTGCAACTATGACAACACAAGAGATTGAAGAGAGATACAAAGAACGCCTTTCATTCTTGCGGAAAGTATCAGCGCTCAAATCGGGAATCATTATCAGAAAGAATAAGCAGAATCGAGATTTTGGGTATAATACCCTTTTGTCCATGGTCAAGAAAGAATTGGTTCTTTCAGTCGTTTCAGGTATGGAAACACCCCAAGAAGCATTTGAGATTGTAAGCGATAAGTTTCCACGTTTGGGTATAAAATTGGAATGGATTCAGAAACTATATTGCGAGAAGGGATTTACCCAAGAGAAGAAAATGACCAAAGTAGGCCTACAAATAAAAGCGATTCAAGACCTAATCAAGGAACATGGAGAGTTGAGCATTAGAAACATGTTATCGTTATTACAGGAGAAAAGCATTACTATTTCAAGGGGTACATTATGTAAGCGTTTGAAGGATATGAAGGAGTTGGAAATCTGACATTTAGTTTTTATATATTATTTTCTTTACTACCACTATGCGTTTATAACGTGTGGTGGTTTTCTTTGTATATAGGTTTATTTCCGTTCTCAGAGCGTTTCTAATCTGCAATGATACATTGTGTTACTCGTCTATGTATCAAGTCTTAGAATCGTCGTTTCATTGGTTGGTTGTTGGGTGTGATGAGGTGATGAATTTTAATGGTTTTTAAGTGTCCAGGTTTTTATTTCTGACATACATTCTTCTCTGTTCACCTCTATATAATAAAAATAAAATACTGGACACCAATAACCCAACGAGTGGGAACGAGTTGTAATAAAAAGAAAAACCATGATTACCACAAAGTGGAATCATAGGAATAACATAGGGATAATCCCATAATAGGATTATATCAATCATGGAATAACAATAACCATATATCAACCATGCAATAACAACTCATGAACGAGTGAAACGAGTTGCATGAATGAAATGAATGAGTGAAACGAGTTCATGAATAAATGATTGAAAAGAAAATCCCCTATATAAAACCAATAACGAGATGAACAATACAACAATCGCAGATAACATATATCATTATATCCAACGATACCCCGATTATCAACGTTTATATCCGTTCTACTGCATTATATCGTTCATTATGTGGAAACGTTCAGGTGGTGGTAATATAGCGCTTATATGGAGGAAAAAACGCAATTAAATATCCGCGCAACCTTGACAATTTCCAAGTATCGCACTATTTATTATAAAGGACAAATGAAAAACGACAATGAAGAGAAAACCAAACAGCGCAAACAGCTATTCAGACGCTTTAATTGCGGGGCTTATAGAAAGATATGGAGTCGTGAATGATGAGAATGAAGTGGAAATACCCGATGAGTGGTACTATCTCATAGACACTTTCAAAATGCAATATAACCTCCAAAAGCAATGTGAGAAGGAAATCCGAGAAAAGGGGATTTGCAATTATGAGAACGGCGCAAAGCGACACCCCCTATTAACCACATTGAAAGAATTGGTTGCTTCCAATATGCGCATTCTTAATCTCATTGGGGCTAATCCATATTATAGGGAGCGTTGCAAACCAAAGGAACAAGGCAATGAAGATATAAGCGCAGAAGATTTCATCAGCGCATTAACAAGTTCCAATTATGAAGGAGAAGAGTGACAATCGGGGCAACCTTGATTCTCTTCTCAAATATAAGCAATATGCACTTGATGTTGTACAAGGAAGACAAATCGCTTGCAAATATGTAATTCAGGCGTGCGAGCGTTATTTGTCGTGGTTTGATAGACCTGATTTCATATTCAGACCTGAAAAGGCGGACGCGGTAATAAATTTCATTTCCAAGTTGAAGCATTATTCAGGCCGTTTCAATCGCAAACCGTTCATATTACTCCCATATCAAAAGTGGATGATATATTCAATCTTTGGTTGGTATTACAAGGACGACCAAGAAAAGAGAATTACAAGAAAAACCTATATGGAATTATCAAGAAAGCAGGGCAAAACGGCTTTTCAATCTGCTATTTCATTGTTTTGCCTTTTAGAAACGCCCGCCGCCGAGTGTTATATGGTGGGCAACAACGCCAAACAAGCCAAAATCTGCTTTGATATGTCCTCCAATTTCCTTTCTTCAATCGACCCCAAGGGCAAGTTCTTTGAAAGGTATAGAGACTCAATCAAGTTCAACGCAACAAAGTCCAAGATTCAAGTATTATCCAATAACAGCAGCGGAAACGACGGCTACAGTCCATCATTTTTTGTGCTCGATGAAGCGCATGAACAGCCCGATTCCAAGGCTTGGGACGTTATGATTTCAGGCCAAGGGGCACGATATAACGATAACTGTTTGGCCGCAATTATCACAACAGCGGGATTTAATAAGTACCTATTTTGCTATGAATATCGGCAAACGTGTTTGGAGATTCTTTCAGGTCTGAAAACCGACGTCTCACAATTTATCGCAATCTATACCCAAGATGAAGAAGATGATATTTTCAATGATGAAGAATGTTGGATTAAAAGCAATCCAAGTTTGGGCGTTACAGTGAGCAAGGAGTATTTAAGAGAACAGGTTGTAAATGCAAAGAACAACACTTCATTATTAACGGGGGTTCTTACAAAGAATTTCAATTTGTGGTGTGATAGCATGGATACATGGATTACACACGATGAACTCTTAGCATGTTCAAAATCGTTTGAATTGAGCGATTTTAATCCTGATGAGGACTTATGCACGGTGGGGGTAGATTTGGCCTCAGTTAGCGATCTTACGGCGGTCTCTGCCCTTGTATTTAAGGGCGAGAAATATTATTTTAAGAGTTGGGCATTTGTCCCTGAAAGTTGCCTTAATCCAAGCAATTCCAATTGTGAATTATATAGGCGATGGAAAAGAGAAGGTTTCTTGCAAGTTACGGGGGGTAACTGTACTGACTACGATAAAATTTTAGAGCTTCTCGGAAATTTCCCCCTTACCATTTCAAGTATCGCTTACGACCAATGGAATGCAACTCAATTTGTAATTCAGGGGCAAACGCTTGGTCTTCCTTTTGAACCTTACTCACAAAGCATATTCAATTTCAACCGTCCGACTCGGGAATTTGAAAGACTTCTCAAAAGCGGAAAGGTCGTGCTCGACTATAATCCAATTACATTGTGGTGTTTCTCCAATTGTGTTTTGAAGCATGAACCATCGTGTGACAATGTGAAGCCGATTAAATCAGGAAGCGGAAAATCAGAGAAGAAAAGCGGTCAAAATAAGGTGGACTTGGTCATTTCTCTTCTGCAGTCACTTGGCAGATTCCTCGAGCAACCCCAATTTGACACCTCAATATAATATAGAAAAAATCAATAATACCAATGAAAATATTTGGTTTCAACATATCCAAAAGGGAAAAGCGGAATTTTGAGCCGTCTATTAGTTATGAACAGCAGGTTGCAAATGCGCTGAATTTCCCGTTCTTAAATTTCAATGAAAGCCCTTACACGATCAGCGGATTTCATCGTTGTGTTGAGCTTATAAGTAGCAGCGTTGCAAATCTTCCAATTAGTGTGCTGTTCATTGATAAGCAAGGGAACAAGAAACAAAGGAACAATCACCGATTGAATGTTGTGTTTCAGAATATGCTATTAAGTCGTTATCAATTCATTCATAACCTTGTGAAGGACGTTATTACAAGCGGCAATGCGTTTGCTTATATTCATCGTGATAACGGCGGCAATGTGAAGCAAATAACATACATGCAGCCCTCAGAAGTTCAGGTTGTATATAACAAGCAAAAGGGGGAATTATACTATCAGATTCCAAGCATATCCAAACAACAAAAGATTGAGCCTTATGATATAATTCACCTTGTGCAGAATAGCAAAGATGGAATTGTTGGTACTTCAACTCTTAGCCTTATGAATCGCACATTAAAAGGAGCGGGCTATGCAGAAGCAACGGCCTTAAATCTATTTGAAAATAATGGGCAAAGTCCAAGGGGCATTCTCACAGTGGAAAGTCAACTCTCAAAGGTACAACGTGAGGATATCAAAGAAAAGTGGGTTTCAAACCTTTCAAGCAACGGCGTTTGTGTATTACAAGGTAATATGCGTTATCAGAGCCTTTCATCAACGGCAAACGACCAACAATTACTTGAAAGCAGAAAGTTCCACCAAGAGCAAATTTGTCAGTTTATGGGCGTGCCTCCTCAATTATTGGGAATGGGAGAACCAAAGAACATTGAAGAATTGACCAATCAATTTTTGACGTTTACATTGCAGCCAATCATCACGCTTTTAGAGGAAGAATTTACGCGCAAATTATTTGCACCAAGCGAGAAGAATTTCAGAATTGATTTAGATGAAAATTCAATGCTTAGAATGAGTAAGAGTGCGCAAAGTCAGTATTATTCAACGCTCTTGCAAAACGGCTGCCTTTCAATCAATGAGGTTAGAAATGAATTGGGCTATGAAGCAATTAAGGACGGTGATAATCACCTGATTGCCTACACAGATATTGCACAGAATAAAATAAATTCAGACACACAAGAAGAAGAAAATGAAGGAACAGAAGGAAAAGGAAATTGAGAAAAGAGGTGGTGAACTCGCTATCCAATATGAAGATAGAATCGTTTCAGGCTATGCGGTCATTTTTGAGACATGGAGCAACGACCTTGGTTTTTATGAGAAGATATTGAAGGGCGCAATTACAGAAGAAACAATTAAACGTTCAGACGTTATTTGCAAACTAAACCACGATGATCAGAAGATATTAGCACGTTCCAAATATGGAGAAGGCAGCCTTATATTAGAAGTCGATGAGAAAGGCCTAAAATACACTTTTGAAGCCCCACGCACTCAATACGGGGATGAACTCTTGGAATACCTTAGACGTGGTGATATTACGGGGAGTAGCTTTGCATTTACAATAGCGGAAGGTGGTGATGAATTTTCTTATCAGTGGCCTTTTGATAAGGACGCAGATCCCGTTTTGTGTCGTGAAATCTCAAAGGTTGATTTATTATTTGACGTTAGCCCCGTGTTTACCCCCGCCTATGAAGCAACAAGCGTTCAGAACAAGCGCAAATTGGAAGAGGTGGAATTGAAGAGCACTGAGATAAACAATATCATGGACGCGACGATAAAAGAATTTGAGAATTTGTAATCCAAACGTTGTAATTATCACGATAAGAGACTATTTATATTATATGAGAAGCACATATCATATTAAACAAGACATAGAAGAGAAACGGAAATTGAAGGAACAAATCGTTTCAGAAGTCCGTGAAATCTGCGAGAAGCGGAAATTGGAAATCCGTTCATTCTCTCATGATGATAAAATGAAGATGGATAATTTCCGCAAGGACATTTCTAATATCAATGAGGAAATCAATGAATTAGAAACAGAACTCAGAACCAAAGAAGAAAATTATAATTATAATAACAATACAGAGAAACAAATGGAAAAGAGAAGCTTTTCATTACTTGGCGCAATCCGCGCAGTATCAGAAAATAGAAGTTTAGACCCAATCGCACAAGCTGTGATTTTAGAAGGTCAGGCAGAAATGAGAAATCGTTCCCTCTCGTTGGTTGGCCAAATCCAATTACCCACCGCCGTTGAAGAGCGTGCAATCACTGTTCAAACAGAAGGTGAAGACGTTGTTGCAACCAATCTCATGGACGTGATGGGTAGTCTTAAAGCTAAAAATGTCCTCGTTCAGGCGGGCGCAAGAGTACTCGAGAATCTTACGGGTGATGTTCAATTCCCGTTATCTTCTTCTGCAAATTGTAGTTGGGAGGGAGAAACAAGCGAGACGGCCGCAACTGATATGACATTCACCCACGTGAAATTATCTCCAAAGCGTTTGTCTTGCGTTGTAGACGTTTCCAAGCAATTCTTGTTACAAGATTCCGCAAGCGCTGAGCGTGTAATCCGTGAAGAGATTCTTTCAGCTATCAACAGCAAGTTAGAAAAAACGTTCCTCGGTGCTGAACAAGGCACAAACACCATGCCCCAAGGCCTTTTCTACAATAACGGAACACCCCTCACAGAAGTAGCAAAATTCAAAGACCTTACAGACCTTGAAGCTGATGTTGAGAATGCAAATGTTGATGGCAAAGTTGTTTATCTTCTTTCTCCAAAAGCTAAGGGTGCATTGCGCAACATGGTGAAGGGTGATAAGACGACAAATCTTGTATATGAAAACGGCGCAGTTGATGGAACGGAAGCCCTCAGCACAAGCAACATTGCAGAAAAACGCTTTGCCTATGGTGATTTTTCTAATGTTGTAATTGCCAATTGGGGTAATTTGGATATTACTGTTGACCCAATAACAAAAGCAGCAAGTGGCCTTGTGCGTTTGGTAGTAAATTTCTACTGCGACGTGAAAGTGCTTAGACCTGAAACAATTAAGGTTGGTGCATTGAAATAAGATTCATAACGATTAAACAGATATGGCAGAAGAATTTGTTACATTGGAGATGATAAAAACTCATCTTAATATAGAACCTGATTGGCATGGGGAAGATTCCTATCTTCAAAGTCTTATTGACGCGGCAAAAGTCGTTGTTGAAATGCATATCTGTGATAATATTGATGGCATAACGAGTGAGGGGCAAAAACCCCTTGCTCATGCTATTAAATTGCTTGTTGGTACGTGGTACATGAATCGCGAGAGTTTATCTAATCTCCAACGCGGCAATCATAGTTATGAATACATTCTCTCATTATATAAGAATTATAACGGTTGATAGATATGTTTGCGGGAAATTATTGTATTAAATTGCGAGTCGGGACGCCTGAATTCCAAGAGGAGCAAGACGTTACAGCACATAGCCCAAATGTAAAGCAACCGCCTTTTGATTGGAAAGGTGCAGGTTATTCACAACGGAGTATTAGACCAAAGAGAAAAGAGGAAGATATGAAGGTAATCTTTTGTCGTGAGGTGAAAGATAGCGCCTCCAAATATGGTGAATATGGAGAGGCTATGCGCCCAATTACAAGCCGTTTATTTGCAGTGAGAGATTATCATGATTACAATTACATTTCAGAGGGCAAAATCGTTCAGCTGTTGAGTTCAAAAGTACTCAACCAAAAAACGGAAGAATATAGTAACACCTTTCGCGTTGTTGAGATTCAGCATAAGCCTGAATTGAAAGAATTTTGGCTCTTTGTTGATAGGACGCAAAACGGTATAGAATATTTCTAAGTATGAAGTTAGCAATCACAGTAATAAGGAACACGGCAAAGAAGTTCATTTCTGATATACAGAAGGAAAGTTTGAAAGCAAGCCGCAAAGCAATAAATAAATGTGGGTTGAATCTCAGGAATGAGGTGAGAAAGAATCTCCGTTCATCAGGCATTCATATAACCGACGCTCGCAAAAACAAAAACGGCAAGCTCTACAATGATAAGATATTACAAGGCGTGAGAGCGGGGAAAACATTCCGCAAGGACGACAAAGGATTTGCCCGCTACGTTAGGATTACAAAGAACAAACGGAACAAACGCTCAGGTTGGTTCAGACTTGGATGGTTGGACAAAGGTACAAAACAGAGAACAACAAAAAAGCATTCAACGGGTTCAATGATTGGAGCGCATTTCTATGATTCAGCCCTTGCAAGTTATCAATCCAAATTTGGACAAGAGTATAACAATGAAATGAATAAGGCTTTGACCAAATTAAAGTAGTAGAACAACAATGATAAACACATTTTATTTAGGCGGTTTGATAAGTCACAATCTGATAATGGCAATATGGGGAAATGCGGACAATGTACAAACCGAGAAAGGCGCGGAAGTTGATGAGCCGTCGTTTAATATATACCCAATTGTCGCATTCCCAAGCAATGATAATTCAAGGAATCAGCGTTGGATCACTTTCAAAAGGATAAGCACCACCCCAAGTTATAGCAAAGATGGGCTTGTATGTGATAAGGTGGAATTTGAAATCAACGTTTGTGCGGGTAGTTACTCGGAAACGTGTGTATATGCCTCTTATATCAGACATCATTTTTGCCAAGGAGACGTTTTGCGAGACACTTATAAAGTTGAGGAAGCGCACACATTCTTAAAGCATTGCCGCCTTGAAGACGCAAGCGAGGGTTTTGAGCAAGACGTTTACATACAAACGCTCACATTCAGTGGAGAAGTCTATTTCACGGAAAAGAAAGAACAACCAACAACAAAAACAGAAGATTAAAATAATAAATTTATTATATACACAATTATGGCAATAGTAAATGGTTCAGACCTTATGTGCTTCAATGGGCAAAACAAGTCGCTCGTTGGCGTTGCAAAAGACCACAAATTAGATTTGAAGGCCACCACGAGTGAAATTTCAAGCAAAGATCACGGCCTTTGGAAAAGTACAGAAGTAACAGGTTTTGAATGGAATATCAGCACAAGCGCTTATTATACTGAGGATTATGATAAGATGGTTGAGTTGATGTTGAAGAGACAACCAATCGATGTTGTTTTCACGGTCAAAAAAGAAAACGACCCCACAAAATCGGTCTATGATGGTGATTACAATTCTTGGACACCCGCCGCGGGTGGTTGGATGGGAAAGGTACTTATCACCTCAATTTCTGCCTCGGCCACAGATGGTGAAGTGGCTACTTATGACCTTGAATTACAAGGCGTTGGGGCATTAAAAAAGCGCACGGTGGCGGCCTGAGAAAAAATAATTTGGCAAATTGGTTTGGAAATTGAACCAAATCGGAGTATGATATTGAAGCACGAGGGAAAGTCCCTTGTGCTTCTAACATTTTTAATTTATATATATATGAACAAAAAGTATTTTGGCCTCATTATTAGAGGAATTGATTACAACATTGGTTTCAACGTGCACGCATTGCTCATGTATGAAAAGCTCACAAACGCAAATCAATCGTTCAGTCTCAAAAACTTAAAGGACTATTGCACCCCCAAATCATTGGATGAGCTTTGCAAATTGTACTATTGCTTTATTGTAGGAAACAGACCTGAATTAGAACTTCCTTATGAAGTATTTCTTGAAGCTCTCGACCTCCAACCATTTAAGTTGACGGAATTTGCTGATTGGTTGGATACTGCAATTGAGGAGGAGTTTTTTATTGGACGTGTTGAAACCGATGAAAACTAAATAATTACTAATTGATTTGGATTTTCAACCCCAATAGGGTATAATAGAAATGAGAGGCACGAGGAAAGGCCTCGTGCTTATAATATTAACTAAATAAATAATTAAAATCATGTTCACTGAATTTGAGTACTCAAATGAAATTATGAAAATTAAAGGTATTGACGTTGTGGTTGAGTATAACATGCGCGCATTGCTCATGTATGAAAAAATCGGCGGCCAATTCAATCCCAACAACTTGGAAGATTTTTGTTTTCCCAACAACTTGGAAAACCTTTGCAAACTGCTTTATTGTTGCGTTGTAACAGGTACAAGTGACTTGGATATTACCTATCAAGAATTTATTGATGAACTTGGCAAGTCACAATCCCCATATGTAGTATTATTGGAGTTTATAGACTTTCTAAATGATATGAAGATGGAGGAAGCCGATGAAGAAGAAGCCGATGAGGAGTAAATAAATTGCTTTGCAAGTTGGATTTTTAAGACCAACAGACTATTTATATAATGAGGGGTATGAGGGAAACCTTGTATCTCTCATTATTCATAACAATATAGATGACAAGTAAAAATGAAAGTAACAATCAAAGGACAACAAGAAGTAGAATTGCGCTATTCAATGCGCGCGTTATTCCAATATGAGAATATTACGGGGCAATCATTCAATCCCAAAACGATTCAAGATTTCTGCACATTCTTCTATTGTGTGGTGTGCTCTTCAAACAAAGACCTTGACATTACATTTGACGGTTTTATTGATGAAGTATTAGACCCACAACCTGAACTCATGAGTGAATTTGCTGAATGGTTATCAAATACCATGCAGAAGAACACGTTTTTAAGCGGACAAGTTGAGAAAGAAACCAAGGGTAAGGGCAACAAAAAAAAATAGTCCACGAGCTGTTCAGAATACTATGTTTTGAATTTAAGTGCTGCACAATCCCCTATTTCTTTGATGAGATGCAAGAATATGAGATACAAGATATAATCTCAAGTTTGGAGCACTATGAACGCGGCGATTGGGAAAGAACTCGTTTCCTTGCTTATTGCAACATCCAAAAGAGCAGTTCAAAGCGCCTTTCTCCCACCGACCTTATTACATTCCCATGGGAAAAAGAAGACAACAGCACAGACCAAATAAACGGCAATTCCGAGCCTTTGAGCAAAGAAGATATACAACGGCTTAAAGAGCAAGCAAAAATAATATCACAGACATTAGAAGACCAATGAAAAACGACTTTTCAATACAACTAAGTGCCAATGATCAGAACCTAATTAAAGCGCTTGACAACTCCCAAAACAAACTTGCCAAATTAGAAAGTTCATTTCAAAAAGCAGGTTCTAAATCAAAGGTTTTTGGTAGCTCAATGGAAGGACTTGGCAGCCAATTACAAGGGCTTTCAGGACAATTTGAGGGCTTATTATCATCGCTTGGTGGTTCAATGGAAGGATTAACGGGCGCAATTGGCGGTGGAGTTTCTGAGATGTTAGGCAGTCTTGGCGTTCTTAGTGGTGGTTTTGCTGCATTAGGAGCGGCCGCCGTTGGTGCTGTTAGTCTTATATTGAAAAGTTATGATGATTTACGGAGTGAGATGAACAACTTCCAAGCGGTTACGGATGTGAGTGATGAAGAGATGAAGGCATTTGAACAGAGCGCCCGTGATTTATCTAATTCCACGGGCGTTGCTGAAAAATCTATCATTGCACTTCAAACTTCACTCGTGGGGATAAACCCTCAACTCTCGACCAATCGGGAGGCACTTCTAAAGAGT
>FLSH01004497.1_pt1 | contig 15598 bp, 15 predicted proteins | sample 1550441 | NCBI WGS metagenome assembly FLSH01 (sample SAMEA4031756, study PRJEB14383) | metagenome | biome: human; feature: oral; material: saliva | place: Philippines | collected 2014 | reverse complement strand
TCCTAACGGAAAAGGATAGTAATTAGAAGTTAGGAGAATAGTATGGGTGCAGTAATAGTATCGATTTTTGTTTCGTTATTAGCAACAATTAGTGGTCTTTACTTTATGTATCAAGACAGAAAGAACCGTAAATCCTAACGGAAAAGGATAGTAATTAGAAGTTAGGAGAATAGTATGGGAGCAATAGTAGCATCGATTTTAGTTTCGTTAATAGCAACAATTGGAGGTCTTTACTTTATGTATCAAGACAAAAAAGACCGCTGAATCTATGCCAATTCGCTGCTATATTTAAGGCAAATGGCATACAACAACTTACTGAAACCCTATCGGCAAGTTGCAACATACATAGATATAAAAAGGTGAAATCGTTGTTGATTTCACCTTTTTTTATTAAGTTTGCACTGTGTTCTTTGCACTTTTGTAAAGAAGACACACCCTTTGAGAAACAAAAAAGGAACAAGAATGAAGATGGATATAACCAAAATAAAGAACTTTTTTACCACAGAAATGTGGCAAAAAACAGAGTATATGTCTAAACGTAAAGGCATTGCTATTAGACTGTTGCAGAAGTTTTACCTTACAATAAAGTTCTTTATAGAGCGCGAACACATAACTTTCGCAGCTCAACTGTCGTTCTCTACCATTATGGCAATAGTGCCAATTGCTGCCATGATATTTGCTATTGCCAACGGTTTTGGTTTCGGTAAGTTCATAGAATCGCAGTTTAGAGATATGCTTTCGGCACAACCCGAAGTGGCAAACTGGCTGCTAACACTCACACAATCGTATCTTACGCATGCCAAAACAGGCATTTTTATTGGCATCGGACTACTTATTATGCTCTACAGTGTGTTCTCTTTGATAAACACAGTAGAGCGTGTTTTCGACAGTATATGGCAGGTTAAGGGCACACGACCCATCAGTAGGGTGCTCATAGACTACACCGCTATGATGTTTCTGGTGCCAATCAGCATCATCATAATGTCTGGACTGAGCATCTATCTCTACAGTTTCGTAGAAAATTTAAACGGTTTTCTATTTCTCGGAACCATTGCACGCTTCTCGCTACGCTACCTTCTGCCGTGGACAATACTAACTTTTATGTTTGTAGTGCTATATGTTTTTATGCCAAATGCAAAGGTTCAGCTCTCCAAAACAATAGGACCCGCTGTGCTAGCCAGCCTTTTAATGCTCGCCTTACAAGGGTTCTACATTCACGGACAAGTGTTTCTAACAAGCTATAATGCCGTGTATGGATCGTTTGCAGCACTTCCTTTGTTTATGTTATGGATGCTTATGTCGTGGTATATATGCCTATTTTGTGCCGAACTCTGCTATATAAACCAGAATTTAGACTACTACCAATGCACCATAGAACCAAAAATGGTTTGCTATAACCACTTTCTTGCAATGAGCGCCACCGTGTTAAGCTACATTTGCCAACGCTTTGCCAACGACGAAGAACCATACACGGCTTTAGAACTAGAGGAAAAAACGGGCATTCCTATACGTGTTACGATGGCTATATTGGACAGATTGAAAACCATTGAACTGATTACCGAAAACCATTTGCCTACAACTAACCGAGTTACATACACTCCTACGCACGACACTAACAACATTAGTGTGGGCGAACTGGTGGACCGTATGGGAACAGAACCTACACAAAACACCGAACTTACCCACCATTTGCCTGAATATGCATGGCAAAAAGATGCATACAAAAAGGTGGAAACTATTCACAAAAACTATCTTGACGCTCTGAAAAACATAAATATTAAAGAACTTGTAAACACACAAACATAACACAACAACACGTCTGCAACGAATTATTCACACACAAAATTGGGAGTGTTCGTTGGGTGTTTCGTGGGTGTTCGTTGTGTATTTCGTGGGTGAACGTTGGGTGTTTCGTGGGTATTCGTTGCATTTTCGCAATCCGTTGGGACACATTTGGCAAACCGTTAGCAGCATTATCGCAAACCACAAGCAGCCGTAGGGGTCCGATTTATCGTGCCCGCATATACGTATTCGCCACGCATTCGCAATCCATTTGAAATGCCTTCACGGAACGTTCGCAACGTGTTCATTCTCTGTATGTTACATCTTCGCTATGCAAAAGTATGGTTTTTGCGCCACAAAAGTATGGTTTTTGGCGTGCAAAAACCACCTTTTTACATTGCAAAAACCCCCTTTTTGAAATACCAAAATGGGGTTCTGAATTTAGAGCATATACGACAATACTAAAACACAGAATGTTTTTTGCTGCCACACAAATGGGCGGTGGATATGTAAAAAAAATGATTCGATAATGGCTGAATGTATCTTTACAAATTAAAAAAGCGGACTTCGCAGCCCGCAAATATTATATAAATTAGGGTATTAGCTAGTAAGGTATATAAGATTGTTTCAGGATAACGAATGTAAATGTACACTATTTTCATTTAAAAACAAAATGTTTGTCGGCAAAAAAACACCTCTTTAACTAATTTTAAAATAGTGTGCGATAACAATCAGTATAGTCTGCCCTTTTCAACAAATATACCATAAAATTAGAGTTACATAAGTTTTACATTTTAGCCACATATAAATGGCATTTAGAAAGCATAATAATGGAAACAGAAAACAAAAGTTATGGTAAAACAAAAACTAACAAAACAAAACGACACATTATATATATAGCAAAAATGTAAGCTATATACAACAAAAATATAAGCCATATTCAGCACGAGAATACAACCCAAGATGACGAAGAAAAAAGTGGATATGGTAAAGTTAAAAGCATAAAAAGGCAATGGAAAAGAACCAAAATGGCGAAGAAAAAAGTGGCTAATAACAGAAAAGTTATCCTGAATCAATCGTCTTCTACCTAATCTATAACTTTAACTGAAGAAAACTTTAATAAACTTAAATATAAACATTTGAAGAGCATCACTGCCCCTGAGAAAAATCGTATACAGTGTTTTAAAAACACAATTTATAACAACTTACTTATTAGAAGTAATGTTTTTTCTACTTTTAAGATGGTAGCAAAGATAGTAATAAATAATTAAAACTACAAATAATTCACTGTTTTTATTCATTTATTTGCATTTAATTGATTTAAATCAAGTATTATATTGCAAAACAATACATATTTTTCCATAAAACTATACACCGAGAAAGCAAAAAGCCTTCCATAATTTCAACAAAACAAGTAGTTGGCTATCAAGATGCAGAAGAGATAAAAATGAGTTAATTCCTTTGCCATTTACATTTATTATAGTACTTTTGCAATGAAGTTTAAAAACGGTAACAATGATGTTTAAGAAGAGAAGGTGGCACTGTCTACCCGGGCAAGAGCCAACCGAAATGGATAAAAAAATAATGGAATTCGAGAAGAAAGGAAAGCTTGTACCTACTCGAAACCTTATAAAAACTCCCGAACAAATAGAAGGAATACGCCGTGCTGGCGTTGTAAACACAGGTTGCTTAGACGCTGTGGCAGACGCTATTCACGCCGGAATGAATACACAAGAGATAGACGATATATGTATGGCGTTTTGCAAAGAACACAATGCCACACCTGCATGCCTTAACTACGAAGGCTATCCAAAGAGTGTTTGCACCAGCATAAACGAGGTGGTATGCCACGGAATACCCAAAAAAGAAGACGTTTTACAGGAAGGCGACATTATAAATGTGGATATGACGTGCATTGTTGATGGCTATTTTGCAGATGCAAGTCGTATGTTTATTATTGGAAAAACTACTCCAGAGAAAGAACAATTGGTGCGTGTTGCAAAAGAATGCTTAGACATTGGAGCTGCAGCAGCTAAGCCTTACTCGTTTGTTGGAGACATTGGACACGCCATAGAAAAGCACGCCGAGAAGTACGGATATGGGGTTGTGCGCGACCTTTGTGGGCATGGCGTGGGCTTAAAGTTCCACGAAGAGCCCGAAGTTCTACACTATGGACACAAAGGAACAGGTATGCTGCTGGTGCCAGGAATGGTTTTCACCATTGAACCAATGATAAATCAAGGCACATGGAAAGTGTTTATAGATGCCGACGACCCATACGGCTGGGAAGTAATAACGGGCGATGAACTACCATCGGCACAGTGGGAACACACCTTTGTTATGACCGATAACGGGGTAGAAATACTTACTCACTAAGCCAAAAACACAAAACAGCAACATAAAAAGGCTACACAGACGGTGCGCAAACAGCACAAGAAGAAAACAATAATGAAGAAAAACGAGGATATTTATATACTTGGCATAGAGAGTAGCTGCGACGATACCAGTGCAGCAGTACTGAGAAATGGTGTCATTCTTAGTAATGTTACAGCCTCACAAGACGTTCATAAGGCGTACGGAGGCGTTGTTCCAGAGCTGGCTTCACGGGCACACCAACAGAATATAGTGCCTGTTGTAGACCAAGCTCTTAAGCGTGCCGGCATAACAAAGGAACAATTGTCTGCCATTGCCTTTACACGCGGACCGGGCTTAATGGGAAGTTTGCTCGTGGGTGTTAGCTTTGCCAAAGGCTTTGCAAGGGCTTTGGGCATACCACTAATAGACGTAAACCACTTGCAAGGACACGTTTTGGCTCACTTTATTAAGGAAAACGACGACGATAATAGCCAACCTCCATTCCCATTTATATGCCTTTTGGTATCGGGAGGCAACTCGCAAATAGTTAAAGTTAATGCTTATAACGATATGGAAGTACTGGGACAGACCATAGACGATGCCGCTGGCGAAGCCATAGACAAGTGTTCTAAGGTGATGGGATTAGGATATCCCGGCGGACCAATCATAGATAAGCTCGCCAGAAACGGCAATCCTAAAGCATATAAGTTTGCCGAACCAAACGTTCCAGGCTACAATTACTCGTTCTCGGGCCTAAAAACGTCGTTCCTTTACAACCTTCGCGAGTGGATAAAAGCCGATCCTGACTTCATAGAACACCACAAAAACGACCTCGCAGCCAGTTTAGAGTTTACCATTGTAGACATTTTAATGAAGAAATTGCGTAAAGCTGTTAAAGACACAGGCATTAAACACGTTGCCGTAGCAGGCGGAGTGTCTGCCAATAATGGGTTGCGCAACGCCTTTCACGACCACGCTGCACGCTTCGGATGGACTATATACATACCAAAATTCAGCTATACCACCGACAATGCGGCTATGATTGCCAGTGTGGGAACATTTAAATTTAAAGACGGAAAGTTTGCTTCTATAGACCTTCCTGCCTTTAGTAAAGTTACATTTGAATAGATATTAACGACTATGGAATTTGAAAGTAAGATATTATCGCGCCAAATTGGCGACCTTATTTATGCCTCTGGCTATTCGCTTGGTACGGCAGAAAGCTGCACAGGTGGACGCATTAGCGAAACCATTATTGCTATTCCAGGTGCCTCTAACTATTTTAAAGGGGGCATTGTGGCATATACCGACGAGGTGAAAATGCACATATTGGGCGTTTCTGCCGACACTTTGCAAGAACATACTGCCGTTAGCGAAGAGGTAGCAAAGCAGATGGTGAGTGGCGCTATTGATGCTTTACAGGTAGATTTTGCTATCGCCGTAACTGGAGTTGCAGGACCTGGAGGTGGTACTGCCGATATTCCTGTGGGCACAATATGGATTGGATATGGATCGAAAGACGACATTCGAACATTCAAAATTAACGAAAACTTCGGACGAGACATTAATCTTGCCATCGCAACCAATAGGGCAATACGCCTAATGCTCGACTTCTTAAAAGAGAAACTCAACGATAAAAAAACAGAAGAAGATAACAACGAACACGCTGTTCCTGACATGAAGGCGTAAAAAAACATTGCGGTTGCAACCATCGTAATATGCCATAAAAAAGCATTACAGATAGTTGCACACACCAAACAACAACAGATTGCTATGCTGTACACACAGTTCAAGCAATCTGTTTTTTAGTTTCTACCCACATATACCCTATTCACCGCAATCTAAAACAATATTTGGCAAAATTACAAAAACACACGTGTGCGAACACACTATGTAATTGACGCACGTCAAGAAACCAGTTTTTATTAAAAAAAATACGCCAAAACATTTTTCAGTATCGCCAAACCTGCGTACCTTTGCATCGTCATTAAGACAAAAAGGTTATTAGATTGTTTAGGTTAATAGTAATAGATTTAGGTTTTTAGTTGTTTTATTTAAGGAGAACAAAAGAGATTGTTCAAAGTAATAGGATTAGTTTAAGGTAATAAAAAATTAGATTGAATAAAGGATAACATACGATGCGAGATTTTGAGGGGAACGCCGAGAGGCGCGAACCTACAAATCAAGCTGAGTTAAAAATGGGCATCTTGCCTGTTTAAACTAACGAAAGCGCGAGACTGTGATGGTCTGGCGCTTTTGCATTATACCCCACTTTGCAAAGTGTTTGCCATATCTAAAAACCAAAATACACACCAAACCAAAATGCCACTGCACCTTGTTTCCGCCAAATTCAGCATCAGAATGCAATGGCAGTACACCTTATATATAATACCACACTTCGTTGTTCCGTGTTCTTTGTTTAGTATATTGCATTTCAAAAAGGGGGTTTTTGCAATGTAAAAAGGGGGTTTTTGCACGCCAAAAACCATACTTTTGTGGCGCAAAAACCATACTTTTGCATAGCGAATATGTAACATACAGATAACTAACACGTTGCGAACATTCCGTGAAGGCATTCTGAACGGATTGTTAATAATGCAACGTCCGCCCACAAAATACGTGGCGAACACTCCGAAAACACCCACGAAACATTCCGTCAGGCGTAGGGGCCGATTCATCGCGCCCGTATCCTAACATAATCAAATATACATATTCGCATAATCAAATATGTGTATTCAAATCACCGCACATGCATTTCCGTCCCCCATTTCGTGGGTGTATTCATATTCGCGGGCACGATAAATCGGTCCCCTACGGCTGCGAACGGATTGCCATTACGCTGCGAACGGATTGCAATAACGTGGCGAACATTCCACGAAATGCCCAACCAACGCTCCGTAAAATGTCCACATTCACCCACGAAATGCCCACGAAACACACCGCCAGGCGTAGGGGCCGATTCATCGCGCCCGTATCCTGACATTATCAAATACACATATCCATTTCACCACACACGCATCTTAACATCATCAAATACACATATACATTTCATCGCAAACGTGCATTCGTCCCCCATTTCGTGGGTATTTTCGTATATGCGGGCGCGATAAATCGGTCCCCTACGGCTGCTTGTGGTTTGCCATTACATTGCGAACGGTCTGCCAAAACATTGCGAACAGATTACTAAAACAATTCAAACAGATTGCTAAAACAATTCAAACGGATTGCTAAAACAATTCAAACGGATTACGATAACAATGCAAACAGGGTGCTATAACGCTGCAGATGATTATAAAAAACAAAAAAGGCACGTGGCAAAAAACCACGTACCTCCCATAAATTTATTAACTTTAAAATTTTTAGAAATTACTCTTCAACTACTGAGAAGTCTTCTTTTGAAACTCCGCATAGTGGGCATACCCAATCGTCTGGGATATCTTCGAAGGCTGTTCCTGGTGCTATGCCACCGTCTGGATCGCCTACTGCTGGGTCGTAAACATACCCGCAGGTATCGCATTCATATTTTTTCATAACGTCTTTGTCTTTATATTCGTTGTTAAATAATGCTACAAAGTTAGTCGTTTTATGTAATTCTTACAAGTTATAACGGTTAAATTATGTTATTGCTTCTATGTTTTTTTAGAATTCCACCGATAGTTTTGCGTTTATTTGTCTACCTGTTAGATAGTTAGGTACGGCATATTGCTGTCCCGAAATATCTGTAATCCAGTAGTAAGAGTTTACGTTGCTAATGCCAAAAAGGTTCAAGCAGTCTACGCCTACCCACACATTGCGGAATATAGAGTGGTGCGAACCATCGTTATTATCAAATATTCGGTAGCTCATACCTATGTCGGCGCGTTTGTAAGCAGGTGCTCTAAACGAGTTAGAACTTAGTTCTTGGTGTGGCGCAGAGAATGGAAGACCGTCTGCATACGCCAGTTTCAGCGACATTCTCCACCGTGTTGAGCCAGGAAAATAGTCGGTAAAGAAGAGGTTAAGGGCAAAACGCTGGTCGGTTGGTAGGGGTACGTTCTTGCCATTTAGCTTCATTGCGGTGTTCATAACACTTAAAGTGAGCCACGAATCGGCACCTGGTACAAATTCGCCGAATAGTTTTAGGTCGAGTCCGGTGGCGTGTCCGGAGGTTTGTTTGTCGCCAAAATAGGTTACTTTAACGTTGTCTACCGTGTAAGGAACCAGTCGTGATATAGCTTTATAGTATGCTTCGGCAGTGAATTTGAATGGTCTGTTCATCATTGTAAAGCGGTAGCTCATAGACGCTAATGCGTGTATAGACCGTTGCGAACGTGTTTTTTTGTTCAGCGAGGCATATATTACGCCATTCACGGTGGCAGTATCGCGCAGTTCTTTATAGAATGGTGCCTGATAGTATAGTCCTGCTGCCACACGGAACGATAGGTTTCTGTTCCAGCCGGGTGTGATATTGAGCGATGCACGAGGCGAAACAATGCTCTCTCCGTTAAAGTTCCAGTAGGCGTAACGCACACCATAGTTCAGCCTAAACAGTGTTGGTATAGAGTCGTTGGTTTTAAAATTCCATGTATCTTGCACGTATGTTTCAATGCGTTTTGCGTTTAACGTGTTGCGAGCGCGTAGCGAATAAATCATATCGAGTGTTTCTCCGTTGTGCGGAATGTTGTATCCGGCAGAGTCGCGATACTCATATTCGGCAGAATTTTCCTTTATTTTCTCCATTTTATAGGTGAAAGCGCCTTCTATTTTGTGGTTTCCTACACGGTGCAACAGCATTAATTTAAGACTTTTAACGTCTGCTTTAAGATAGTCGCGTGAGTGTTGCATGTAGGTTCCCACCCCTAAGTTCTCCGAAGTTTCGGTTTGTGTGAGCCAATATTGCCCCTGAATGTCGTATCGTTGTTGTTCTTTGGTAGAGAAAGCCGATGCTATTAGCGACACGTCTGTGTGTTTAGATAGGTGTCGGGTAATGTTTAGCGAGCCGAAGAAGGTGCGGAAGAGGTCTTTTTCCTTACCATCGAAGTATACTTTAAACGACTTTACATTCTTTAGTGTACCAAATTTGGTTTCTCTGTCTTCGGGTTCGAAGTTGTAGTTGTTATCCGATATGTTTCCAATAAAGTCTATTTGCCACCGTTTAGATGGTTGCCACGACAGATAAGTTTGGTAGTCTAAGAACGAAGGGTTATACTCTCCCTTTGTTTCTAACGTACCCAAGAGGTATCTATTTGTTTTATATCGAAGTCCGTTAGTCCATGTAAGCTTCTTCGATGATAGTCCAAAATATGCGCTTGCGCCTAACATCGATGCTGTAATAGAGCCTTCTGTGCGTTTAGGACGCTTATAAGTGATGTCTAAAGCCGAGCTCATTTTGTCGCCATACTTAGCTTCGAAGCCTCCCGTAGAGAAGCCAACACGGTCTACAAGGTCGGCATTTATAACAGAAAGACCCTCCTGTTGTCCGCTCCGAACCAAGAAGGGGCGATACACTTCCACATTATTTATATATACAGAGTTCTCATCGAACGTTCCACCTCGCACATTATACTGCGACGAAAGTTCGGAATGGGTAGACACTCCTGCCTGTGTTTGCAATATTTCTTCCACTGCATTGCCCGAAACAGACGGGTTTCGCTTAGTAGCTTCAACCTTTATTTCTTCGGTAGTTCCATGTTGTGGTGCGTGCGCTTCTACCACAACCTCTTCCAATTGGTTGTCGTTTGCAAGCTGAATTTGTAGAGTTTGCTTTCCTTGTGGCTTGTGCAACACCTTCACTTTGCTCTTATAGCCCAGCATAGAGAAGCGTATTTTAACCGAATCTTCACTCTGTAGCTGCATATTAAACTCGCCTTTAAGGTTGCTCATCGTAATTTTTCCTTGCGAAGCAACAATCACTGATGCCAGCTCTATGGGGTTTCCATCTTGGTCGGAAACCTTTCCTTGCAGCGTAAACGACTGTCCCATAGCGTTTCCAGCATAGAGCAGGCACACAAACAACAGCACAATGGATAGAAATTTTGCCTTATTCATACTATGAATAACGTCTGTTTCTAACATTTATTGTATTGCTACATCTACCCGAAACACAAAAACAATGCAACCACCTACTAATTAAGGCTTTGCAAAAACCTACTTCTTGCACGCCAAAAAGGGGGTTTTTGCACGCCAAAAACCATACTTTTGTGGCGCAAAAACCATACTTTTGCACGGTGAATATGTAACACACAGAAAACGAACACGTTGCGAACGTTCCGTGAAGGCATTTCAAACGGTTTGCGATAATGCTGCTGACGGATTGCCAAATGTGTCCCAACGGATTGCGAATGCGTGGCGAATACGTATATGTGGGCACGATAAATCGGCTCCCTACGGCTGTTGACGGATTGCCAAAACATTGCTGACGGATTGCCAAAATGCCCACAACAGATTGCCAAAACACAAACAACACAAACACAAAAACACTACCATTGTGCACCACCCTACTGTTACCTATTTTATAAAACACACATACAGCCTCACACTAATACACATTATATATAACATTATGCACATTTTTAACTGTTTGCGAGAACATTTAGACAACACAAAAACAGCCGAAACTTATTTAAATATTAATTTATTAAAGATATGTAAACGTTTAATCTTTTTCACGTTATAAAGTTGTTTGTTTCAACAAAACATTCTATTTTTGCCATTGTTTAGTGGAACTCTTACGCTAATTAAAAACCAATCGCCTAAGAAAAGAGTCCACAACAAACTGAAAACAAGAGAGAACATAGAGAGAATAACATTAACTTAACATGTAAAAAATGAACAGAGAGAACAACACTTTACACAGCTTGTCCGAACATAGGACACCTGAAAAAAGCGAACCCGTCTGACTTTCATTCAAGACAGATACTGCAAAAAGCCACTGCAACAACTATAATGCAACAGGGGCTACCACTACTATGCAAAAGCAGAAAGGCTTTTTAGCAACACAAAAAAAGCGTTCTCGAAAAAAAAGTACGTACAAAAACAACTTCGAAGACTGAACAATAACTAGAGAACGCCATTCCAAATACATAAAGAAAAGGTGCCCTTTTACTGCAGAAAAGGACTAACCTGTATGTTAATATTAAGCATATTCCACTGGCTTAACAACAAGCAACACGGACTATGTAGGGGGTGTTGTATGCCCATTGCATAACAAACAAAAGGTGGAATGTGGAGTTACTAACAATTATTCAACTAATTTTTTTATGAAAAAGCATTTTCCGCTACTAACGCTATTACTAGGATTAAGCGTTACAACAGTAGCCAGCCCTATTCAACCACAACGGGCTAAGCAGCTAGCAGAGAACTTTTTTGGAGGCATTAAAGCACGAAAGGCTCCGCTAAAAATTACTTATCAGGCACAAAACAACGCCAACACAGGAAACAGTCTCTACTACATCATTAACAGAGACAACAATCAAGGCTTTGTAGTTGTATCGGGAGACACCAGAACAAGAGCCATTTTGGCTTACGCCGATAAGGGTAATCTGGACGAAGAAACTCTTAGAGACAACCCAACAGTGGCTGGAATGTTTCAAGAATATGCCGATCAAATAGAATGGGCACAGCAAAATGTGAAGGACGTTCCATCACAATCGTACAAGCGTTTGGCAGCTCGTGAAGACTATAATGAACCTAAACACATTATAGAACCACTATTGGCGGTAGACAAAAACAACAGAGAAATGTTGCTGCCTACACCTATTAGCTGGGGACAACGATGGCCTTTCAACGCTTATAGCCCAAGCATTTTGTACAACGGAGTATCGTATAAAACAGTGTCGGGCTGTGTTGCTACTGGTATTTCTACCGTTTTAAGATGGCACAAATGGCCCGCTCGTCCAACAGGTTCTACATCGTATACATGGGAAAGAACTAGAAAGCAAATGCGAATAGACTACGATGCACAACCAGCATACGACTGGAACAACATGCCAGAGGGGGTTACAGGCAGCGGATACGACCGAGCTACCAACAGAAAACTGAACAATACGCAAGCCGACAACATTGGTAGACTGCTAAGAGATGTGGGATATGGTGTGCGAATGAACTTTGGTCCACCCGAAATAGGAGGTAGTGGCGCATTGCTAACTGCTGCTACTTCTACACTTGTTGATAACTTTGGATACGACGGAAGACTATCGTGCCTTATGCGTTTCAACTATTCTGACAACCAATGGTGGGCAGGAATACAAGACGAACTTACCAATTATGGACCTATTGTATATGCTGGTTTCTCGCAAGCTGGAGGACATTGCTTTGTTATAGACGGATTGGCAGAAGACCGATATGTACACGTTGATTGGGGCTGGAACGGCATGTCTAACTGCTGGACCTCTATTGATGTGCTGGAACCAGATACTCATGGCGATGGCGGAGGTGTAGGAGCGTTCTCTAAGGGACACCAAATGCTACGCTATTTAATGCCTGGAAACGGAAACTTTGAAGCTATTACGGTTTCAAAAGGACCAAAACAAACTACATTTGCACGCGAAAACAACCAGTCTATTGAGGTTACTTTCAAGAACAATAAGGTTCAATACTTCTATGGAACATTCCGTTTGCTTATTAGTAAGGCTGGTATGAACTCGTTCCAAACACTTGCTCAATCGTATAAAGTTATGGTAAACGGAGACGCAGAACGCTCTTACACATTCAGCGCGAACCTTTCGAGATTCCAAGATGGACAATACGACTTACGCATAAGCTATTCGGCTGACGACGCTACATGGACTGATATTAAAGAAAACATTGCTACTATTACAATAGGAAACGGTAAACCTGACCCTAAACCAGAACCTAACCCTGTTGTTAAAAACCAATTTAGCATTGCACAAAAGTGCCAAACTACACAGGTGAAGCAACAAAACAACCAACAAATACAGGTGGCTTTGAAGAACAATAGCACCGATGCATACTACGGATACTTTAAACTTGTTGCCAAAAAAGCTGGTCAGCAAAACGAAATACAACTGGCTACAACATCAAGTAAGGCGTATATGATGGCTGGAGACACTAAGAATATTTCATTCAATGCCGACTTTAGAAACGTTGAAAAGGGTGCTTACGACCTCAGAATTGCATACGTTGCAAACCAAAAATGGGTTGAAATTGACGAAAGTGCAGGATACATTAACGTAAACGCTAACGCTATGGGAGCTAAAATTGTAGCTACTACTATGCTGCCAACACTTTCTACAAACGAAGGAGAACCTATTAAGGTGGAAGTTCCTGTAATGAATCAGGGCGACGAAGACTATAACGGCAAGGTGCAACTGCTGGCTAACGGAAACGTTATTTCAGAAGGTAACGCTACAATAACTGTTGAAGAAAAGGTGGTTTTGGCGTTCAGCACAAACAATGCTGCCTTTAACAACCTAAAACAAGGCACCTACAAACTATCGGTTGCATACAACAACGGAAACAAAGTAATGTATGGCACCACCGAAAACATAGGTACACTGGTTATAAAAGCTAAGAATAATTCGGACCCAGCCAAAGGCGATGTTCGTCTAAACTCTGCCTTCTTCTATCAAAATGGTAAATATGTGGGAAGCAAATACTGCACCGTTGCAAAAGATGCCGACCTAGTTATAAAGGCAAATCTATACTCTTCTAACGGCTTTAACGGCCCAGTTAGAGTGTTTATTACCGACCAATATGGTAGCAAAGTGGCTAGTAGCAACGCATTGCAGACGGTTCAGAACATAACAATAGGTCAATATGGAAGCGGATACATAGAAGTTAAATTCAACAAAAACGAACTAACAAGCAACCACTACTACGTTTACATTGCATACAACGATGGAACTAAAGAAGTGTTTAGGTCGTGGGACGGCGTAGCTTTCTATGTTAGCAAAGGCAGTTCTTACCGTGGCAGAACCTATTATGGACTATACGACATGGGCATAACCGTATGCACAGACAACATGCCAACGGGTATTACATACATACCAATAGGCATTGACAACGTGAATGTGGCTGCAGGATCTACCAACGGCATAGAAAACATTAACGTACAGAACGTTAAACTATACCCAAGTATAGCAAACGAAACTGTAACAATAGTAGCCGACGCTGCTGCTACTGCCTATATATACAACGCAACAGGCACAAAAATGGCAACCATAGCACTGGCTCAAGGCAACAACACTGTAGACGTTTCGCAGTTTACACCAGGTATATACCTCGTGAAAGTAAACAAAAACACACTGAAATTTATTAAGAAATAACATCTCTAAAGGGCTATATTGCAACCAACAAACGGCTGCTTTATAGCCCAAAACTCTATCGTCAGCATCTAAAAGTCATACTTTTGCAATACAACCCCTTTTTTGTTGTCATAGTGCAAATATACTTTTTTATTAATAATTATAACTAAAACCCCAAACTTAATTGGAGGTCAAGTTGTGCACTTTTGTTTGACAACGTACAGGTTGTGCAACAGAGTTATGGAGTTGGCTGATAAACTTGTGGGACATCCTAAATTATTCACGATAACCAAAGGTATAAAAATGGATGTTGAAATCACAAAATCAGACTTGAAAACTATCGTCAGTAAGAATACGGCAGATAACAAATTCAATGCAATCAAAAATGCTTTGGCGATGAACATAGTAAGCTACATCCGAAAATCCAAATTTGTAGGGTGGAGAAATGTTATAGAGGGCAAACACCCAGAAACTACTTTCTTTGCATATTATAACAGAAGCCTTGGTGCAAATAGTTATCTGTGTATGAGGAAAATAAAAAGCACTGGCAAATTTAAATCTTATGCAATAATAAACCAAAAGACATTCTTTACGGAGATAAAGAACGTGCATAAAACAAAGCCGCAAAAATGATTTGCTAACCCGATAACGGTGCTACTCTCTCATTTCAACGGCTTTACATTGCAAATATAAAGAGAATATTCGATAAAAGCAAATTATAATCGTTAAAAGATATGGCAAAACCAAAACACGACTATGATAGTATTGACTTCTACAAGCGCATAGAAGCCCTTGCAATGAATGGATACACGGAGAGGAGATAGCAACCGAGCTTAATCTATGCAGAGAGGTGTTTACTTGCATGAAAAACGGCAACTATGAGAATTGGACGGATGAAGAAAACAAAAGGGTCCTCATACTTATAAGCAAAGTTATAAGATCTGGCAGTCGTTGTTGAGTCCACCTTCTGCACCTTTGTGAGCGGTTCACTCATCCGAATCATCATCATTAAAGAAACAATCAACTATCAAAAAATCGGACTAATCCATACACAATTGCAAAAATACCACCTTCATAGCCACCAAGATGCCATGAATAATCAATTGTAAGACCAGGGGAGGGCTTATTCTTATCACGATATGTAAAAATAAAGAAAAAAATACCAAACACTATTGCACAAATACCATGGTATTTACCAACAAGCATAGCTATTACTG
>FLSH01003465.1_pt1 | contig 15628 bp, 19 predicted proteins | sample 1550441 | NCBI WGS metagenome assembly FLSH01 (sample SAMEA4031756, study PRJEB14383) | metagenome | biome: human; feature: oral; material: saliva | place: Philippines | collected 2014 | reverse complement strand
TTATATAGAATAATTAAGTTTCTTAAACTCTTTTGCACCTCAAGTTAAAGCCTTAGTGATTATCTAAGCCATATCAACTGGCAGCACTCAGGCTACCATTAAATCAGCGTTGCCGTTTGCGGAAGTAGAGGGATTCGAACCCCCACGCCAGCTCATCACCGACCTACATGTTTTCAAGACATGCCTCTTAAGCCAATTTGAGTATACTTCCAAAATACGGAAATATGTAAGTTATTCCCTTATCTCTTATCATTTTCTTTATTTATTTGAATTGCTTGCAAAAATTCAGATTGTCGACTTCCCCCTCACTAAAAGACAAGCAATATCGAAGCTTCTCTACTATAACTATTTATTTTACATGTTTGTACGTTATAGTATATAATTTTAACATGACTAACGTTCACTGTACATAGTTAACAGGATCTTACATTTTATAAATAAAAATTAAAGTTTTCGTATTTTACCTGGTAAGTAAATCACTTACTTAAATACTAAAGGATACGTAACATACAAGGAAAAACTTTATAACCTTGTTCAAATCCACGATTTTGAATAGCCTCGAAAGAACTATATGTTTCGTTCAATTTAAAAGTACACTTTTAAATTGCTACATATATTTATATAGAATATACAAAGAAAAGTTTATTTTTTATAGGATTATTTTATCCAAATTTAGAAAGTTTTTAATTTTTATATTTCCTATTACATTATTTGTGTCCATATTGATGTTTTAATTACAATAAGGAAAAATTTAATCTTCATAATATTCTTCTTCTTCAAAATAATCTTCTTTAGCTCCAATTTCATCATTTGGATCAAAATCACCACCCACACCCGGTGATGCAGTAAGTAATAAATTTTCCGCGATTGATTTAATATTTTTAATTTCTGGTTTAAAATATTGTTTTTTCATAATTTATATAATAATTTTTTATATTTCTTTATCATGGATATTTTTAATTACTTCAAACTCTCTTTCATAATATATATCAGCCAATGGTACACAATTTGCTATATTAGAAGTATATTCATCCATAATACAGTATGCTCCATTATAATATACAATTTTTGCAGTTAGTGAAGCATTACCGTTGGTCATAACAACTATATCTCCCTCAAAGATATATTTTTTATTCTTATCAGTAAACCCACTATTACCACAAATACTATTAATATTATCAATAGTGAAAATACCGGAAGGAGTAATTAACTGATACCTATATAATATGTTAACACTATTTAAAGGACTTATGTTAAATTCAGCTATGAACCCTGTTTGCCAACATCCGCTACATATAGCCTTACATAAAAATCTATCAATTTCTTTCATATTTATATAAATAAAAATTATTACTAATCTACATCTTCGCACCAATCATCATCATGCCATATAGCTTCATGTGCATCAATGAGCTCACTAAAACTTTGAGGATCCAAGAAAGGGTCGTAACTAAGTTCTCTTTCAATAGGTCCATTATTTACACACCCGTCGATATATCCTTTTGTAAAGCCTCTATTTAAACGTTCCGGATGTGCCTTATTGTAGTCTCTATAGTAATGCTTGCGGTGGCGATCAGTTGATTTACCAGCTGCTTTACGTTTAGCATTATATTCTTTATAATAACCTGGTCTATGCCTATCAGCCATAATTTTATTTGTTTTATTTTAATACAAAGATATAAGAAATTAGTGAAATATAAAAATATAAAAAGTTAAAAATCCATAAATTCCTATATTTCACTATCACTGCTTAAATATAGTCGGGTTGTAATAATTAAGGAATGCTCTATATTTATGCGTTGTTGTATCCATATAACTTTATTTTTTGAATGTTTTTAAATTTATTTTTTCAATTTCTACATTTTTTGGAACACTTTCATTTATTATTAAAAATGGTAATAATTGCGGAATTATTTTAATTACAGTAGTAACTTTATAATTACATATGTCCTTTACAACATTTTGTATAACATCTTCTATACCAAATTCACTACATGCTTTTATTATTTTCGTATATTCACGAAGTTCATTAAATAATTTTTTATTAATTCTAAATATTTTATCAAATGAACTTAAATCAAAATAAAGTTCAGGTAATGCTCTATTATATATAGATAAACAATTTGAAGTTTTTTTATTAATACCGATAATATCGAATTCTTGTTTTTTTGGTTTGTTTATATATTTTTTAGCAAGTTCTTGTAATTCATCAAATATGTCATAGGTATATATTGATGTATCACATCCATACATATTTTATTGAATTTATCTACAATAGATGGATCTAATGATTTACACGCATACTTATTTAATATATTTTTATTCTCATCATTAACATGGGTATAACCAAGTTTTCTATATCGTTTTCCCTTATATTGTTTTATATTTTGATCTGATATTGGCGGCAATATTTTTTTTAAAAAAGTTAAAGCCGCATCACCGTCCAATACTTCATAAAGATATTTTGGATGTATATAATGTTCATTGATATTACCGTCATTTTTATCATGTACTATAGTTGGCTCAATAGTATGCTCTTGATCATTATCATAATAAACCCATTTTATATAAGGTATAGCATATGGCATTGCTTCATTAACTCGTTTATACGATTTTAACTTGTACAAAGTTTCAGATATATCATCAATTATATGTTCAAAATTAAGATACTGCTCTATATATTCATTATATAGTTGTTTTAGAACTTTATACTCATCTTTGTCAATTGTTATTTTATCACCTAATGTATTAATAACGAATGATGGAAAACGTATTTTTGCAAATGTAATACAGTCAAAATCAAGGCTCTCAGATCCTTTAGTATTAAAAGAAACATTACCAAATTCAGGTTCTAAATAATAGTTGTTAAAATAATATTGGTGTTCTAATATAAAATTAAATAGCTTATCACCATAATATTTTTTAAGTACTTCATATGCGTACTCATTTATTTCATTTATTATTTTTATATAATTAGGACATAATTCATCTATCTTATCCCAAGCTATATTATAAGCTGCATTATATGTTACGCTTTTTGTTAATGGTGTATATTTCATAAATTAAAATTTATTATTAATTAAAGTGTTAATAAATTTATCAATTTCTTCTTTTAAAAACGTAATTTAATTATATATAATTGCATTTATTATGCTTTTTATCGAATTAAATCTGTAAACCTATACATTTGATTGTATAGAAACTCTATACGTTAATTTAGAGTTTTTGAAAATAAAACATACTACTGAACCAGTAGACGGAGAGTTGTCATTATTTAACCATTTTCTGGTGCAATAAACTTTTTTGTTTTCCATAAAATAAGAACAGAATAAAATTTAACATATTCTGTTCTTATTTAAGTTATATAATTAATTTTACTTTTGTTTAATATTCCACATTGGTGTTTCACCTGAACCTACCAATACATCGATATTAGCACCTTGTTTACTTGCAATAACATCCCATGTTCTAAGTTGAATAAACTGTTGAGGTGATAATGAAAGCTCATTCATATAAGCCTTATCTGCAATTGCTTTATTCTTTTCAGCCTTAGCACGAGCAAGCTCCATCTCAGCTTTTTTCTCTTGCGTTTGTTTAGCTTGAATTGCTGCAGCAGTTTTATTCATTTCTTCAAGTTGTTCACTATTAGGCATTACCCTATCAGTTGTAACTTGTTGAATTTCTACTGGGAAATAACCTTTAGTTTTTGATAATTGCGCAATATATTGTCTCATAGATATTGCAATATCATTATCAAGCTTCTTAAGGACTTCTCTATTACTCATCAAATCAAATGGTGAGCATGTAGAAACATATTCACGAACTTTATTCTTAAAATAAGGTTCAATAAATGTTTTATACCAATCTTCACCATAATTTTTAAGTAATTCTGGTGTATGACCTTTCTGTACTTGAATTACCATGTACATACTAACATCAAGTGGTGTATTATCATTTGAAAGGAGATCATCAAACTTAAATTCTACTTTATGTGGCAAAATATAAAAATGCACTGCATCTGTAGTCATTGCCATTAAAGTAAGATCATTCACTGGTGTATCATCCACTCGTGTATCACCAAAAAACCATGGTTTCATTTTCAATGCAACTTCCTCATCATAAGAAGGATTAGTAAATTTACAACTTGACAATGTAAACATAGTTACAATTGTCATTAAAAATAATAGATACTTTTTCATATATTTTAATTTATTAATTATTTCGTATTTATTTTAAATATACCCTCGATAAACTTATAATGTAAATTAGTTATTTTATTCATAAAGTTATTAAAAATAGGAATTATTCCAAGATATTTTAAAGTTATATGTATAAGTAAAAAACTCATTATAAAACATCCTATAAAAGAAAGTAGTGTACAAATTCCAAGAAATGGTTTCGTATCACTCTCCAAAAAATCTTCGTAATATACTTCTGTCCTATCTTCATATGTATTATATGTACAGTTGATCCATAAAATGAACCATATATATGACATTATAAATGACAATACTACTCCAATTAAATATATAATAATTATTTCCATAATTAACCAAGAATTTTATGTATTAAGAATTTACCAAAATTAGTATTATTTATAACGTACTTTAGAAATTTATTTATACTAATACCTAATAATACTGTCATAATAACTCCAATAGTAATCCATGAAAACATACTACATAATACAAACAAAAAAAATGCGCACCATATATAGTTCAGAAAGTTTTCTTTTCTTTCTTTTATAGTAGTGTATGAACGTTTAATATCATATATATAATATCCAACATGTTATAAATGTAGTAATACACCCACTTATGTACATCACCATTTCATTATCCATAATTAACCAAAAAATATATAAATTAAAATTTTAACAATTTTTGTTTTATTAATAATATACTTCACTAAAAAATATATACCAACACACAGCAACACACCAACAATACAGAAAATACTAACCCATGAACCAATACTAAGCAATAGATTTACTAAGAAATTATCCCAGAAATGATCCACAAATTCTGCTACACGGTCTTCTACCGTAACATATAAATATTTACAATATAACACATATAATATTGTATATGTTATAAACACTATTAAAAAGCCTGAAAAGTATGTTAATTCCATATTATTTTTTACTTGCTTCAGTAAGTTGTTTTCTAATCTTATCAACTACTTTATTATAATAGTCAATAAAAGTTTTGTCTGAAATTTTAGTCCCATTTTTAATATTATCGGCTTTAGGCATATCATCCATTACTTCTATTTCATCCGGGGTTACTATTATAGTTTTATTATCATATATTGCAGCATAAACTTTGACAAGTGGACCAACATAACTATAGCATTCCATTGTACTGGTAAGTTCAGGAAACTTAATAGATTTTATTAATTTGTTAAATTCTTTAAGTTCATTATTATAATTATTGATAAATTCGTTATTTTCATTTTCATATATCTTTTCTAATGAAAAATCTTCGATAGTTACTGGTGTTATATTTTTAGTAGATATTTTATTTTTAGGAGCTCTTTCATACTTTAAAAATGGTAAAAGACATGGAATTTTATTATATACATTAGAGAAACTCATTTTTCTTACTATTGTCTCAAATATATAAGAATTATAACTGTTATAATTATCATATGCAGTTAATAGTATTTTATTAAAATATAAATCACATATTTCTTTAAATTCCTCTTCAGATTTAATTAATAATCTGCAATCATTTAGCGAAGCTGTTAAGACCTGAACATTTTTACATAATAAATACTTACTATTCATATCAATAGAGTATAAAACATTATTATCACTTTTGAAATATAATTTAAAACTATATGGTTTATCTTCTGTTTCAATAATGTTAGATAATTCTAATAATTTATCATAAATTTCGTCTCCAAGATTATATTTAATAACCTCTTCTATTTTTGAGCTTAATTTCTTTGTATATGATATATCAATATGTCTCTTAATATGGTCAGAATAAAATGTATTTACAAATTCATCCTTAAACTTATCTTTCCAATAGTTGGATTGTCTCCATACTTTATTTTTATATTTTTCGCATTCTTCTTTTGTTATAGGAGGTAATACACTATTTACAAAATTAATGATTTCTGGTAACAAAAAAGGTGGTACATTAAGTTCTTTGTATTCATTATCATATTGAATATACTTTGGACTTTTACAATTATTATTAATACTTTCAATTCTTTCACCATGTATAACTTCATCATCATTAACTTTCCAACTTGTATACGGTAAAGCATCTGGAAACCCATACTCTACTCGCTCATAAGTTTTTAAGTTTTTATATAATTTATCATATACCTTAGATATTATATTGTTTACTTCTTTTTTTAATTTATTAAGCTCTTCTGCATAATAATCTAACTTTTTATATACGTCATCATTAAATACAATGGTGTCAGCAAAATGTCCGCATGTAAATCCAGGTAATTCTATATGATTTCCAAAGTTTATGTATTTAAACTTTTTATCATATGCTCTTTTATTTTTATTCGTTATATTAGTATAACTAAGTTCACTATAGAAATTTGGAACACTGTTTTCTGTATTATAATATTTAGTATATGAATAACTATAAAAATTATCTATTCGTTCAAATACATAATTATATAACGCTTCACCATAATATATCTTTAGTTGTTTCTTTATATATTCATTTGCTTCATTTACTAATGCATTGAATTTAGGATGTAACTTTTTAACGTTATCATACACTATACAATGTGCAGCATTACGTGCACTATCAGTTGTTATGTTTAGGTACTCACTTTCCATATTTTTTATTCAGGTAAATCAATGTGTGGATAAAAATTAAATAACTTATAAAATGTATGTAAGAAATCTGTTAGATCTGTACATTTATTAAAATATTGAACAACTGTATTTTTAGCTTTATATGAAGTATACTCACCTTGAAATACATATGCAAGACAATTTACACTTTTAATATATACAATACCTTCATAGTCTAAAATATTTTCACTTGTGTCTGTAATAGTAAAGTTAAATTGTTTAGCCCAAAATTCATTAATAGGTATGTCTTCCACCTCATCCCACCCCCAATGTACTAAGTCTCCATCAGGTTCGATAGAAGAGAAATATGAAGATTCTATCCTATGTATTTTATGAGGTACATTATAAATAGAAACAATATCTCCAATGCAATAATCTCTATATGTCTTATAATGAGTATTGATAATTATATCGGCAATTTTTCTATTGATCGATTTAGTGTATTGCTGTATATTTTCAGGAACTTTATTTTTATCCATAGGTTTAATTATAAAAATTCTCTTCAAAATGATCTATTTTACATGTATATAATGATGTGTCTTCGTCGAATAAAATATAATAACCAAATAAATCTATTGTCCTAAATACTTCTTTAGTTGAAGGGTATAATATAGTTTTAACATCTTTACTATCGCCCATTATTTTTTTATTCAAATACTTCTGTAACTTTTTAACATTACACTTAAATGTAAAATACTTCACTTTAACTATATCCTCTGGAATTAGAATTGAATTTTTATCCCCTGGAATTAGAGGAACAAAATTTTGACATATACTAAAAGGAATATTATTAAAGTTTTCATCTGTCACTGGTTGTGGCTTTGTGGTACTTTCACTATATCCAAACATTGTACGACGGCGTTTATACCACAATGGTGGTTGATAATGTATATAGTGTATAATAATTTCACTTATTTTAATTTGTTCTTTTCCTATTTGTAACCACATATATAATTCTTTTTTATTTTTTCTTATATTTTGATAATACCAACATAAGTGGTAGTTGAATAATTAGCACAAGAATCCACACTGGCCAAAATACATAAATAGCAGGAGCTGGTAAACCTAATGTTAATTGTTCACATAAACTTTCTGAAATATGTTTTTCTATATATAAAAGAGTATTTATGATAGCTGTGGCAATACAACAATAGAAAATGGCAAAACCTAATGTTAACAATAAAATTACATGAGTACTCATAAATAATTATTTTTATAAATTAAAAGTTAAAAATTAACCTCCATACATTACTAATGTATATTGGTTAAAATCAAAATGTTTATATAAAGAAATAAAATTAAATATCTCATACTCATATGTTGTTCCCCATGTAACTAAAAGATTATTATCTTTATCTTCCCTAAGATTTAATGCAAGTGCTTCAACATTATTAATAGAGTTTTCTTCTTTATCTATTTTCATTCCCCACATAGAATACTTAGTACGAATATCATAATAGGCTAAAGATTTACCAGTTTCTTCATCTCTATCTAATATATCTTTAATGTACATTAGATATTTCTTTTTCATTTCTAAGATCCATTGGTATAATTGTTCTTTACTAACTGTACCAAGTATAGTATCAGGACTATCATCAATTTGAGTATATAAACGATTATTTGTATTATCGCAATCAGTATATATACTGGTTGATGTATCATATTTTATACATGAAGATACTTTATTAAATTCTTCATAATACTTTTCATAATCTTCTGAATCTTTAAAAGAATTCCTTAACGTAAAGTTCTTTTTAACTTTATAAAAACTTACTCTAAATCCCATATAGTTATTTTAAATTGTCTCCCAAGCAAGATTCCAACTTGCAACTTACGTCTTAGAGGGACGTTGCTCTAATGCCATTGAGCTATTGGGAGTTATTATATACTTTATATAAAAAGAAATTATATAAAAGTCTATAATTTTATAAAAATAAAATAGGATATATACCTAATGTTTAAAGATATATATCCTATAAAAATAGTATCTAACAATATGAATCCTTTAAAGGATATATTTTAATTTCATTCTGTTACAACAATAACAACACGATTAGATGTTACACCTGCTGCACCCATGCCTGTAACTTTTGTTACATTAACACCATTCTTTGAAAGAACATCTGCTACGGCTTGAGCACGAGTTTCTGACAACTTCTGATTAAATACCTTTGAACCTTCAGGAGATGCATAACCTGTTACAGTTACATTACCCTTTACAGTAGAAAGTGTATTAAGTGCATCAGTATCAAGTGTACTCTTACCTTGTGCAAAGAAAATAACATAAGTAGTATTTCCCTTTACTATTACAGTATCTTCCTTAACTACTTCTTTAATAACTTCACGTACTTCTGTCTTTGGTTTTGCATTGAGTTGCTCACGAAGAGAATTAATCTCATTATTCATCTCACCAACATTCCAAACCTTGAAATTATGTGTACCATTTGAAGTCTTAAACTTATAATCTACACCTACAAGTAATGCAAGTTGTGCATGGTTATTATCAAATTGAATAGCATCACCAGGACCATTAGACAAGTTCCAATATACACCAGGTTGTACATATACACGCCATGCCTTCTTTTGGCCAAGATTAAATGCAAGTTCAAGTGCTGTTTTAGCAGACAACTCATCACCATCACCACGATTATTATGGAAAGAACGGTGATTTCCATTTAAGAAAACGAGCCAACCAAGACCAGTAACAGTGCTTACTTCAAATGTACGAGGTGTACCTTTATAGCCCCAAATCCAATTTGATAAATTTAATGTAGCATTAACTTCAGTATTAATAGCCTTAAACACTGTATGTGCATCATTAATATATGCATCATTCAATGCAGTGAGACCAGCAAATTGAACACCTACAACAGGAGTAAAGTCCTTACCAACTCGTACACCAGCAACTGTATTTATAGGAAATACCTTTGAAAAGTTGAGTTGTGTTGTTACACCACCATTAACACCTACATAAACATTATCAAACATCTTAGATGTCTGTAATGCAGTTTGTGCATTTGTTACAAGGCTGAACATAACAGCCATCATAAAAATAATAAATTTTTTCATTTTTTAAATTTACTTTTACTTTATTAAAAAATTATTAAATTACTTCACTTTATTTAAGTTACTTCTTATTATATATAGAATATATAAAAAAGTCTGTATTTTTGTAATTAAAGTTAAATTTCTAACGCTTTTGCCATTCTATCATAGTCCATTTCAATTCGGAGACGAATACTATTTACTCTATTATTAAAATCTTTTTCTGTTTCAGCTATCATAACTCGGATAACTATTACATTGCTCTCAGCATCATAATCATACCCTGAACAAATTTCAATTTCATTATCAGGATAGTCTTTTCTGTACTTAGAAATTATTTCATTTAATTCTACTATGGTTACAGTAAAATCTATAAGTTCAAGTACTTTTTCTTTTTTAGAAGGTTTTAGATTTAACTTATCTAATTCTTTCTGTATATACTCTTCTTTTGATAACATATCTTTATATTTTTAATTTATTACCACAAAGATATAATAAAAAATTGGAACATGAAAATTTTTAATGCTAAATTATTTTAAATAGAACAAACCTCATCCATAGCCTTAGTAATTTCTGCTACATATTTAGAATATTCTTCTGTTGCAAATACCCATTCCCCTCTTTGTTTTGTTTCTTCACCTGTATAGTGAATATCAAATTCTTTATATACTTTACAAGGATTAGGACTGAAAATATAAATCTTATTACTGAGATATGCAGCTTCTTCTATAGAATGAGTAATATTCAAAATAGTAGGGTCACATTCAGACTTATAAAATATGTTCAAAATAATATTCTGAATTTCTCTTTTCATCTTAATATCTAATGCACCAGTAGCCTCATCAAATACAATTATTTGTGAATCACATGCTAATGAACGAGCGATAGACACTCTTTGCTGCTGCCCACCAGATAGTTTAGAAGGGTATTTATTAATATGTTCTTTTAATCCAACAAGCTCTAATAATTCAATGGCTTTTACTTTTGCATCTTTCTTATTAATGCCCCGAATCTTCATTGGTAACATTACATTTTCAAGTACAGTCATCCATGGATAATTAGAATAAGTTTGAAATACCATTGGTATATTTTTATGGTATTCCTTCAAATCTTTTCCATATACCATAATATCTCCAGATTGTACCGTATCAATACCACAAATAGCACGAACTAATCTTGACTTTCCACAACCAGATGCACCCATAATAGAAACAAGCTGTCCGGTGTTTGGAATATCTTCAATATCTAAATTAAAGTTTTCAAACAACTTATATTCATTATTCTTACCTTTATTAAAGATTTGAGTAATATTTCTAATATTAATTACATCTTGTAATTTACCAGTTGAATTATTGCCATTACTACCTTCATTATCTACTGCTGTATTAACATTAACTTCATTAACAACTGGAGTAGGATTCTTAAAAATATCTGTATCCATAATTTTTATATTTTAACAGTGATGCTTAAAAATAATTGGTTCAAGTTTCTTAAATATAATATCTTGAATAATACCAATAATAATGATAATAAACAATAAACAATATACAGAACTCATATCACTTTGTCTGGTTAAAGTATTAATAGTTGCACCAATACCGCCTTCCTTATTAATATTTTCTGCAATAGTTACATAAGTATATGAAATTGCAACTAAACTTCTAATATCTCCATATACCTTCTCCATTACATAAGGCCAGTATACATATCTAAATTTCTGCCAATTTGACATACCTATTGTATTAGCAGTTTGAATATATACATTATCTGTAGGATTATCAACATTTTGTAAGTCTAATACTCTCTGTGTTACAACAGGTAAAATATAAATCAAAATACCAAAAGCAAGGAATGATGCTTTCATATCAAATCCTAAACCAAAGATAGTTACAAAAATACCAGATGTTACGGGTAATGGTAAAAATCTAATAGCCTCAAATGGTTTTTGAAACATTGCACGAGGTAAAGGATAAATACCAATAATAAAACCAAGTGGAATTGCAATTAATAAAGCATAAAAATAGCCCTTTAAGTTAAGGCTTATTGTATACCATATATTAGAAAATAACTCCCGTTCTTTAATCAATTCAGGAACAGATAATACTACATCTACTGGATTAGGCAAGATCTTTGGTGAAATAAAACCAGTAATAGTAATTAAGTACCATAAACATAATAGTACTATACCTCCTACTATACCTGTAATAGTAGCTTTCTTATTACTTAAACTACCACCAAATTTTAATAAGTCTAACATAAATTTTATATTTGAATAATTAAAAAATAAGGAAACTTGATATTTTTATATTTCTAATTTCTCAAGTTTCCTGTTGTATATATATGCTAACTAAAATCAGTCGTTAAGAAGTTGGAATTCTGTTGTTCTATATGCATCACTTGCACCAGTTACACCATTTGCTCTTGCATGCTTTGGACCATTACCTACAACAATAAATCTATTCTTATTCATTTTATATTCATTAATAAGATAATTAACTACCGCTTGTGCTCGTGCTTGCGACAACTTTACATTATTATCATAATTTCCAGTATCATCTGTATTACCTTCAACACGAATACGAGCATTACCAAATTGCATTGCAATATCAACAAATTCCCTGTCAATAATAGTTTGAGCAGTATTATCCAATGTATAACCCGCTGTTGGGAAATTAATTGTAACCTTCTTAGTAGAAAGTGCAACTTCTGTTTTCATATTCTCTGTAGGTGCAGTAAACTTCTTAGCTGCTGTAGCTCCTTGATTATTAGATAACTTATTATTACTAATAACCATTTCAAGAATATCCGGATATGCAATTTTCATCCATGGCATAACAGATTTAGCCAAACCAATATCTGTGTATGTACGTGACATCTTTGTATAAATTCGTTCACCAGTCATACCAGAATAGTTACCATTCATACCAAACCAATTCTTTTCGTCATCAAGTGTAGCATAATTAATTTTACTTGCTGATGCCAATGCAAATTCCTTATCAGTTTCAAATGCTTTTGCAAATACTCCAGCACCTTCATTAAATGCATCTTTATTATACTTAATTTCTGAATTAGCCCATAGAATTCCCTCCACAATCTTTGCTGCCAAATCCTTATTATTTTCAAGCCATTCCTTCTTAGCTATAAGACCATCTGATACCAATGAATTAGCCACTGCTGTTGATGTAAGTACTTTTGAATTCTTTACAGCTGCTACACAATCAGCATCATCTGGCGCCCATACGCATGCTGCTGCAACTGCCTTAGATTTGAATGCTTGTGCAGCTTCAACACCAGATCCAACCTTTACTGGAATAATATCATTCATTGACATTCCATTGGTTTCAAGTGTATTTAGCAAAAGGGTATGTGATGCAGTTCCTTCCGCATATGCAACTTTCTTTCCCTTTAAGTCACCAATATTATTGATAGAACCATCTGCTACCAATGCATCAGCACCATTTGAGAAATTCAATAGCATAAAATACTTCATATCAGACATTGTACCTGAAGAACTCATTTCTGTTGGTAATGCATCCAATGTACAATATTCAATATCAATACTACCATCTTTCAAACCTGCACGAGCAGCTTCAAAATCATCCATAATAAGGATATTCAACTTGATACCATACTTCTTATAAAGGTATGAATCATTAGAACCTTTCAGCCCTCCATTTGCCCATACAATAGGTTCGAAACCACAATAAGTGTTAACTGCAAGTGTTGCATCATATTCACCCTTATCTGCTGTACTAACTGATGAAGTTCCATCATTTTTAAACAACTTAGATGAAGCAAGTTTATTCGTAGCTCCACTAAAATAAAGCACTGCTCCAGCTATTGCTACTATTACTATAATTACCATAGTGCGCCCTGCACCTGTCAATCGATTTAAAAAATTCATATTATATATCTTATATAAATAAAAATAGAGAAAAGTTTGAAAATTTAATGAAAACTTTTATAAAATATAAAATAAAAGAGTGAAATTTTAATTAATTTCACTCAAGTATATTTTTAATTTAAAATTTCATAAAACCCTTCTTCTGGATGATAACGATATTTTATTATATCCCCTTCTTTATAAAATTGGAATTTATTCCTATATGGGATTATATGTATAGCTTTATTTTCATCATAAAAACTTGTGTATTCCTCATTTCTATAATATTCTGGTCTAAATGTATTTAAAATAGGATCTTTTATTGTGCCTATGTTATCTTGAGAATTATAGATTTCTAATAATGATTCGTATTGGTCTTTATAGTAAAATAAAGTAATAACACTAAATGCTAAACATGTAAATAAAATTAAACATAAAATTCCCATATTTTTATTTTTATTAATGTTGAGTGGAGAGGATTCGAATCCTCCGAAACTCGAAAGTACTTGATTTACAGTTTATAACCCATTTGACCACTCTGACAGTATGTTAAAACTCAAACAAGTTTTAAACCTTGTTCTTTATTAACTTCTTGCTTCGCTCTATCATTACTTTTTAGGTCCATTGCTGAACGTTCATCCATAAGAGGATAGTCCACAAGCGTAAATTCGGTAGTACTGCTACCTATAATATTTTCATTTATTACTTATAAGCTTGAATTGTAGTTTCGTTGTCCTTCATTCAAAATATTCTTTGCAGCATTTATATCTCTATTATGTGTCATGTTACATTCAGGGCATTTCCATACTCGCTCATCCAATGTTAAATCTTTATAAATATAACCACAATTGTGGCAAGTCTTTGAACTAGGATAGTATCTATCAATAAGTATCACTTTTTTATTATTCATAAGTGCTTTGTTTTGTAATATATCCTTGAATCTAAAGAAACCTACTTCTTGAATCGCTTTTGCTAACTTATGATTTTTTAACATTCCACTTACATTCAAATCTTCCATAAAGATAGTATCATACTTCATAAGTAAATCATTTACAACTTCATGAATATAATTTTCCTTTTTGTTTGTTATGTGTTCAAATTCTTTTACAAATTTAATTCTTACTTTATTCCTGTTATTTGAGCCTTTAACTTTTTTTGATAGTTGCTTTTGAAATTTCTTCAATTTCTTTTCGTCTTTCTTGAAAAAGTGCTCATTTTTAAATAGTTCACCTTCTGATGTAATTACAAAATCTTTAACACCTAAATCAATTCCCACAGATTTACCAGTTTTCTTAAACTTAACAAATTCATCTTGAGGAATATCTATAAGTATAGATAAAAAATACTTACCACTCTTGGTTTTCGATATGGTTGCACTTCTTATTTTATCCTTATATGTTTGAAGTCTTTTAAAATATAAATTTGAACAAGAAAACTTTATGTTTTTAAGTTGTTTTACTAAACTTATATGCTTTGTTTTAAATGTATTCTTTTTTGAAATTGTAGTAATCGGAAATAACGCAGATTGTTTATCTTTCTTTGATTTAAATTTAGGAAACCCTGTATGTAATTTAAAAAACCTATCATATGCAGTTAACATCTGTCTTATGGCTTGTTGCATTACTTTAGTATTCTGCTCTTTCAACCACTGATAATCTTTATTTTTAAGTAAAGTTCCATGAAAATATTTTGCAAGATCACATAAAGAAAGATTGTTGTTATTATCCTTATATTCATTTTGTTTAAGGTTAAGCATATAATTATATACAAAGCGGTAACAACCCAACAACTGATTAATTGCTTGTTCTTGTTCTTTATTTGGATATAATCTTACTTTAATTGCTCTATACATAAATACTATTTATATTATT
>FLSH01000082.1_pt1 | contig 15642 bp, 12 predicted proteins | sample 1550441 | NCBI WGS metagenome assembly FLSH01 (sample SAMEA4031756, study PRJEB14383) | metagenome | biome: human; feature: oral; material: saliva | place: Philippines | collected 2014 | reverse complement strand
ACAATGCCATAAAGCTTCACCAACGTACCTAAGACGATGAAGAAAGCTGCCCATCCTTCGTGCTCCTTCTCAATAAGAAAGAATGATGAGAGGATAATAGCGGCAATAGCTATGTTGAACTGCTGCATGAATAGGGCTGTTAACAATGTGAATCCGCAGAACCAATAGATGTAGACTTGCTGTGATTTACGCAGTCCTGACCAATAGATGGCCGCAAACAACCAACCAGATAAGAATAGTAACCACAGTAGCATACCAGCCCATTCGGGTAAAAGGGCAAAGGGGGCTATGATTAAAGAGAATAGAGGACCGTAATGATTGACGTCGCTATACTCTGACGGATAGGCTGCATAGAGTGATGTTCCGTTCACTGTGTGCCAGTAAACACCCTTAAATATAAGGAAGTTATTGTGACTACGATGCAATTTCAGCATACCTACTAATGATAGTAGAGTCCATATACCTAAGAGAACACGGCGGTCGGAGAGAAAGGGGAGGGTAAGGAATTGTTTTATTCTTTCTTTCATATCAAATTTGTTTGCTTGCTTTATATGCGAATAACAGCACAAAAGTAACAATAAAGAATGATATATATGCCATTAATAACCTATTATTTATGAAAAGCCTACCGACTCAATAGTGTTCTCTCATAGTTATTTCGGGCTGTAAAGGCTTTTTCCATAAGAAAAGAGAAAGCTATACTCTTATTTAGAAAATTATTATATATCTTTGTAGGTATCATCATTTATTACCCTTTATACGGCTTTAAGCTGTGATACAACTGATAAAAAGAATTTATGACAACCGAGAGAAAAGATAATATCAAGCAAGGATTCGTTTATTATGTCCTGTCGACTCTTACATTGGCCATCATTTTCTTCTCCTATATCTTTAATGGGCAGAGTACGGAAGTGATGGATTGTGTGGGTTGGATCTACTTTGTTTCGTCATGTATTACGCATGCTGCATTGTTTACGCTTGTTCCTTTTCTTATCCTGCAAGTGCCCTTGGCTGCTGTTGGTTGCCGTCAATGGATTACAAGAACTATTCTTTCAATAGTCTATGCCTTACTGTTTATCGTTGCTGTTGTGAATAGTTATGTTTATGGGATTTACCATTTTCATATCAATGGGCTTGTGTTGGAAATGCTAACAGGGCCTGGTGCATCAGAGATCTTTGTGTTTAGTGTGTGGGCATATATGAAGGCCATTGGTCTTGCCTTAAGCTTTGTCTTGCTTAGTATAGGACTGGCTTTCATTGCAAAGTTTATTTCTAAGCGCCTTATAATTAGACATCTCAATCGAAACATATTGTTAATACTACTTAGTTTTGTACTTCTCTCACAAGGTATACATATTTATGGAGGGGCAACGATGCGGAGTTCTATCATTGAGTCAACTGACGTTTTACCTTATTATTTCCCACTTCGCGCTAACAAACTACTGGAGAAATTAGGACTCATAAGCATTGAGAAGATTAATCAAATACAACTGAAAGGAGGCGTGAACAAATTGTGTTATCCATTAGAACCGCTTAAGACGAGTCGTATTGACCATCTTGGTAAACCTAATGAGAAGTATAATATCGTCATCCTATGTATTGACTCATGGAATCCACGTACTCTTACACGTGAGTGTACACCAAATATCTGTGCGTTTGCTGACCATGCAGAGACATTCACTAAGCACCTTAGTTCGAGCAACGCAACCAGTGGTGGCATCTTTGGAATGTTCACTGGGATATCTGCATACTACTGGAAAAGCTTCGAATCAAGCTGTATGCAGCCCTTACTCATTAAGCAGTTGCTTAAAGAAGGGTATCATGTGCAAACTTATCCAAGTGCTACATTAGAGTATCCACCCTTTGCTAAGATGCTGTTCCGTGATGTGAAGGGTCTAAACGTAAGTACTCCGGGTAAGACAACGATTGAGCGTGACAACCGCATCACGCATAACTTCATTGCTGATATTGATAAATACGATGGTAAGAAACCTTTCTTTGCCTTTGTGTTCTACGATATTGCCCACAATATGGACCTCCCTAAGAGTAAGCAATATCGGTTCAAACCATGCTGGGAGTACGTGGACTACATGAAACTTAACAATGATACCGACCCAACACCATTCTTTAATCTCTATAAGAACTCGGTTGCTGAAGCTGACTCGCTCATCGGTTTGACTCTAAACAAGCTCCGAGAGAAAGACTTACTACGCAATACAGTGGTCATCATAACTGGTGATCACGGGCAGGAGTTCAATGAGAACCGTAATAACTACTGGGGTCATGCCTCTAATTATTCGTTATTTCAAGTTGGAACGCCGCTCATTTATTATTATCCCGGCTGTAAACCAGGTAAAAGAAACTATCGAACAACTCATTATGACATCTCCCCAACATTGATGCACAGTGTGTTAGGTGTGACTAATCCGCCTTCAGATTATTCAATGGGGACATATCTTGATGACTCTTCCCCACGTGACTGGCATCTTGTAGGGCATGAACTCTATTATGCTTTTATCCGTTCTGACGGCACAATCATTGAGAAGCAAGGAGCAGGAAACCTAAAGATAATGGATCCAAAGATGCACGTTATACCGAATTATCCGCTCAAACCAAAGGACTTACAAGCTGTTATTCAGAAGATGAATAGGTTTTATAAATAGCATACAGATACTGTTTGGCTATTTAACCAACTGATTCTAAGATTTCTTGTTAAGCGTAAGTTATCAATCTTCCCAGATGTTCTTGATACGGACATCACGCAGAACAGTAAGCACTTTCTTTATCTTACTGCGGAAAAGGTCGGCCTTTAAGCGAGCCGACATATCCTTAACTTCATTATAAGGTTCGCCTCTCTGAAGGATATCACGTAAGAAGGAAGATGAGGTTATACCCCATTTACGAAGGAACTGTGTGCTTCCATCGTTCTTTACTATGCGATGGGTAGAACGTGCTTCGAAGTGATAAACGCGGCTACGGTCTATTCCTTTGAACAGACGAACACCTGCTTTCCATAGCTTAGCAGAGAAGTCTGGGTCAGAATACATACCTGGGCTGAACTCAATACTATAGCCTCCTACAAGGTCCCACACGTCACGATGGACGATATTTGGTGGCCATGTCGAACCTTTCCAATCCCCATGTGGCAACGTAGCATACTCCTTCAGCAATCGAGACTCATCAAAGTCGTCAACACTCTCACCATAGTTAGCAGGTGCAATCACGCTCTTATCATAGAAAGGACGTGGCTGAATGAGTGTTGAAGAGAAGAAGAACATATTGTCAGGCAGCTGCTGTATCTCCTCAAATAAGGCTTTATCCCACTCAGGACACACATACATGTCATCGTTCATATATAGGATATAGTCTGTTGATACCAATGGGCGCAATCTATTCAAGGCAAAGCAAACACCTACATTCTCATCAGAAGCTGTGTACTTCAGTCCTTGTTGCTCTACCCACTCACGTGTTCCGTCACTTCCATCATTGATATGAACGAGTATTTCATGCTCATAACAAGAGTTCTTTCTGATACTTTCAATGCACAATTTAAGGAATGACAGATTATTCCAAGTAGGTATTAAAATCGAGAAAAGAGGCTTAACTGTATTGTCCATACTTATTATTGTAGTGTTAACCAGACTATTCCTCATCCAAAGACGAGGCTATTAAAAATATCTAACAATACCACCCGATGTACATAACACTTAGCTATTACAAAGGAAATAGTGCTATATCTTCGCTTATGTTATCTGTTTTATAATAAAGAATATGATGTTCTCTCTTTCAGTTAACATGATGCAAAAGTACAGAAAAAAATCGTATCTCTGCCCATGAGAAGCTGAAAAAGAGATATTAGTTGTACGTTTCTATGCTTATATCCACTATTGTTTAGTTACTGTTCAGTCCTCCAGTACAAGCCAAAATACACTTGACGCAGTAGGTTGCGGGCTGCCGTGAGTCGCTCAGCTTCCTTTCTATAGGTAGGAACAGACTCTATCTGGTCAACGTTAGCACTGTAATAAGTACTGTCTGGCACGCTGGTATCTAAGAGATTATGGCCCATCTTGAAATACTTAGTATCATGGAAAGCAAAGGGAGCCAGCGTCGCTAAGATATCGTCATGGCTTCCCCAACGATTAGTTAGCTTGTTGTAAGCCTCCTTCCGTAGGTAAGTTGGCAGATAGATATAGAGTGGTACAGAGTGTTCATACCGTTTGTCGACAGCATCATAGTCAAGGATAGAACGCACGTTATGGTCGCCTGTGATAATGAGTATCGTATTCTTTGCCGCAGCAGAGGCCTTGAAGCGGTTGAGAAACTCGTTTAACACCTTATTATAATAGCGAAATCCCGTGAGATACTTATCCAATACCTTACGATTATGCTCTGCAAAGCACTTCTTAGCATAGAACGACTCTGGTAGAGGGGGGAGTTTCAAGTCTTTTGGGAACTCAAAGGGTGGGTGATTGGTTGTTGTCATCACTGCAATCATCTGCCGTTTCTTTGATGGTTTCTCCAGCCTGTCTAACAACGCTTGAAAGAGATATTCGTCGTAAACACCAATGCTATTATAAGTAGCATGAGGATAGTCTTTCAAGAGAGAGAACTTATCATAGATAGCATCAAACTGTTGATGAACCAACGCTTCGGCACAGTTTTCCCATGCAGCATCCATTCCCGACATGAATGTTGTTGTGTAATTGCTGGCTTTGAAAGGTAGGGCTATCGACGTAGGGAGAGTCTTAAATCGATAAGCCGAGGCAAAGAAGCGTGGGAAAGGGGTAGAGACATAGAGGTTCTCAAGCGATGCTACCGTACCATTCTGTACTGATTGGAAGTTACGAAAGAGTAGGTCGTCCTTGAAATGACGCTCTAATCCGAAATACATCTCCGCATCCTTCTGTTGGAGATTGAACAGATAATTGCTCCAACTCTCGCTATAAATGATTACAATATTAGGTTGAGGCTGTTTCAGACTGTCGCCTACTTCTTCGAAGAGAGCATGCTGCAGCGCTGTTAGCGTGTCGTTCTTCGCCATCTTCACTTTCCCATTTGTATAGACATCTAGGGCTTCCTGCAAACTCTTGAACTTATATTCATGCAGTAAGTCGTCTGTCTTTGCTATCTTGAAAGCGTTGTTCTTCTCCTTATAAGCCTTTTTCAACATGTAAATAGCATTCGGAACAAGGTCGTTCAGAGGTTTCTGATTTGACACAAACGTGTCTTCTATCTGTAGAGGGAAGCGCCATACCGACCCACGCAGACCGATGACTAAAAAGGCAATATACAATAGGATGGTAGCAGACAGTTTAATGACTTTGAGGCGTGAAGGTTGCTGTCTGCTTGCCGAATGGAGAGCGTTATGAGCGGACGACTTGCCCAACTCAATTCTACGGATAAGTAGAAGGATTGGTAGAAGGATAAGAAGAAAGGCGATAGCCTCGTAGACACAGTGATATTCTTCCCATATTGTTTGAATTAAACTCATTGGTCCTTCATTGAAGAAGTCGAAGAATGTGAGGTTGATATGGCTATTGAAATTGGCGTAAAAGCCCATATCAATACCGCTAATAGCCAACAGAAATGCGCAGACAATAGAGAAATAAAGTCTACGAAAACGACTTAACACACGTTCTGTCCATGGTTTTCTAAGGGCTGCAAAGACGAAAGTTAGAACCGTAGGAAGTAACAACACGTAGCATACTACTTGCACATCAAAACGCAAGCTATTGAATAGTAAGCGAGGAAGAACAGTTAGGTTACTACTGATAATACTCATCGGGACGAACGCAATGGCAAAGCAAATGCGTACGAAGAATAGGATAATAAGGATTACAGCGGAATGCTTTATTAGGTATGTTATGTTCTTATACATTATTTGTTTTGATTTATTTTGAGTTTATGATAGGGTAATTTCGGTAAGAATAGAGCGTCGATAATCATTGTTTTCACTGTCATCTCTACTTCTAAAAGGCCTCATGAATAATCCCTCTCTACGGTTTATAATCATTTTTCTTTACGATAAAAATTATTTCTTTTCATGAAAAGAAATAATTACTTTCATGAAGAAAAATATTTTTTTTCATGAAAAAAAATCGCACTTAACACGCTGTTAGAATGGTCAGACACATAGAATGGTTGAGAAAAGATGGTCTTAACTGCTGTAAAAGAACTGTTTAGGGAGGTATTAAACATGATTTCTTTCAATGCAACTTGTATCATGTGGCTGGTTTATCTTTTATGTTTATGATGTGAGACGACCTGTAGGACTGCATCTTTTCGGCATGATTTTCTAAGGTTCTGAGCCCTCTCTCCATTTTAGTCGATTGTGAAGAGATGTAGTTCTGTTATGTTCTGCGAGGTTTCGTAAATCATTTCTTACCTTCTTTCAATCGTACTTTACCATCCACCTCTTCAAAGTTTTCTTCAAAGTAAGTCCGTGTACGCTTCCATCTATTGTGACTCCAAAGATAGATTTCAGGCTGACGACGTATCGACTTCTCCAACTCTTGGAAGTAAAGATCGGTTATCTCGTAGTCGGGCAATCCCTTTGTTTCTTCTCGGATGATGCGGAACTCACAGTTATAATGCCCACGGCTCGTGCGTGTCATGTCGCCATAAACAAAGACTTGGCGTGTGTGCTTCACAATACGTTCGGCCCCTGTGAGCACAGGAGTCTCCTGATTCATGAACTGAATCCAGTGATGTATGCTCCACCAGAAGGGTGTTTGGTCGGAGATATAACCCACGACAAGGGGCTTACCGTTGCGTCCAAATTGTATAATCTTACGTAGTGACTCCTGCATAGGGATACAAAGCGCACCTTGTCGTTCGCGAACATACTTGAAGAGGCGGTCGAAGTATTCGTTTTCTAATGGGTGGTAAAGCTGGCAGCAGAGGGCATTGTCCACCCAATAAGGGAGGGAGGTAATCCATTCCCAGTTGCCTAAATGACCCAAATAGACGCCTGCCGACTTCCCTTCCGACAGAATTCTGTTTAATTCTTCAGTCCCTGTAAAGGTCATGCGCTTCATCAGTTGTTCCTTGCTCATTGTTATCAACTTCAGTGTCTCAACAATGTAATCACAGAACCAATGGTAGAATCCTCGTTCTATCAGGCGTAACTCGTTGTCAGTCTTCTCTGGGAAGCTGTTCTTAAGGTTCTTCCATATCACCTTGTGGCGATACCTCACCACTCGTGACATTAGTAGATAAAGGCCATCGGAGAGTAGATACAGCACAGGAAAAGGCAGCAGGGCTACCAGATACCAGAAGCCGTAAGCGATGATGTAAAGGGTCTTATTGAGGGCTCTTTTCATTGATCTTCAGGGTTATTAATCGTTGGGTACATCTTATCGTGTACCATACGATACATATACTGATAGATGATAGCTTTCAGTTCTCGTTCCATCTTTGCCTGCTCAGGCATGTGTCCGAGAAGATTGTGCTTCATCAGTGCGTCGGTTAATCGATAGATAGCTTTAGTCTGTTTACCGTCCCATTGGAGTACATAACCATACTTCACGTATTGATAGATACCGTTCAGATAGTTGACAGCCCAAGTGTCCTTCGCTGGTGTATGTAGTAGGTCTTTACCGAAAGCAAGGTATGGTCCATCGTTATAACCTATGTGATTCAGCAGAGTTGGCATAATATCAATCTGCTGCGCCACGCCATCTACACGTCCTGGCTTTATCTCTCCGGATGGGTCATATATAATAATAGGTGAACAGAAGCCGCCTATGTCGGTCTTATACTGCTCATGGTCGCTCTGGTTGGTATGGTCGCTTGTGAGGACAAAGATAGTATTCTTAAACCAAGGCTGCTTGCTGGCAGACTCGAAGAACTTGCCTATCGCCATGTCAGTATAACGGATACACTTTTGGATAGGGAGATGTTCCTCCTTATAGATGTTCTTATATTTCTCTGGAACAACAAATGGATCGTGACTTGATACGGTAAAGAGAGCTGTCATGAAAGGCTGCTTCATTTCGCCCATCTTCGCACAGTAATACTGCAGGAAAGGTTCGTCCCAGATGCCCCAGTTGCCATCGAAGTCCTTATCCCCACCAAAGCGAGGGTCTTCGTCATAGTCTTGTCGACCATAATAGTGCTGAAATCCAATCTTATTAGCAAATGCAAGGAAACCCATAGAACCACGATTAGCGCCATGAAAGAAGGCCGTTTGATAGCCCCACTTACTAAGGAGTCCAGGCATACCAGTATAGTTGTTCATTGAAGCTGGGGTGAGGATGAAGGGTTCTCCAAAGCGAGGAATACTGCAGAGGATGGATGGCATGCCATCAATACTCTTACGTCCATTACAGTAAGAGAAGCGGTAGACGAGGCTCTTATCGATGAGTTTATCTACATTCGGGGTGTATCCCTTGTATTTACCACCGAAGAAATCACGATTAAACCCTCCTATATATTCACGTCCGAAGCTCTCAACAATGAGGATGACGATGTTCTTCTTGTTAGGAAGGCGTACGTTTGAGGCTGGTCCTGGAGCCTTATAAGCCATCCACATAATAGGGTTGTAGACCTCACTGGCAGCTGCCAAGGATGGGAAATAATCTGGGACAACAAAGTCTGACTTGCCTATCGTGCGGATTAACGCAAAGGGGGTATTAAGCACCAAGGCGCAGTCAGTAGGACGTTCTACGTACTGGTTGGCGTTACTGATGGTTATCGGACGTACACCCGACTGTAGTCCACCTCGACAACCAGCTACGGTAAGGACGGCAGCTACGGCAAGACATACGAAAAGTTGTGCCCCATAGACTAAGCGCTGACGCAGACTTTTATAGCGGCTGTGGTCGGTATGTGGCATAACATACAACTTATTGGCAAGCCAAAGAACAAGAATAAAGATAATGATAAGGTACCAGTGTGTGATAGCATTGTGGAACAAGATGCCAGCAATGTTGTTTTCATTATCGAACTCACGGAACACACTGGTTGTTGTGCGGCGCAATGTGAAAGGGAAATACACCGAGTCGGCAAGGTTAATGGCAAGTGAAAGCGCATTGACAACCATGAATATCCACTTACAAAGCCTGTGATAGGCTTGGTTCTCCTTCCTCCATAGCGGCAAGAGCATCATTACGATGTAGAGAATATGCGTATAAAGGATAGCTGTTGTATCAAAGAGAAGACTTCCTCTCACCCACATCCAGAGTGAAGAAGCACTAAGTCCGTCGATGAAGTAACTGTAATTGACAAAAAAGTATGTCAATCGTGCTACAAAGAAAATGGCATACGCCAATAGCAAGTTGAGCACTAATGCTATTGGCGAACCAAATGTTGTTGTTAATAATCTCTTCATATCTTTCAATCCTTTTGGACCTTTATATCTCTTGCATGTCATGTAGTTTCTTGTAGTAACCTTCGATGTCCATAAGCTCATCGTGCGTTCCTCGCTCTACAATCTCACCTTCATGCAGCACGCAAATCTCATCGCTATTCTTAATGGTAGATAGGCGGTGGGCCACTGCTATGGTCGTTCTTGTCTTCATAAGCTTATAGAGTGCATCCTGTACAAGGCGTTCGCTCTCCGTGTCGAGGGCTGATGTAGCCTCGTCAAGGATAAGGATAGGCGGATTCTTAAGGATAGCACGCGCTATACTCACACGTTGGCGCTGTCCACCAGAGAGGCGTCCTCCACGGTCGCCGATGTTTGTGTCGTATCCTCTCTCACTATGCATGATAAACTCATGAGCGTTAGCTATCTTCGCCGCTTCGGCTATCGCCTCGTCAGTTGCGCTGACTCCGAAGGAGATGTTGTTCTTGAAACTATCGTTGAAGAGGATTGCCTCTTGGTTTACATTACCTATAAGCTGGCGGAGATCATGCACTCCTAAATCCTTGATGTTTATTCCGTCAATGAGAATTTCACCTTCTTGTACATCGTAGTAACGTGGGATAAGGTCGAGTAAGGTAGACTTTCCACTACCGCTCTGTCCTACTAAGGCTACGGTCTTACCCTTTGGAATAACGAGGTTGATATCCTTTAATACCCAATGGAGCTCTGGGTTTTCCTCATCATCTTTACCATCAGTATAGGCAAAGCTGACATGGCGGAATTCAATCTCATGTTCGAAGTTATCGATATGGACTGGGTTTTCAGGGTCATTTATCTTTACTTCTGCCTTAAGTATCTTATCAATACGCTCCATAGAGGCAAGTCCTTTAGGGATGTTATAGCCTGCACGGGAGAATTCCTTTAATGGATTGAGAATGCTGTAGAGGATAACAAGATAATAGATGAAGGTTGGTCCGCTGATAATCGGATATTGTCCTAATACGAGAGTACCGCCAAACCATAGTACAACAACAATCATGACTGTTCCAAGGAACTCACTCATCGGATGCGCTAACTGCTGACGAATGTTCACGCGCATGATGTCGCTGCGGTATTCTGAGTTTATCTTATCGAAGCGTTCATTCATCATTCCCTCAGCACAAAAGGCTTTGATGACTCTTAATCCGCCTAAAGTCTCTTCTACTTGGCTCATTGTGTCACTCCATAACTTCTGGGCTGTCATACTGTTCTGCTTTAGCTTTCTACCAACAAAGCCCATGAACCATCCGAAGATAGGTACGAAGATGAGCGTGAAGAGTGTCAACTGCCAAGAAATAACAAGTAGTGTGATGAAATAAATGATAATAAGAACAGGGTTCTTAAAGAGCATGTCGATAGATGACATGATGGAGTTGTCAACTTCTTGAACGTCACCACTCATACGGGCGATGATGTCTCCTTTCCTTTCCTCGCTGAAGAAGCCTAAAGAAAGGGATGTTATCTTCTCATAGAGTTGGTTACGTATGTCACGCACTACGCCTGTTCTGATAGGAATGATTGAGGCAGAAGATAGGAAATAGGCTCCTGTCTTTAGGAAAGTCATAAAGGCAAGAATCAAACCGATAGCCAAAAGGACGGTTGTTGGTCCCCAACTGGTGATGTATATCTGCGTGTAATAATCCGCATTGTTCGATAGTACCTCCTTAAAAGAGCCTTCACTCCAAGCCATTGCACGCATTGCACCCGTTCCTGCATCTACCTTAAAGAGTATTTGAAGGAGTGGGATAAGGGTTGCAAAGGAGAATATGTTGAGAAAAGCTGACAATATATTGAAAATGATTGACAGCACAAGATACTTCTTATAGGGCGGTACGAACCTGCGTAAAACGTGTATAAATTCCTTCATCAACTAATCTTCTTATCTGTTTATCAGTTCTGCAAATATAGCTATAAATAGTAAAACCGCAAAAAAGATTTGCGGTTTTATATCCATACATATAGTATATTTACACTTCTTCTCCAAAGAGTGTGGCACTTGTTGAGCCTGTTATGCGTACACGGACGGTCTCACCAATATGGTGATTGCCCTTTGGCATGACTACAGCCTTGTTCTGTGGCGTACGTCCCATCAGCTGTTCACGACTACGTTTACCAAAACGCTCGATAAGAATATCAAACTCTTTGCCCTCGTCTTTCTTGTTCTGTTCGGCAGAGATCTCGGTCTGAAGGCGAATTAACTCATTCAAACGGCGTATCTTCTCTTCCTCAGGAACATTGTCGGGGAGGTGCTTTGCTGCGTAAGTACCTGGTCGTTCAGAGTACTTGAACATAAAGGCTGAATCGAAGCCTACCTCTCGCATTAATGAAAGCGTTTGTTGGAAGTCTTCTTCTGACTCGTTGTGATATCCAATGAAGATGTCAGTTGTAAGTCCACAGTCTGGTATAAGCCTACGAATAGCAGCCACTTTCTCAAGGTAATCCTCACGAGTATATTTGCGATTCATCACCTTCAACACGCTATTACTACCACTTTGGGCAGGGAAATGGATATGGTTACAGAGGTTAGGTTCGGTAGCTACCGCCTCAATGATGTCCTCTGTCATATCTTCAGGGTTGGAGGTCGTGAAGCGTACACGCATGTCTGGAACGCTTTGTGCCACCTTATGCAACAGTTCTGCAAATGAAACGCCATTCTCAGGACGCTTGCCATTAGGCAACAAGCCGTATGAGTTGACATTCTGACCTAATAGTGTAACCTCCTTAAAGCCCTTATCGTGCAAGTCTTTAACCTCTTTCAAGATGCTTTCCACATCTCTTGAACGCTCCCGACCACGTGTAAAAGGCACGATACAATAGTGACAGAAGTTATTACAACCACGCATGATACTAACGAAGCCCGACACTCTATTGCCACCAATACGCTGTGGGATAACATCACGATAGGTCTCCGTAGTAGAGAGTTCGATATCCATAGCATTCGTGCCGTTCTCACACTGCGCTATCATATCAGGTAAGTTAAGGTACGAATCAGGCCCACAAACAAGGTTGGCATGGTGGTTTTGGATTAAATCGTTCCTTACTCGCTCTGCCATACAGCCTAACACGCCTAAGATAAGGTCACGACCTTTCTTCTGCTCAGCGTGCAATGCCTCCAAACGGTTGTATATCTTGTTCTCTGCGTTCTCACGTACAGAACAGGTGTTAAGGAAGATTGCGTCTGCTTCCTCCTCTTTTTCGCATACGTCATAGCCTGCCATTTTCATGACAGAAGCCACCACCTCTGAGTCTGCCACGTTCATTTGGCACCCGTATGTCTCAATATATAGTTTCTTCATTCTGCTGTTATCTCGAAAAATTTAGCATGCAAAGTTACTAAATTTATCGCATACAACCGAAGAACCATCTGACTATTTGATGCTTAACAACGCTTGACACGTTCTTTTTTGCAAAACTTACAAAGTCCTTTACGGCCTTTATCGGATATTTTCCGTACCTTTGCAGACTGAATGGACACTGTCTTAACAAATAAAGGATAGCTACAGGTCAGCTAAAGCATAGGGTTTAGTCTACGAAAGGTTACGGATAGCCTGACTGCTTGATAACTGCCTGGTAATGACAATAAAACAATGAACAAAAATACAAATGATTATGAGATAATGGCACCTGTGGGCTCTCGTGAGTCGCTTGCAGCTGCCATCAACGCTGGAGCTAACTCTGTTTACTTCGGTATAGGGAAGCTGAATATGCGTTCACATTCGGCTAATCACTTCACTATCGACGACCTCAAGGAAATTGCCGAGACCTGTAATGAAAAGGGGATAAAGACTTATCTTACCGTTAACACCGTCATCTATGGTGAGGATATAGCAACGATGCATGAAATTATCGACGCTGCTAAGGCTGCTGACATCACCGCTGTCATTGCAAGTGACGTAGCTGTAATGATGTATTGCCGCCAAGTGGGCGTTGAAGTTCACCTCTCTACGCAGCTGAACATATCTAATATTGATGCCTTGAAGTTCTACGCTCAGTTTGCTGATGTTGCCGTATTGGCTCGCGAACTGAATATGGATCAAGTGAAGGAGATACACGAGCAGATTATCAAACAGAATATCTGCGGACCAAAGGGACAGCCTGTTCGTATTGAGATGTTCTGTCATGGTGCTTTTTGTATGGCCATTTCGGGTAAGTGTTATATGAGTCTTCACGACTCTAACCGCTCTGCCAATCGTGGTGCATGTACTCAGATATGCCGTCGTAGTTACACAGTAACAGACAACGAGACGGGCAATCAGTTAGAGATTGACAATAAGTATATAATGAGTCCAAAGGACTTAAAGAGCGTGCGCTTCATTGACAAGATGATGGACGCAGGTGTTCGTGTGTTTAAAATAGAAGGACGTGCACGCGGACCAGAGTATGTCCACACCGTTGTTAGCTGTTATAAAGAGGCTATTGAGAGTGTTCTTGATGGTAGCTTTACCGAAGAAAAGAAGGACAAGTGGGACGAACGGCTCTCAACAGTCTTCAATCGTGGCTTCTGGGATGGCTATTATCAAGGACAGAAGATGGGCGAATGGACCAAAGACTATGGTAACAAGGCTACTGAGAAGAAGGTTCTTATTGGCAAGGTGATAAAGTATTTCTCACGTCTCGGCGTGGCTGAGGTGGCCGTTGAGGCTAATACTTTCGTAAAGGGGGAGAAGTTGCTTATCACAGGTAACAGTACTGGCGCTATGTTCCTCAATGCTGAAGAGATTCGATACGAGCTTAATCCTGTTGATAAAGCCGAACAAGGATGGCGTGTTTCTATCCCTGTTCCTGACAAGGTACGCCCGAATGACAAGCTATTTAAGCTGGTAGTAAATTAATGTAGAATACGTATTTCAGAGGTGATAACAATGTTCTCTGAATTAGATAAACTGATAGTACAATGACAATAAACGAAGCGCAAGATGCAGTAATTGGTGAGTTCGAGGACTTTACCGACTGGATGGACAAATACCAAATGCTCATTGATTTGGGTAATGAGCTTGAACCATTAGACGAAAAATACAAGAATGAACAGAACCTCATAGATGGTTGTCAGAGTAGAGTATGGCTTCAGTGTGATAATGTAGAGGGTAAACTCGTCTTTACAGCCGACTCAGATGCACTCATCACAAAGGGTATCATCGCTCTTCTCATACGTGTATTGAGCAATCATACACCACAAGAGATTATCGATGCCGACCTCTATTTCATTGATAAGATAGGCCTTCGCCAGCATCTATCACCAACCCGCAGCAATGGACTACTCTCTATGGTGACAAAGATTAAGGCGTATGCAGTAGGCTTTAGCTTGCAGTAAAAGAAGTCATCTCCAACTCCTCTGACGGGGAGGGAGGGCTGATAAAAAACATATACAGGCTAACATTCTAATTTAGAAAGCGCTTAAAAGAACGCTCCACTATATCGGACTATCTCGCTATCCACGCTCTTCCGTATGGGAGATGGGTAGGGGGAGGGCCTATTAGTGGGTTCTGCAGTGTGGGCATCTTTCATATTGATTATGAGAAAACTACGTACAATCGAAATGAATCGGCTCTCTGTTGAGGAGTTTAAGGAGGCTGATAAGTTACCACTCATCGTTGTCTTAGACGATGTGCGGTCGTTATATAATGTGGGAAGTGTCTTCCGTTCGGCCGATGCTTTCCGTGTTGAGGCTGTCTATCTATGCGGTATCACGGCCACACCTCCTAATGCTGAGATTCATAAAACAGCACTTGGTGGAGAGGACTCAGTAGACTGGCGTTACTTTGAACGTACTGAAGATGCTGTCGAAGAACTCCATCGTAAAGGCGTGTTTGTATATAGTGTCGAACAGGTAGAAGGCTCAACAAAGCTACAGGAGCTTAACACCCAACATTCTAATCGTCATCACTCATCATCTAACAATTCGTCACACAACACATCATCAACACCTATCACCCAATACTCAACATCCAACACCCGCTACGCTATCATCATGGGCAACGAGGTAAAAGGTGTAAAACAAAGTGTCGTAGACATGAGCGACGGTTGCCTTGAAATACCTCAATTCGGTACTAAACACTCACTGAATGTAAGTGTAACAACCGGTATTGTCATTTGGGAGTTTGCCCGTCAATTACTCTTAAAGTAAGTATCTAACAACCTACATCAGCATATTTTGGGGGCCTATTAGCCCCCTTTTCTTTTACAACTCATGCGCTACACAGCTATAAAAGTTGTCCTCCATCCATCGTAAAGTTTGTTTTTCTACAATTTCTTTTCATGAAAATAATTTGTAGTTGACTGTATTTATGTAACCTATA
>FLSH01001199.1_pt2 | contig 15677 bp, 9 predicted proteins | sample 1550441 | NCBI WGS metagenome assembly FLSH01 (sample SAMEA4031756, study PRJEB14383) | metagenome | biome: human; feature: oral; material: saliva | place: Philippines | collected 2014 | reverse complement strand
CATGTTTTCATTTCCTAATAAATGATGATTGTGAAATTTGTTAAAAGCTTGTAACTTTGCAAAATATTTTATATAAAACAAAAACATGAAGTCATTTCTTTTCCTATGTGCGGCATTTCTTCCCTTAAATGCGTTGGCAGAAACAGCTGATTCGACTATAGCTCAACACCACACGCTATCAGAAGTGGTTGTAAAGGGATTCAAACAAGACAATCTGAACAATGCTCCCATGTCGGTTTCTGTGGCAGGAAGTAACTTTCTTCAACACAATGAGCTGAATGGTTTGCGTGACATGAGCTCCGTTTTTCCTAATCTTTTCATCGCCGATTATGGCGCTCGACAGAACACTCCGATTTATATTCGTGGCATAGGCTCAAAGACTAACGCGCCATCTGTAGGCTTATATGTCGATGGTATGCCTTATTTCGACCGGTCAGTTGTCGACTTAGAACTCGCTGGAATCAGTGGAATAGAAGTGTTGAGAGGCCCACAAGGCACGCTCTATGGACGCAATTCAACAGGTGGACTCATTAATATCTACACCTATTCGCCTTTAGATTACCAGAACACTATAGCCAAAATCAGTTATGGTTCGCGTAATGATGTGCGCTTGGGTGTGGCACATTATCAAAAGATTGCATCGCGTTTAGGACTTCATGTGGCTGGAAACTACCACCACAACGATGGATTTTTTCGCAACCTTTATACGGGAAAGAAGGCTGACAACTTGCAAGATGCAAACGCAAAGATAGGACTTGCCTAGCAGGCGGCACCGCTTTGGACGATGCGTTTGAATGTGCTTTTCGACCATTCTACCCAAGGTGGCTACCCATATGGCGTCTATCATGCCAATGATAACACTGCCGATGCCGTGAATTATAACCGCAACAGCGACTACAGACGCAATGTGTTGTCGGCTGGAATGAACTGGCTTTATCGCGGAAATGCCTTCCGTTTCAATGCGCAGACATCGTTTCAACACAGCAACGACAAACAACACATCGACCAAGACTTCACTCCTCAGGACCTCTTTTTCGTCACAACACAACTGAAACAAACGCTCGTGAGCCAGGAATTCACGTTGCGTTCGGCCGACATTCAAGGCAGATATCACTGGATTGTGGGTGCATTTGGCTTCTATCAAAAGGCGAATAACTCGGTAGAAACGCAATTCATTACACGCAGTTTAGCTACACCTAAGTACTATAACAACCCCACTTGGGCAGCTGCTTTATATCATCAGTCAACGTATGACCTAACAAAGAGCACGCACATTGCAGTGGGAGGACTGAGCCGTTTGACTGAAGCACTGACACAATCAGTAGGAGAATCAAACATCATCTTGGGCGCAAAAGAGGTTGTTGTGACGCCTATGAACGGCCAATGGCAGGTAAGTTATAAGACAGCTACGGGCGAAACGATCAGTCTTTGCAGCCAACACGTCATCACTACCGTAGGAGCTTATGCACTGAAAACAATGCTTCCATTTGTTGAAGAGGCTGATATGGCAGCGATATCTGCCTTGCGTTATGCCCCAATTATACAGGTAAGTGTCGGACTTTCTGACGCACATGGGGTGGAGAATAAAGCCTTTGGAGGACTCATTCCGACGTGTGAGAAACAACCATTCTTGGGGATTCTTTTCCCTTCGGCTTGCTTTTCACAACGTTGTCCAACTGCAGGCGCACTCTATTCTTTCTTTATCGGCGGCACGAATCACATCGAAATGTTCGATAAAACCGATGCCGAACTCCAACAAATGGTTTGTAAAGGTTTGACAACAATGCTTGGTTTGCCAGCCAATGTGCAACCCGATATGATACGAATCTTCCGCCATGAGCGTGCCATTCCACAGTATGAGTTGTCAAGTGGGGCACGATTTGAGGCAGTAAATCGTATAGAACAGGCATACAAAGGCCTCATTATCGGAGGTAATCTGCGTGATGGTATCGGCATGGCCGACCGCATTCGTCAGGCCGTTGCTATGGGCTTGCAAATCAAGTGATTAGAGAAAGCCCTGCAACTTGATGCATTTCACGCTGTAACTTGACTCACTTTGCGGCCTCATTTGAGTCACTTTACAGCATGATTTGACGCAGATTGCACGGTAAAGTCACTTTACAAAACCGTTTGCATGATGACATGAAAAAGTGGGTAACATGTTGCTTCTCACCTCGTGGCAAAAGGAATGATTTTCTAAAGGCAGAGTCCAATCCGTCTTGAAAGAAGTATTCAGTAAAAGCAGCTTTTAAGCTTTTTACTTCGACTGATTTGCCGGTTCTGAAAAATATTCGTAAATTTGTAAACTCTACTATAATAACTCGAAACAAGACTAAAACATGGACACTTTTTCTCAGAGATTCTCCTTAGAAGGGAAAGTAGCATTAGTTACAGGTGCTGCCTATGGTATAGGATTTGCTATCGCGGAGGCTTATGCCAAAGCCGGAGCTAAGGTGGCATTCAACTGCCGAAGCGAACATCATCTGCAGCAGGCATTAGCCGACTACAAGGCTAAAGGCATTGATGCACGCGGATATATTGCCGACGTGACCGACGAAACACAGGTCAAGGACTTGGTTGAAAAGGTCGAAAAAGAACTTGGCACGATTGACATTCTCGTCAACAATGCCGGTATCATCAAGCGTATTCCAATGGAAGAGATGAGCGTTGAAGACTTCCGCCAGGTGATTGACATTGACCTCAACGCACCTTTCATCGTGTCAAAAGCCGTAATTCCGGGCATGAAACGAAAAGGACATGGTAAGATTATCAATATCTGTTCAATGATGAGTGAATTAGGTCGCGAGACAGTCAGTGCCTACGCAGCTGCCAAGGGCGGTCTGAAGATGCTGACACGCAACATCTGTTCAGAGTTTGGTGAGCACAACATCCAGTGTAACGGCATTGGCCCGGGCTACATTGCAACACCGCAAACCGCTCCTCTTCGTGAGTTTCAGGCTGACGGCAGCCGTCATCCTTTCGACCGTTTCATCATCAGTAAGACTCCCGCTGCACGTTGGGGAACGCCGGAAGACCTTATGGGGCCAGCCGTATTCCTTGCTTCTGATGCCAGTGATTTCGTCAATGGACACATCCTTTATGTTGATGGTGGCATCTTGGCTTATATCGGTAAGCAACCTTAATTGATGCTCGGAAACCCGGTATTCGACATTCTTAATTTTATTTTGCCTATGCCCTGAGACCCTGCGAGCTGGACTTTAAGGAGGCAAAACAGCATTTGAGCCTCGCCTATTCATATGATGCAAGGCTCAAACTCTTCATAAAGTTGAATGATAATATAAAGGGTAAGAACGCCTAAAAAATACCTTATGAAACTCAAAACAGCCTGCCTTCTCTCTTTTTTCAGTATTCTTTTGCTATTTACGCCCACGCATGCCATACCGCGAATAACATTTTCACACATTGGAACTGACCAAGGGTTGTCGCAAAGTTCGGTGTTCGACGTGACGCAAGACAGGTTGGGGTTCATGTGGATGGCTACAGCTGACGGCCTCAACCGCTATGACGGCTATGGCTTCAAGACTTATCACAACCTGCCACGCGATCGTTTTTCTATCGGAAGTGATATCATCAAGACCGTCATGATCGACCGACAAGGGAGACTATGGATAGGAACCAATGCAGGACTTTCCCTTTATGACGATCTCCACGACTGTTTTTTCAATTTTCGGACAGACCGGAAAATGTCGGTAAGCCATATTGTGGAACTTGGCAACAACCAGTTACTCATCTGCGCAAATGGACATTTATGGGTATTTGATACGGTCAGAAGAACCTTTCAAAAGGCGCAGATTGTTTCTTCTCCCATGGGAGAAGTGACCGCCATCGACCGCTCCAAACACACCGTTTTCATCGGAACAGCATCGGGACTCTACGCCTATGACATGAGAAAACACACTACTTACCCATTAGCTGCCCATGAATTGGCCGGTAAACGAGTGTCAGTGACAGCCTGCCATGGTCCGAATCTGTGGATAGGAACAGAGGGCAACGGTCTCTATCAGCTTCGACTCACTACGCTGAAAATTTCCCGATACACGCCAACAAACTCTCTTCTGTGCTCGAATTACATTCGTGCGCTGGCCTATGATAAGCATGGAAATCTTTGGATTGGTACTGTCAATGGATTAAATGTGCTTGATCATCAAGGAAACATGACCGTCTATAAGGCGCAGCCCCTTGTTGAAGAAAGCCTTTCACAAGCCTCTGTCAGATGCCTTTATGCCGATGCACAGGGAGGAATGTGGGTTGGAACCTATTTTGGGGGCATAAACTATTACCACCCACGGAAGCATCGTTTCAGCTATCTTCGCATGATACCGGGACAGAACACCATTCACAATAACATCATTGGCTGCATCGTTGAGGATGCCAAGCGCAATCTATGGATTGGAACGAACGACGGTATAAGCTATTATTATGCCGTCAAGCAACGTTACGAAACCATTACTTCGGCCGACGGACTCGCATCGAATGATATCAAGGATATCTATGTAGACCCGCACAACGGCACTGCGTTTGTCGGTTCACAATTAGGGGGATTAGCAATCATCCGGCAGCATCCGCGCCGCGTAAAGAGTGTCGTCATCTCTGAAATATCGCCTGATGCCAACAGCGTCTATGCCCTCTTGCCTTACAAACACAATCGCGAGCTGCTGCTTGGCACACTCGACGGACTTAAATGCTTTGACATTCTATCACAGAAAATCACATCACCAAAGGTTGCATTCTCTGCTCCCTTGACAAGCGAACAGCGCAAGATAAGGGCCTTGCGCCGCGACCATGACGGCCGTCTGTGGGTGGGAACAGAAGGCGGTCTGTTTGTTCTTCGCCCCACAGCAAAGGGATTTCGCCAGCTTTTTCCTGCAAAGATAAGCCATACTTTAGGGCGGGCTTTCGTGCATTGTGTGGTAGAAACCACTGACAGGAAAGTGTGGATAGGAACCCGGCAAGGCGCTTTCTGCGTGGATCCTGCCACGTGGCAGGTGCACAGATACAGCGTCTGCAACGCTTTGCCAAGCAATATCGTGTGTGGAATCATTCAAGATGCGAGCGGAACACTTTGGTTAAGCACAGGGAACGGGCTGTGCCGACTTAACCAAAAGACTGGGAAAACAAGGGTGTACACCCATACTGACGGCATACAAAGTAATCAGTTCAGCCCGCATGCCTTTTGTCAGACGCAGGATGGGCGCTTACTTTTCGGTGGCGTCAACGGCATTACGGCCTTCCATCCCCGCCAACTGAAAGACAACCCCTATGCACCTCGCGTGGTCATCACAACCTTGCGCGTGTTCAATCAGCCTGTCGTTCCCGACGATTATCACGACATTCTCAACCGTCAGCTGCCTTTCACCCGACATATTACCCTGACACATCAGCAGACCATGTTCTCGCTTCAATTTGTTGTTCCCAACTATATTGCGGGCTCACACAACACCTTTGCCTACATGCTTGAAGGTTATGACCAGAAATGGCACTATACAAACGACATGCAAACTGTAAGTTATTCGCGTCTGCCGGCCGGCACTTACCTCTTTAAAGTGAAAGCAGCCAACAACGACGGCAAGTGGTGTGCACAGCCAACCGAGCTTGAAATAGAGGTGCTTCCCGTCTGGTATGCCACTTGGTGGGCACGTCTTATCTTCCTTTTTGCTATCATTGGAGTCGTCATTCTTGGCTTCCGACATCTATTAAGCCGTAAAATGGTGCAGCTGCAATTGGAGAATGAGCGCCAAGATAAGCTTCGAATGCAGGAAATCAACGAGATGAAACAACGCTTCTTCATTGATATCTCTCATGAACTGCGCACGCCGCTGACGCTCATCAGTTCGCCTTTGCAGGAGATGAAAGAGCGACTGACCGACACTTGGGCACAGCAACAGCTGACAATCATGAGGCGTAATGTCAACCGACTGCTGCATTTAGTCAATCAACTGATGGATTATCGGAGGGCAGAATTAGGCTATTTCAAGTTGCAAGTGAGGCCCATTGACCTGCAGCAGATGATAGAAAGACTGTTCGAACAGTTTGAGAAGCTGGCTCAACAGCGAGAAATCGGCTATCAACTTATAGCTGATTTGAAAGAGGAGCACGTGGTATGTGACCCTAATTTCATCGAACTAATGATGAACAACCTAATTTCAAATGCCTTCAAATTCACCCCTAAAGGGGGAAATATCGCTGTAAAGGCAGAACTCACCATGGACAGTGAGGCACCGAAAACGCTTATCCTGCAGGTTTCTGACACAGGGAAAGGTATCCCTGAAGACCAATATGCACGTATCTTTGAACGCTTCTATCAGACCGATGCCATGCATGAGGGCAGTGGAGTGGGGCTTTCTCTCGTGAAAAGATTAGTCACTACGCATCATGGCAGCATTCATTTGGAAAGTCAGATAGGGCGAGGAAGTGTCTTCACAATATGCCTACCTGCTGAGAAAAGCGCTTACCAGACCAACGAATTCGCTACGGAACAAGCGGTCGTACAAGCCTATTCGATGAATTCGTCAATGGCGTTTATGGCTGATTCGCTTGAAAATGAAATGGAAGAGGAAACCATAGAGACCAGAACGGCAGCTGAAACGAGCGGACATGAAACCCTGCTCATCGTGGAAGACAACGAAGATATCCGCCTGCATTTGTGTCAGGCACTGCGCGGAAGCTATCGGATTATTGAGGCAGCAGACGGCATTGAGGCCACAGAAAAGCTTGCTTCAGAGACGATTAGCCTTGTGTTGACCGATGTCATGATGCCACGCATGGACGGACTGCAACTCTGTCGCCATATTAAACAGCACATTCAAACAAGCCATATCCCTGTGATCATACTCTCGGCCAAGGTAGAAGTGGAGGAACAATTAGACGGATTGCGCATCGGAGTAGATGACTATATCACCAAACCATTCTCGATTGCCATCGTGAAAGCCAAAATTCAGAATGCCTTGCGCATTCGAAAAACAACCATAGAACACTACACACAAACGCAACAAATCGTTCCAAAGGAAATTACCAACAATGCTCTTGACGAAGAATTACTTTCTCGTGCGATTGAAATCGTAAATCAGAATCTCTGTAATACCGACTTCTCTACGGAACGTTTTGCACGTGAGATGCTTATGAGTAGGTCAAATCTGCATCTCAAACTAAAGGCACTTACCGGAGAATCGACCAATGATTTCATACGCCGCATACGTTTTAACAAGGCTTGTGCCCTGTTGAAAGAGGGCCGATTAAGTATCTCTGAAATCAGTTACAAAGTAGGTTTCAATTCGCCTTCCTACTTTGCAACGAGCTTTAAAAAACGTTTTGGCTGCATGCCCACCGAGTATGGAAAGCAACCGGAAGACGTGCAACCGTGAGATAAACGTTAACCTTTATAGTGCAAATAACGATAAAGTGCTTCAAGAAAATAATAGTCGGCATAGTTGATTGGCGTGTCGATTTCAGAGCCATTGGGCAGTGAACCGACAGAATGCATCAGCAGAAAACCTTCGTTTGTCCCTGATCTTGCTAAATAACGGGGTGAGGAAAGTTGTTTCAAAAGAGCCTCCCCATAGTTGAAGTAGACTTTCCCGTCGCTGACCAACTTGCTGAGTTCAAGCATTGCCGAAGCCGTAACACAGGCAGCCGACACGTCGCGTGGTGTACGTTTTCCTGCAGGTGCATCATAGTCCCAATAGGGAATATGGTCTTGAGTTGTTACGCGTTGCATGATCATTTTGGCGATATTCACAGCCTGTTGCAGGAAAACCGGGTTGCGAGTCTCGGCATAACATTCCGTATAGCCATAGAGCGCCCATACCTGTCCACGTGCCCATGCAGAGCCGTCGGCCTTACCTTGGAAAGTACATTTGCGTTCCACGCTGCCGTCATCATTGTAACTCACGACATGCCATGTGGTAAAATCTGGGCGGAAATGATGTGTCTGTGTGGTCAACGCATGCTTTACGGCAATGTCATAATAGCGCTTGTCGCCTGTCAGTTTCGATGCCATGAAAAGCAACTTGAGGTTCATCATGTTGTCAATGATAACAGGGAAGTTCCATTTTCCAAAGTCCCAAGAACGAATACAGCCTATCTTTTCATTAAAACGCGCGGCAAGATTATCGGCCGTCTCAATGATAACGTCTTTTATAGTGTCGTTAGGAGCAAAGCGAAGTGCATTGCCATAGCTGCAATCTATCATGAACCCCAAGTCGTGAGTCTTCTTATAATAACGTACAGGATTGAGCTTTTCTGTGTAGGCTATGGCCTGTAGCTTCAGTTGGTGATTGTTAGTGAGGGCATAAGCATACCAAAGACTACCGGGAAAGAAGCCACTTGTCCAGTCATAGACATTGCAGAGGCGCAGTGTTTCGCGCTTTGATGCAGACGGAAGTGGCACTAATGTCCGTCTGAAAGAGTCGGTCTTGGTTTCTAACTGCTTTTCGATAAAGGCCACATCATAGCCTTTCCATATTGAACGAGGAAAGGAATCGGTAGCCATTACACGCGTTGCTGTTGACAATAACTGCTGCTGTGCCACCTCAATCGCATGCTGTGCCCAGCGGAGCTGATGCACATTAGCCATGCCTGAAGCTGAAGTTATCAGTAAAGCTGCTGTCAGCAAACCTGTTTTCAGTGCTGTTCTATGAGAAAATCCCCTGTTTATTTGTTCCATTTTAATATTCTTTTTTTACCATTTACAATAAGTTCCACTTCCTGTTCACCGTCGGTCGATTTCAGTAATCGGGCTTTATACACAGGGCAAGTGCTTGAGTTTTCCAACGGAGTGATAACCGTAACGAAACTCACAGGCTTGCTGTTGTTCTTTTCTACGTCGAAAGAGAGCGAAGGGCGTGGCGTCTTTTGTCGATAGGCCAATGAATAAAAGCCTTCTGTAACCTTGAGTTTCGCATGACTGTTCGTAAAGCATTGTAGAACGAGATTACTCTTACCGTCATATAAAGTGCTGACTTTCTGCTTTTCACTATCCACGGCAAGCTGGCCGTCGCGCAGGTGATAGTTCAGATTAATCGTGCCCGTGGCTGTTCCTATTGCCTCATCAACAATCACAAAGAACTGATTGTCGACGAAGAAAACAGTACGCCTGTGCTGCAAATCACGATAGCTTGGGTTCTGTGTTACCAATGTCGGCGTTGCTCCTTCGGGCTGCCAAAGCACAATTTCTGACTGCGTAGTCTCCATGTTCTGGTGGTTTAGGGTCAGCGTGTTGTGTACGGTGGTCTGTCGGAACCAGTCACGTTGCTTCTGCACTTCATCGTCTCCGGCGTAGACATAAGAGCCACTATCGGGGAAAAGCTTGCGCCCATGAAACCAAAGTTCAAAGGTTCCATTGTCAGGTTGGCAATGCCATTCGCCCTTAGGTCCCGCCTTCACCACCATAACCGTAGCGTTCATATCCCACCCATTGCGGAAAGTGAAGAAGCCGGAAACAGGGAAACCCTTTGAAAGGTAGGGCGGACGGCGTCCCTGTTTACCCTGTGTTGCCAGATAACGAATGGCTTCATTCTCGGGAAAGAGCTTGCTCCACTCTTGATAATTACGGATTTCACTCTCTGACTTGCCCTCTTTGGCATCGCTGAAACAGGGATTAGTATAGTCAGGGAAGCAGATATTGGCATAGAACATTATCATCTTCTCAACCGTTTGCATGTAGGTTGGCGGAATGAGTTGCTCCACATGATTGGCCTTGGCCATTTCAATGGTTTTACAGAAAATGTTGATAGAGGCCAAATGATAATGCGGGTCTAATTCAAACTGACCGCCGTCGGCATACACCTGCTTGCAGATTTCCTCATTGAGAATGCTGATTCCACACTGCTGCCAAGTCTTGGCATCTTTGAATTCAGGGAAGAACGTGCCTGCATAAAACATGCGCTGCGCCTCGAAAAGCAAATGGTTACCCTTTTTGGAAAAGTTCTCCATGATATGGTTGGCATTGCGATGATAGTTCACTAAAAACGAAGTGAGAAACGAAGCATTGAAGCTTGGCGACGAAATGAAAAGCGAAAACTGATTAATCTGGTCCTGCACACGGTGACTTGTCTCTAAAGGTCGCCATGCAAACACGGCATTCTCAATGGCCTTGTCTGTCTCCTTACCTTTTCGTTCGTATTGGCTTCGCTTCACTTTCACAAGGGGGTTCTTGACAATCCAGTCTATATACTGCGCCATCCACTCCCGAGCATAACGCTCGTCCTTGGTCAACTGATACACCTTTCCCATTGGAGTGAACCACTTATGCCGATGCAATTGCCAACGCAGTTCGTTATCTTTCACCGGCCAATAAGTCCAGTCTATGTCCTTTCCATAGTTAAACGAAGGCTGATAGCCATCATGTACATAGAATGTATGCTCGAGTGCATCATCCGCCCACTGCCTTTCGCGCTTGCTGACCGTGAGCCGTTGCAGACAAAGCATAGGGTTTACAATGCCTGTCCGCTGCCGATAATAGGCAAGAAGAGCCTCTGCAGCCCCATTCATGTTACCGCGTTCATATTGCTGTCTGACTTTCTCAAGTCCTGCATATCGCAGATTGAGCAGCTGGAACACCGTTGTGTCAACTGCTGATTTGGCATTGGCCTCCACACAGAAGACCATAGCCAACAGACTCAAAAGCATGTAAAAAAGAATGTTCGAAAGTTTCTTCATGTTCAAAGATTTACTTGTTTTTCTGCTGCAAATATACCAATTTACCACCTTTCTCATTTTTTATTTTGTTGAATTACATTTCAATTTTGTGCGAACAAGCGTTTATTCCATGCTTTTTGATAAATTATTTCAAGTGGTTCTCAACAGGAAAGATGTGTAAGTTTCTATGCTTTCTCTTTGCGAAAATAATACAATCTCAAAATGTACAACGTTATCTTTGCCAATAAAAAATATCATTATTTTCTTCCAGTTGGGGATAAGATAAAATAAGGTCTCATTACATGGCGTTGTAACTTGTATTGAATCACGCGGTAAAGTGACTGAGTTTACGCGATGAAATGGCTCAAATCGCTCGGTGAAATGACTGAGATTGCAAAACCATAAAAATGGGATGAAAACATGGGGAGAAAGGAAAGCGCCCCTATCCCAAATGAGAATACGTTCTTAGATGCAACAAACTGCAACGAAAATCATCAGATAAGACGATAAATTTACAGCGATTTGTTCATATCATTCCTTTGTGAACCACAGGTGTATCCTTGCACATTTGCCCGAAATATCTTATATTTGCAGTCATAATGAAAGACTTTGCAGCAATTGATTTCGAAACAGCGAACGGCGAAAGAACCAGTGTTTGTGCTGTGGGGGTAGTGATTGTGCGAAACGGAATGATTGTAGACCGTTTCTATTCTCTTATCCATCCCGAGCCCGATTATTACACTTATTGGAACACAAAGGTGCATGGCTTGACACAAGCCGACACAGACAATGCCCCCATTTTTCCCGAAGTGTGGCGCAAAATCATGCCACTCATCGACCAACTCCCCTTAGTTGCCCACAACAAAGCCTTTGATGAGAGTTGTTTAAAGGCTGTTTTTAAGTGCTATCAGATGACATATCCCGACTATATCTTCCATTGCACACTGCTCAAATCGCGTAGCGTTTGGCCGCAAGGACGCCACAACCTCGACATCATTGCAGCCCGTTGTGGTTATGATCTGACTCAACATCATCATGCACTTGCCGATGCTGAAGCCTGCGCGGCTATCGCATTGCAGATATTATAACATGGAATGCGCCTCGCTTTTGAACGTTGTTTCTAAACAAACAGAATTTATTTTCAACATAAAATAAGGTAAAAAGATGATTAAGATGTATGTAATGAAGACCTGTCCTTATTGCGCTCACGTGATGAAACAGGTTGTTGGAAATCCTCATTTCAAAGTGATTGATATCGGAGAAGACGTGCATGACATGAAAGAATTTCTCAAACTGCGCGATAACAACCCAGCCTTTGACGAAGAAAAAGCCACAGGTGACGTTTGTATTCCGTGCTATGTGCGCGAAGATGGCAGTGTAACGCTCTCATCAAAAGACGTGGGATTGGAGCCATTAGCATAAAGAACAGAAAGTGTGAAAGGTGGATTTTAAGTATCAGGAATTAAAGATTGGAAGGCAAAGTCGTGCTTTTCATCATAAAGCATCATAAGTTATGGAATATAAACTAATAGCCCTTGACCTCGATGGAACGTTAACCAACAGCGAGAAACGTATCACTCCACGTACCAAAGCAGCTTTAATGGAGGCTCAAAAGCGTGGAGTTAGACTCGTATTAGCGTCTGGTCGGCCAACGTTTGGCATCATGCCATTGGCCAAGGAACTTGAGTTGGCACGATATGGTGGGTTTATTCTGGCCTTCAATGGAGGTAAAATTGTAGACTGCAAGACGGGAAAAACCGTATTTGAAAAGACACTCGACCCCGCGCTTGTACCCACTTTATACCACGAAGCCATGCAAGCCGGCATGCAAATCCTAACGTATAAGGGAGAGGGTATCATCGCAACGAGCGATAAAGACCCTTATGTGATGGAGGAAGCGCACATCAATCAGATGCCTGTTTTGCAGGCAAATGCCTTCTTAAATGACATTGTTTATCCCATCAATAAATGCTTGATTGTTGGCTCACCTGCCCCACTCCACGACTTGGAATTAAAGCTTTCGCAACGCCTAAAGCATGAAATGGAACTCTATCGCTCTGCAGATTATTTCCTCGAATGTGTGCCTTTGGGCATCGACAAGGCTGAATCTATCGACAAACTCATCGACATTTTGGGCATCAAACGCCAAGAGATTATCGCCTGTGGTGACGGATATAACGATGTGAGTATGCTGAAATTTGCAGGTTTAGGCGTAGCAATGGCCAACGCATCTGAGGATATTCGTCAGCTGGCTGATGTCGTTACACTGTCTAATGACAATGATGGTGTGGGGCAGATTGTAGAAGATTATGTATTGAGTCCCTTGTCCTAACCTCATAGAGCGCCTGATTAAAAGCGCCTAAAAATAATTAATCAGCACAAGATATAAGGTAAAGTATGAGGTAATTGCATAGGAAATATAGCCCAATGCCCCGCATATAACGGCCTGTCTTGTGCTTTTTCAACGCTTAAGAAGGGTCATTTTCTCCCCCTTCGAGCGTGCAAGAATGGGTTGGACTCAAGCTATCAACAATGCATTCCATAAACCGCGAGAGGGCAATGGGGCGCCGTTGGCCACGATAATCAATGCGCAAACTACTCTGCATAACCATTAACCGCTTCTTAGCTCGCGTCATTGCAACATAGAGTTTGCGTGCATCCTCAGCCACTTGTGAGGGATTTTCACGGCTGTAATAATTCGGATAACGACCTTCAATCACGTCAAAGATGATGACATTATCAAACTCTAAACCCTTCGCTTTGTGTACCGTTGTCACGAAAATCTTGTCATCTATCGTAGCACTTCCACAGAGATCGGCCTCTTTCAACGTGTTTAATTCAAGAATATGTCGCCCAATCTGCAACGCCAGGGCTGGCGGTTCATCACGCTGTAACAGGTCGGAAGCCACATAACGGAAGATATATTCCACCGTTGATAAAGGCTCGATGAGATGTTCTTCTACCCAAACGGAATAGAGATAACGCATTTCTTCCACGAGAAGATCTTTGTTATCATCGTTTGTCCAAAGTCGATTGGCGGTGTGATGAAAATGAGAAAGATAGTTGTTTCGTAGTGTTACAACGCGTTCTTGCACACGTTTATGGGTGATAAACGATTGCTGTTCGGCCACCATTTCACGTGCGTGATCATAACAAAAGATAGTAAGAGAGCGCGTTGCATTAACATCTGCATCGGCCAAATGACTGTTTTCACCTTCCAAATGCAAGACTTCTAACAAATATTTGAGCTTATATTGGCGTAGTCCTGGACGTAAAAGACGAATCAAAAGCAAACTATCCAAATAGTTGTTTAAGTTTTCAGGCAACGGACATTCAGGCAATTCGCGCAGCAAGTTGTTGGTAAGAATGTGGATATCGAAGTCGGCATTATGCCCCAAAAGCACTGTACCCTGGGTATAATCTACAAAGCGTTGCAAGGCATCTTGACGTGAGATGAGCTGATGATGTCGGCGTTCTTCGATGATGGGATTAACGATATCGCCAAGCATTTCGGGGATTTCCTTGTCGCTTTCTAAATAGATTGACATTGCAGAACCAGGCACAACAGCTCCATTTTTGAGTTGAACAGCAGCAATTTGCAATATGTCATCACTAAACACATCAAGTCCCGTTGTCTCAGTATCAAAGATAGTTATCACCTCGTTTTCATAGGCATTAACAAACCGACTGATGTAAGTTTGGCCATCATCACGCAAGAAATCACTCGGAAGGAGTGCCCGATCACTGCATGCTCTCACAAATCTTCGCGCGGCATTTGACGTACGAAACACCTGCATTCCCTCTAAAATACGCGCCCAAGCGATGAAGTTGTGCGGATTGTTCATAATGGTGAGGTGAGCAAAAAGCAACTTAATCTGAGGCGAAGAGAATAGATCCTCGCCAGAAACCTTAAAGTGTGGCGCCTTCAACTGCTTCAAACCATCGCTTACTCCGTCAGCATCACGATTAGAATTCACAATGATTGCCGTTGTGTCTTCAGGGAAATCATGTAACATTCTCACCGCTTGTTGGGCAGCATCAAGGTATTCTGTTTCGATGGTATCCGACTGAAACCATTGCAATTCGTTGCCCATTGTTGTGGGTTGAAACGAAGTTGATGGAAGCAAGTCTGGCGAAATGCCCATTTGTTTGACGGCATACGTATTGAAAATATCAAGTAAATATTTCGGTGAACGATGGTTTTTGCTTAATGAATGAATGTTTCCAGCGCAGCGATTACGCAGGAAATCGAGGGTAGAACACTTCGCTCCCATAAATGAAAAGATGCTCTGTTGGGGGTCACCCAAGTAGATTACACAAGGCGTTTGTTCCTCTTCACGTGCTGTCATCGCATCAATGAGCGCGAGTTGTAAGGGATTCAAGTCTTGCACTTCATCCACTTGAATCCACGAATAGCGTGGTAACTGTTCACGATGTTCATAGGATAACAACAAAATGTCTTCGAAATCCATCAGTCGGTTGTCGTCTTTATAACGCTCATATTGGTGGGCTAACTGCATCTTTCGTAACAAACGATAGATGAGCTGTTGTGCATCGAGCCCGCTACAAACGTCACGATAGGTGTCAATGTGTTTGTAGATATCAACCATCATGGCTGCATCGAAGGGCTTATGTTGTGATAAACATATCTTTTTCAGGGCGAGAATATCGTCAGAAGAGAGGCAAGAAGGATGTAAACGCAAGTCGCGTGGATGGTTGTTTTCTATCTGAAACATCAGATGAGAGAGTTGCATGGCCTCCATATATAGGCCACGTTGCCGATAATTTGACCCAACTTGTGACTCGTCTTCACCTGAAAAATTACATAAAATGCTTAAAATATCATCATCATCAATAATAGATGTGGACGCGGCAACAATGCCGGCATCAAACAAGAAACGTGAACAAAAACGGTGAACATTACCGACAAAGAGGTCATCGGCAGGCACTTCAAGCCGCATTGCAATGCGTTCTTGCATGCCACGCGCAGCACGATTGGTGAACGTTAGACAGAGCATGTT
>FLSH01007480.1_pt1 | contig 15682 bp, 12 predicted proteins | sample 1550441 | NCBI WGS metagenome assembly FLSH01 (sample SAMEA4031756, study PRJEB14383) | metagenome | biome: human; feature: oral; material: saliva | place: Philippines | collected 2014 | reverse complement strand
TGGTATAATTCGGTCATATGAATAATGGAATATTTCAGAGAGGCAGGGCTGTTGATGGACTCGAAAGAATTAGTTATTGTCGTCGATTTCGGCGGGCAATATAATCAGTTAATAGCACGACGGGTCAGAGAGAATCATGTATATTGTGAAGTCTACCCGTATCATAAAGCGGTTGAAAAAATTAAAGAACTGAAGCCTCGCGGAGTTATTTTTACAGGCGGACCGAACAGTGTATATGAAGAAAAGGCACCGCATATCGATGCCGCCGTCTTTGAACTGGGTGTGCCCGTTCTGGGATTATGCTACGGCATGCAGATGATGGCATATCTTCTGGGCGGAACTGTTAAAGAAGCGGATAAGCGGGAATTCGGCAAAACGGAAACAACTGTGGATACGAAGTCCCTTGTCTTTAAAGGCTTGAAAGAAAAAGAAATCGTGTGGATGAGCCATACGGATTATGTAGCCGAAATTCCTGAAGGCTTTAAGATTACGGCTCATACGGAACACTGCCCCGTAGCCGCAATGGAAAATGCGGATAAGAAATTGTATGCCATGCAATATCATCCTGAAGTGCTTCATACGGAACACGGCAAGGAAATGTTGCATAACTTCCTCTTTGAAGTATGTAAGTGCAGCGGCACATGGACGATGGCAAACTATGCCAAACAAGCTGTTGAAGACGTACGACGGACTGTCGGTGCCGGTAAGGTCGTACTGGCTCTTTCAGGCGGGGTCGACAGCTCTGTGGCGGCGGCCTTGATTTCCCGTGCCGTTGGCAACCAATTGACCTGTATTTTTGTTGACCACGGCTTAATGCGCAAAAATGAAGGCGATGAAGTTGAAGCGGCCTTTAAGGATTCGGGAATGAACTTCATTCGCGTCGACGCATCGGACCGATTCCTGTCTAAATTGGCAGGTATTTCCGATCCCGAAAGAAAACGTAAAACTATCGGCGAAGAATTTATTCGCGTCTTTGAAGAAGAAGGACGAAAAATCGGTGCCGTCGACTTTTTGGCACAAGGCACGATTTATCCCGATGTCATCGAATCGGGTGCCGGTGATGCGGCAGTTATTAAAAGCCATCACAATGTAGGCGGCTTGCCGGCTGTTGTAGACTTCAAGGGTCTTATTGAACCGCTACGCAACCTCTTTAAGGATGAAGTTCGCGAACTCGGTGAAGAACTGGGTTTGCCGGACTATCTCGTATGGCGGCAACCTTTTCCGGGACCGGGACTGGCCATTCGCGTTATGGGCGAAATTACAAAAGAAAAACTGGACATCTTGCGTGATGCCGATGCCGTTTTTAGAGAAGAAATCGCGGCGGCAGGCCTTGATCGTTCTATAAACCAATACTTTGCCGTCTTAACGAATAATCGGTCTGTCGGCGTTATGGGTGACTTCCGCACATATGACTATACCTTGGCTTTACGAGGCGTAACGACAACGGACTTTATGACGGCTGACTGGGCGAGAATTCCCTATGACGTACTGGATAAAATCTCGAGCCGTATCGTTAACGAAGTAGAACACATTAACCGAATTGTGTATGACATAACCAGCAAACCCCCTTCTACGATTGAATGGGAGTAGTTAAAAATAGGCCATAAAGCCTTATAAATAGTCGTTTTGTAAGTGATGTGCTTGCAAAATGCTTGCAAATTTTAGAAATGGGTCACCTGAAGAGTAATTCTTTGGGTGATTTTTTGTATTTTAAAATGCTACGGGTAGTTCCCATAGCATTTCTTTTTATAGCAAATTATTTTCTTTCAAGTATTTAATGCTCTTTTTTAGAATTTCATCACGACTTAGTTCTTCAAATTCTTTCTGTGTTAGGGGTAGAGAGTAATACTCTACAGATTTATTTTTCATGGAATCAAATTGATCTTTTGTAATAGAGTAAGATTCCAAGTCGAACAGATTATCGGATAATTCTTTTAGGATATTACACACATCAGCATTAAACGGATGCTCTTTGTCATTACCATAGAATACAAGATTAACATTCCAATTATTTTTATCGGTTTCAATGTCATTATTGGGGAATTTATCTTCCACAATTATTTCAAATCCGATTTCTTTTTTCATTGCCAGATCATACATAATAATACAAAATCTCTCATGCTTGAAAGACCGAAAGTATAATCACTTCTTCCGGCAAGCCAGTCTAAAGATACTTTACATTTATCGGCAATACCTATCAGAACATCTATTGTAGGATTATTTTTTCCATTTTCATATGCAGACATAGAAGGTTGAGGTATTCCTAAAAACTCAGCAAATTCTTTTTGTGTTTTTTTATTTATAGAACGAAGATATTTCAATCGTTCCGATTAAAATCAACGCTTAAGAAGGCAATAGACTATATTTGCAACGGAGACAAAACCGATGATGAAATTTATGTTACAACACATCTGTGTAGCAGAGAAAATGCTTATAAAGAATTTGAACTTACCAAGAGACAGTTTAACTCAAAAACAAAGACTTTGGCTCATCATCTAATTCAATCCTTTGTTCCGGAAGAAGTCAGTTTTGAAGAAGCACATCAAGTGGGAATTGAACTTTGCGATAAGATTTTAGAGGGTAAATACGAATATATATTAGCTACTCACATAGACAAAGACCATATACACAATCACATAATTTTTAATTCCATAGATGTGGATGAGGGTAAGATCTATCATTTCTATTACGGTTCATATATGAACATCAGAAATCAAAGCGATAAGCTTTGCAAGGAGCATAATTTGTCTGTTATCGACCAAGAAACACAAAAGGAAATCAACGAGATTAGGCGAAGAAAATTTGTGAATTGGTACGACTGGAATGAAGATAAAAAAGGGCGTAGCTATAAATCAAGACTTCAGTTTGATATTGATAGAAGTATAAAGCTGTCTGTCAACCGGCAAGATTTTTTAGACAGGATGAAAAGCTTCGGTTATGAGATAAAACTTGGTAAGCACATTGCCTTTAGAAAGGAAGGTCAACAGAGATTTACCAGAGCAAAGGCAATAGGAGTTAATTATACTGAAGAAAGAATCAAAGAGCGAATCCTGAATAAAGACAAAGAACTTGGCAATATTATAGATCTTACAAATAACAATAAAGCAAAGTCCAGCAAAGGATATGAGCGTTGGGCAACAAAGCACAATCTTAAAACTACCGCTTCTACGCTTGTTGAAATCAGAAATAAAGGTTTTAAACTCAATGGAAGAATTGGAGAGTGGTATTAGTCGAATATCAACCGAAAAAAATGAGTTGAAGCGAGAGTTTGATAAGATGTCATGGGAGCAAAAAAGGATAAAGGAAGTTGTAAAACATATTCAAATTTATATCAGTAAACGAGAACATTATGAAGGTTATCGCAAAAATCCAAATAACAAAGTTTATATGATGATGAACAGAAAAGATGTGGAAGCCCATCAGAAATCCTATGAGGAAATAGATGTTTTTCTTAAGCAATTTCCACACTTGAGACATGTGGTGTTGGAGGAATTGAAAATAAAATCAGATAAAAATCTTTTCAAAAAATTGAACGAGCATTCTAAGAATTTGCAGGTTAGACAAGAGGAGATTTCCAAGAAGCATAATTCATTAGCATCTCAGTATGAGGAATTGGAACATCTGAAAGTCAATATGAATGAGTATCTTGGTCGAAATAAAACTGAGAAGAAAAAGGAATCGGTTATCGGTGTAATCAAGAAGTATCATTCGGAGGGAAAAGTAAAGCCTACGGTAAAGAAAGAAGTTTCAAAGGAAGCTGAGAGATAAATTTATGGTCGGTGTGATCTTAGGGTAGCGCCGACTTCTTCTATTTTATGAGTTCGTATATTTGTGTTGGGAAAATATAGAAATTTATAAAATCTAAAATCAAAACAGAGAGAACGCTATATTTAAGTGCCTAAATATGGTATAGTGTTCTAAATTAGGTTTAGGGATTCATAAAAAGTGAGGAAATTTAATGAAAGCTAATTATAAAAAGTTATGGCATATTTTATTGGATAGGGACATGAAAAAGAAAGAGTTAGCGCACATAGCTGGAGTTAGTACATATACTATCAACAAACTTAATAAGAATGATAATGTAACGGTTGAAGTTTTAGGTAAGATTTGCAAAGTTTTGGATTGTACATTAGACGATATTATGGAATTTGAAGAGGATGGAAAATAAAAGAAAGGTGAGTGACTATCTTGGCAAAGAAAATAGATAAAGTAATTTCTATGGAAGAAACACTTTGGAAAAGTGCGGATAAACTCAGGGGTTCAGTAGAGCCTGCTGAATATAAGCATGTTGTCCTGAGCTTATTCTTCTTAAAATTTGCAAGTGATAAATTTGAGGAATGCAGACAGAAAATTATTACAGATCACGGAGAAAAATATGCGGATATGAAACCATTCTATACGCAGGAAAATGTTTTCTATCTCCCAGAAGAAAGCCGTTGGAAGTATATTATGGAGAATGCAAAGCAAGACAATATTGCTTTGAAGATAGATACAGCGCTTTATACGATTGAAAAGAATAATCAGGCTTTAAAAGGAGCATTGCCGGATAACTACTATTCACGCTTGCACCTTGATACAGCAAAGCTGGCTTCTTTGCTTGATGAAATCAATCGTATCAACACAGACGATAAAGAGAACGACATTATAGGTCGTGTATATGAATATTTTCTCAGTAAGTTTGCTCTTGCCGAAGGTAAAGGTAAGGGAGAATTCTATACTCCAAAGTGTATAGTAAATCTTATTGCTGAAATGCTTGAACCGTATGATGGCATCCTCTATGACCCTTGCTGTGGTTCGGGAGGTATGTTTGTTCAGTCTATCAAGTTCGTAGAAGCACATAGCGGAAACAAGAAAAAAGTTTCTATCTACGGACAGGAGTACACCAATACAACATTCAAACTGGCAAAGATGAATTTAGCTATCCGTGGTATCTCCGCAAACCTCGGAGAGATGGCAGCGAATACTTTTACCAATGACCAACATAAAGACCTTAAAGCAGATTACATTATGGCAAATCCGCCTTTTAATCAGAAACAATGGAGAGCCGATAATGAACTTGTTGATGACCCTCGTTGGAGAGGATATGAAGTTCCACCGACAAGCAATGCAAACTACGGGTGGATATTGAATATTGTTTCAAAACTTTCACAAAACGGTGTTGCTGGTTTTCTTCTTGCGAACGGAGCATTGTCGGACGACGGAACAGAGTTGAAGATAAGAGAGCAGTTAATCAAAAATCATCTTGTTGAAGCAATTATTATTCTTCCGAGAAACTTGTTCTATACGACGGACATCAGCGTAACGCTTTGGATACTTAATAAGAATAAAAAGGCTCGTGTTGTTGAACAGAACGGTCAGGTCAAACGCTATCGGAATCGTGAGGATGAAATCCTCTTTATGGATTTGCGTCAGATGGGAAGCCCTTATGAGAAAAAGTACATTGAATTGACTGAAGAAGATAGAGCAAAGGTTACTTCTGTTTATCATAACTGGCAGCAGGCAGGCTATGAAGATACATATGAAGATGTGCTGGAGTTCTGCTATTCTGCTTCGTTTGATGAAGTTGAGGAAAAAGGATTTACTCTTGTGCCAAGCAGATATATTGAATTTGTGAACCGTGATGAAAACATTGACTTCGATACAAAGATGAGAACACTTCAATCTGAGTTGAAAGATTTATTAGTTCAGGAAGAACAATCAAAGGTTGATTTGCTATCTGTATTTAAGGAGTTGGGATATGAAATCGAATTATGATATTTTAGGAAACCACATAAGGCTGATTGATACCAGAAATAAAGACAATATAACAGACAGGGTGTTGGGTATAAATATAGATAAATATTTTATGCCATCGGTTGCAAATGTAATCGGTACAGATTTAAGCAAGTATGAGTTGATTACAAAAGGAAAATTTGCTTGTAATCCAATGCACGTTGGTCTAGACGAGCGACTTCCGGTTGCACTTTATAATGAAGAGGAACCTGCTATTGTATCTCTTGCATACTTTATGTTTGAAGTGATAGATAACACACTCTTAAATGAAGAATATTTAATGATGTGGCTACGCAGACCGGAGTTTGACAGAGTTTGTTGGCTTCATACGGACGGAAGCGTATGTGGAGGTATTACTTGGGACGATATATGTAGATTGGAAGTACCTGTCCCACTAATGGAAGAACAACTTGAAATTGTAAGCAGTTATAAGGCAATTACAGACAGAATTGCTCTAAAGCAGAAGATAAATGATAATTTAGAATCTCAAGCTCAGGCTATCTTCGAAGAACAGTTTGCAAGTATGTATCATTCTGGTGACATTCCAAAAGGATGGAGAAAGCAGCGCTTTGACTCTGTTTGCACCGTTAAAGGTGGGAAAAGACTCCCTGCAGACTCTGAGCTTCTGGACTATCCTACAGATTACCCCTATATTCGTGTCCGCGATGTAGGTGCCAGTCGGTACGTCTGCTTAACGGATCAGTTCCAGTACATTGATGAAGAAACTCATCAGGCTATTTCCCGTTATATCGTAAATACTGATGATATTGTCATATCCATTGTTGGTACAATCGGCCTGATAGGTAAAATTCACTCATCTCTTAACAAGGCAAACCTAACAGAAAATTGTGTCAAGCTTACAGATATTATGGATATTACTCCAGACTATCTTTATTACACTCTGTGTATGAAGAAGAATAATAAAGAAATCAATCTGCTAACTGTGGGCGCGGTTCAAGCAAAGTTGCCAATGTATAATATCCAGTCAATTGATATTGTCATTCCGCCTGAAGACTCGATCAGAGAATTTCAAAACAGGATGGATATATTCAATAGCCAGATAGAAGCAAACACACTTGAAATTCAATGTCTCGTAGAACTTAGCAATATTCTACTTGAAAAGCTGTCTGGTTAAGCCTGTTAAGCCACTAAATTATCATTTAACCGGAAGGAGATGGAACAGTTATGGATACATATAAATTTTATTATGATGAGTTAGAACACAGTAGAAAAATCAACTATAATACCGTAACTGCTCCAAATTATTATGACAATTTTGTTACTGTTATAGTTTGCTGGTCGAAAGAAAAGGAAAAAGAAGCTTTCAAGAAATACAAGGATTTTGAAAATAAATATGCAGACCGTAAAGATAAAAACGGAGAATTAAAAAGTACAACCTTGAAGCAAAAGAAGTTTGAATGTGGATTTGCATCGCTCGATAAAGCCAACACACAGTTTATGATGGACTTCTTATCCATTTTTGATGAAAGTACCAAGTTGTATTTTTCTGTTGCGAGTAAGATAGAATATTTGGTTTTGCAGCTTTTATAGGCTATCAGAATAACTTCATTATAGATGCAGATGCAGTTAAGTATTCCATTACAAAGGCTCTTATTGTTTATCATCCGCAGAATGTTATCAAAAGTATTTATGATAATCCAGAAGAATTTGTAGAGGAATTGAAAAGATTTTTTAGAGAACGAATTGAATGTAACCGTTCGAATATGAGTCTGAAAGAGCAGGAGAATGAAGCCTTTGAAAATATACTGTATATTTTGGACGATATTTCAGCTATTCCGGAATTGCAATGGGATTATCATATGCCGTTTGGCGGTTTTGCGAAATATTTGCAGGAAGAACAGATTGAGAATTACGCCTTAGTTTTAGATAAAGAGGGAGAGCAGAACGAAGCCAGTAGGACAATGCAAGCTGCGTTCGTAATGGGACTGTCTAATGTGACAGAGCAAAATTTAAAAGATAGTTATGGCTTGCGTATGGCAGATATGATGGCGGGTATTATTTCAAAGCTGTTAAAATCCTTGTGTGATGAATTGCACTATCATTCCATTGCGGAGGGAACGGAGAAAAAGCTGTTAAATGCAAAATGGTTTCAGCTTAATGAAACTCAACTGGACTTATATAAAAAGTTATATAAGATAATTTGTGAATGGGATAATGCTTGGTATAAGTCGTATGCAGGAATTTATTCCGATGACTTAGTATGTTTTATAGGACTACTTGGCTATATGGCTCATTTTGAAAATTCAGAACAGATTATTAATGAGAAACTCGAAATGCAGGGCGAATATTTTAATGGATATGTTTGTCAGCAGTTATCTGATTATTTTAACCGCAGGCGAAATAAATTGCCGATAGACTTTATTGATAAGAATGATGATTATTTTCTAAACTGTCGTGGAGCGAAAGTTTATTTTGACATTACAAAGCAACCTATTCTTCAAATTGCCGAAGGCAGTCAAATGAAGATGGTTTTATCTGCTGGAATGGATAAATCGAGCATTCCGTTGATTACGGTTTCAAATGAGGACAATCCGATTTGTTACCGTTTGCCGGAAGAATTGAGCGATTGGGCATTAACGGTTATCAGAATGGCAAATATGGGAGAAAATTTATTCCCATCACAAATTGTATTTACTAAAGAGAAAAACAGATATTTTGCTGATATTTTATAAAACACAGAGCGTATAAAAGGAGCGAACGCAATGATAAATTTTAACGAACACGCATTGGAAATGTCAATAATGGAGTTGTTCAAAGACGAGGAATATGCCTATGTCAGTGGCGACCAAATACATAGAAAGAGGATAGAGGTTCTGCTTACAGATGACTTGAAGCAATATCTTTATGATCGTTATGCAAAGGATGCTATCACGCCGAGCGAGGTGGATAGTATCATTCTTATGCTGCGTAACATTGGCGGCACTATTTACGAAGCTAATAAATCTGTGTTCAAATTGATTTCTGACGGTTTTATTTTTAATCGTGAGGACAGAACTCAGAAAGACTTATATATTGAGCTCATTGATTTCGCCACTCCTGAAAACAATATTTTCAAAGCAGTCAATCAGTTTGAAATTGAGGGTGTCAATAATCAGTTGCGTATTCCTGACGGCATAGTGTTTGTAAATGGTATTCCTGTTGTTGTTCTTGAATTTAAGAGTGCTGTAAAAGAAAATACAACAATAATGGACGCATATAAGCAGCTTACTGTTCGTTATCGCAGAGATATTCCCGAACTGTTTAAGTATAATGCGTTTATCGTTATCAGTGACGGGTCTAATAACAAATATGGTTCGTTTTTCAGCCCGTACAATTTTTTCTATGCGTGGAGAAAGGTAAACTCTGAAGATAAGGAACTTGATGGCATTAACTCTCTTGTCACGATGATGAAAGGATTGTTTAGAAAAGACCGCTTGCTTGCCGTAATCAAAGATTTCATATACTTCCCAGATAATTCAAATAAGGACTTGAAAATTGTATGCCGTTATCCTCAATATTTTGCGGCAACAGAACTATATGACAATATCAAAGCACATCTGCGTCCTGATGGTGACGGAAAAGGTGGTACTTACTTCGGTGCTACCGGTTGCGGAAAGAGCTACACAATGCTTTTCTTAAGCCGAATGCTAATGAAAAGTCAGGACTTCCACTCCCCTACAATACTGATTATTACAGACAGAACAGATTTAGACTATCAACTTTCAAAGCAGTTTGTATCATCAAAGAAATATATAGGAGATGAAACGGTCGTAAGCATTGAATCCCGTGAAAAGCTAAGAGAAGAATTGCAAGGAAGAGAAAGCGGCGGTGTATACCTTACCACAATTCAGAAATTTACAGAAGATTTACAGCTTCTAACAGACAGAACAAATGTTATTTGTATTTCCGATGAAGCACACAGAAGCCAGATAAACCTTGACCAAAAGGTTTGTATTACAGATAAAGGTGTGGAAAAGAAATATGGGTTTGCTAAGTATCTGCACGACTCACTTCCAAATGCCACATATGTTGGATTTACCGGCACACCGGTTGATGGAACTATTGAAGTATTTGGAGGGGTTGTTGACGCATATACAATGTCAGAATCCGTTCGTGACGGTATTACGGTAAATCTTGTTTATGATGGCAGAGCAGCAAGAGTTACACTTGACCAGAATAAAGTAAGAGAAATTGAAAAATACTATGATGAATGTGAGGGTGCCGGAGCAAATGAACATCAAATAGAAGAAAGTCAGAAAGCCGTTTCCAATATGGAAGCGATTATTGGCGACCCGGACAGACTTCGTGCAGTTGCTCAGGACTTTATCAATCATTATGAAAATAGAGTTGCCGAAGGTGCAACGGTTGCAGGCAAAGTGATGTTTGTATGTATGAACAGATATATTGCTTATGACCTTTATAAAATTATTGTCGAGCTTCGTCCTGAATGGGCAGAAAAGAAAGTGTCGTCTGAATGTGTTGAACTCAGCGGGCAGGACAAAAAGGATTTGAAACCGATAGAGAAAATAAAAATGGTTATGACTCGTAACAAGGATGATGAGCAAGACCTGTTTGATATACTCGGTACAAAAGAAGATAGAAAAGATTTTGACCGTCAATTTAAAAATCCAAAATCCAATTTCAAGATTGCCATTGTAGTCGATATGTGGCTTACCGGTTTTGACGTACCTGAACTTGATACGATTTATATAGACAAGCCAATTCAACAGCATACGCTTATTCAGACCATTTCCCGTGTTAATCGCGTGTGTGAAGGTAAAGATAAGGGAATTGTTGTCGATTATATCGGCATTAAGAAAAATATGAATATGGCATTGAAAAAATACACCAATTTTGAAAGCGAAGAATTTGAGGGTGTAGAACAGTCTATCACAATAGTTAAAGACCAATTGGATGTTCTTTCTCAGATATTCCATAACTTCAATAGCACCGACTTTTTCAATGGCTCGCCTACCGAGCAACTAGCGTGCTTAAATCGTGCGGTTGAGTTTGTTCAGTTATCAGAAGCACTTGAAACAAGATTTATGGCTGCTGTTAAAAGAATGAAGCAGGCCTTTAATCTTTGTAGTTCAAGCGATAAGTTTACAGACAGAGAAAAAAACTATATTCATTTCTACTGTGCTGTTCGCTCAATCCTGTTCAAACTTACAAAGGGCGACGCACCGGATATAGCTCAGATGAATGCCCGTGTAAGAGAAATGCTTGAAGGTGCAATTCAATCTGACGGTATTGAGGAGCTTTTTGAAACAGGTAAGCATATAAATGTTGATATTTTCAGTGATGAATATATGGACAAAATCAACGCCATTCAACTTCCGAATACGAAGATAAAGATATTGCAAAGGCTACTGTCTCAGGCTATAGATGAGTTTCGCAAAGTCAACAAGATAATGGGAATGGAGTTTGCCGACAGGTTAAAGAGAGTTGTTGACGAATACAATAACCGTCGTAAAGACGAAGCATATGCAAATGAAGTTCTTGATGATGTTGCAGATCAGCTTGCTTCACTGTTAGAGGAACTCAAAAATGAAAAGAACTCATTTAAGAGAATGGGTATTGATTATGAGGAAAAAGCGTTCTATGACATTCTAAAGTCGGTTGCTAAAAAATATGAATTTGAGTATCCGGACGATAAGGTGGTTGAACTTTCCAAGCGTATCAAGTTGATTGTCGATGATAAATCTAAATACACTGATTGGGCCTCTCGTGAAGATATTAAGGCTAATCTACAAGTTGATTTGATATTGCTGTTGGATGAATTTGGTTATCCGCCGGTTACGCTAGATGATGTTTATAAAGAAGTATTAGGACAAGCTGAAAATTTTAAGAAGTATAGTTGAGGAAAGAAAAAATGAAGATTAGTAGTATTACAATTAAAAAATTTCGTTCTATTAAAGAATCTTCTTTTAATATGAAAAAAATTACGGCGATTGTCGGTAAAAATAATGCTGGAAAGACAGGAATATTAAGAGCTCTGAATAGTGTTTTTAATTTTGAAGATGAGAAAAAATTTTTCCTTGATAAAACTCATCAATATGCACCAAGAAACAATTCCTATATAATGTTGAAAATGGAGGATATTCCGGCTAAAAGTGAATTCTTGAGAAAATATATTTTCAATAATGAGCTAACTATAGAATGGATGTATTCATATAGCGAGAATAAAAGAAAATTATGTGTTTTTAATGGGACTCAGAAAGAAAATATTCAGAATTTAGAGAACTTTATTGAAGAATTAAATAAATGTTTGACGTATGTATATATCCCTGCAGAGAGAACAAATCATGACATAACGTGGGGAGAAAATACAATTTTTACCAAATTAATTATAAGCTATCTAAATCAATATACAAAGAATAGAGATACAGTATCATCTGATATAAAGAGGTCAAGTAGAAAAATTCATGACTCTATATTAAGTAAGCTAGAAAAGCATCTAAGTAGACTATATATGCAAAACAAGAATATTGATTTTAAAGTTGATTTTCCAACCGGCATGGATTATACATCAATATTAAATTATCTTGAATTATCAATAAATGAATCTTTTAGTAATCATTTATTAAAAGAATGGGGAAGTGGGACAAAAAGCTTGGCTATTATTGCTATGTATAGAGCCTATGCATTAATAGAAGATAAAGATATAATTTTAGGTATTGAAGAGCCAGAAACAAACTTGCATCCACAAGCTCAAAAAAGATTCATCCAATCACTGTCCCAAAATATGTTAGAATCTGAAGTGCAGACTATTTTTACTACTCATTCAACAGTATTGATTGATGAATTAAAACATGAAGATATTTTATTAGTAAAGAGAAAGATGGATTCAAAAAGAGCTTTTATTTCATCCATAAAACAGGTGCCAATAAACTTCTGGGATAAATATGATATAAAAGAATCAGCTCATTACAATTTTTTTAAGTTAAAAAATAGCGAATTCTTTTTTGCAAAACACGTTGTAATTTGTGAAAGTCCAATTGATGCATATGTAATGGAAACTCTTATTCGACCGTTTATAAAAAATGACATTGCGGATATTTCGTTTATAGTTCTTGATGGAGTAAACAATTTGGCATATCCATATTATTTATTAAAAGAGTTATCTATACCATTTTCTATCGTCGTAGACCATGATTTCTTTTTTGATTATAAAAACCAGAAAAGTGAGGATAGCAGAAATAGATATGGGTTACCAGAGTATAAGAGTACAATAACTAGTTTAGATACAAAGCGAAGAATAATAGACGATGTTTTTAACAAAAATGTTGATAAATTAGAGCAAGCAAAAGGGTATAGAAAATTTTTTGAATTAATTGAGCCTGCACATTTCTATTCTATGATGTATTGTTTAGAGATTGATTTGGTATGTTCATCTAAAGCAAGAGATGTGTATTATGAAATTTTAAAATTATCTAATGATAAACAAAAACAGAAAATATTATTAACAGAAAATCACAAAGCAATTAAGAAAAGAGAGAATGTTTTACAGGTAATAAATAGATTAAAGCCAATTAATTATCCTGAAAGTTTTAACAAGATAAAAAATGCGATAATTAAAGATATAACAAATTATTAGCATAAAAAGATATAACATTGTTATTAGTAGTAGAAGATGGAGAAAATATAATTGATATAGTATATGTTGAAAGAGGATAGGATATGCCAAAATTAAAAGCAAAAGAATAAAAAAATTTGAAGATATAAAATATGTCAGAAAAGATGGAAGCGAGTATTGGAGTGCAAGAGAACTTGCTTATGTACCTGATTATTTTAATGGCGAAATTTTCAAAAGGTCATTGATAGAGCTATGATTGCTTGTGAGAACAGCGGTCATGAAGTAGAAGACGATTTTGCTGAGGTCAGCAAAATCGTGGAAGCAGGTGCTACAAGCAAGTCTATAAAAGATTATGAACTTACGAGATATGCTTGCTATTTGATTGTGCAAAACGGTGATCCGAGAAAAGAGGTTATTGCACTTGGACAAACATATTTTGTCATACAAACATATCGTCAAGAAATAGCAGACCATTTTAATCAGCTTGATGAAGATAGAAGAAGGCTTGTTGTTCGTGGAGACATTAAACAATGGAATCAACTTTTGGTAGAAACAGCACATGATGCAGGGGTTATAACAAATGAAGAGTTTGCTATATTTCAGAATGCAGGCTATATGGGTTTGTACGGTGGATTAGATGTAGAAGATATACATGATAGAAAAGGCTTAACCGCAAGACAAAAGATTTTGGATTATATGGGAAGCACTGAACTGATTGCTAATCTGTTCAGAATATCACAGACAGAAGAGAAGCTTAGGAAAGATAAGGTTGAAGGTGCAGAAGCAGCAACAAAAGTTCATTATTCGGTAGGAAAAGAAGTAAGAAGTGCTATTGAAAAAATCGGTGGCACTATGCCGGAAGATTTGCCTGTTCCGGAGAAAAGTATTCAACAGATAGAAAAAGAACAAATGAAGCGTCTAAAGGATAAGGCTAAAAAAGGCAAGTTGATGTTGGATGAATAATATTTGCCAATAGAAAAGCACGCCTACTTGTAGTATCACTATTGATACTGTTTTGATACTAAAAAACTCTAAAACCACAAATAATAGATATAAAAACAGCCGAAAACAGAAACTAAAAAGATACTAACATAGAATTAAAGAAACAAATATGATATGGTAATTATCGAATGGGAGAACTCTTAGCTCGCAGCCTTCCTACGGAAGTCTGCGGGCTTTAGAGTTACCCCCGCGAGGGTTGCGAGGAGTGCAGGCCGCGAAGCGGCAAGGACGACGGGGGAGTAAAAGTTTTTTATTGTACGAACACGTAAGGTGAGATCATGGAAGACAGAAAAGTAGTGTTTTTGGTTCTGATTACCGGTTTTGTAGCGGGAGTCATCGGGTCTTTTTACATTCATTTAATGCATTTTGTACAGCATCTTGTATATGCCTACTCTGCGGCTGACGGGTTGGATTTCGGACAGGTTGTGGCACGAGTATCTCCCGAACACAGACTGGCGGCTCTCTTCGGATGCGGTCTGGTTGTCGGCATAGGGTGGGTACTTATTCATCGATACGGCTCACCGCTGGTGGATATTAAAACGGCGGTTCAAGATGAGAAGAAGTCCATGCCGTTAGTGACGACTCTGGTTCATGCGACCTTACAAATTATTACCGTCGGTGCCGGCTCACCGCTGGGACGAGAAGTAGCCCCGCGGGAAGCCAGTGCGGGTATTATGAGTGCGGTTGTAAAGCACTGCAATCTAACGTGGGAGAATCGGTCCTTGATTATTGCCTGTGCCGCCGGAGCCGGTTTGGCCGCCGTATATAATGCCCCTTTGTCGGCTGCCGTATTCATTTTGGAAACTCTCGTTATGACTTGCAATGTAAAGGCTGTCGGTACGGCCTTGTTATCGTGCGGATTGGCGGCAGGTATTGTACGCTTTGTCGTAGGAGATGCGGTTCAATATGCTTTACCTATGCCGGATGTAACGGGAAGTTACCAAACTTTTGCCGTTATCTTGGGAATCTTTACGGCTGTAACTGTTCAGTTCTTTAATCGGACCGTAACCGCTTTACCGAAGTTTGACAGAAAAAGTCCGAAAATGATCGTTATTGCCGTAGGGGCATTTGTTTTCATCGGTCTCATGGCCATGTATTTTCCTGAAATTTTAGGGAACGGTAAGGCGGGAAATGAGCTGACCTTTACGGATGCTATCGATTGGAAGTATGCGGCAGGGTTGTTCCTGACGAAGTGGTTGGCCGTGTTGGCAGCTCTTACGGCAGGTGCCTACGGTGGCCGCATTACTCCGTCTATGATGCTGGGGAGTACGTCGGCCCTTGTCTTAGCTGCTTTGTGGAGTGTTTGTATCAGTCCCGTATCTTTGTCTTTTG
>FLSH01000005.1_pt2 | contig 15687 bp, 13 predicted proteins | sample 1550441 | NCBI WGS metagenome assembly FLSH01 (sample SAMEA4031756, study PRJEB14383) | metagenome | biome: human; feature: oral; material: saliva | place: Philippines | collected 2014 | reverse complement strand
TTGTTCCTCTGAGGATATTGGAGCAATAATTAGTAAACTGTCATCGTTCAATCAGATCGGGCAAATGATTTACACACTCGGGAAAAAACCCTTGCAGATTTATCTAAAGCTCCGTAGAGAAGATACTTCTGTTGATCGATTCTTGAAAGAACAAGCAAAACGGAATCTAAGTCATGTGAGTGAAGATGACGTTAAGAAACTTCTATCACAGGCATTTCAAGAAGATGATATTATTACGCCGAACTGCGATACCCAATTTCAAGAATGTCCATACTATCGATTCTCAGAGGTGCTGCATCAAGTAAAGAATAAACTCGATGAAGAATCGTTGGATGATGAAACCCTACGATATATTAGCGTAATTTCAAACAACGTTGATCGCATATTAAATGAAGTTGATGGTATACTAGTAAAAAGTTTCCCAGATAAATTAAAAGATGGAATAAAAGAAAAATCCGTTTTATCAAATCTCACACAAAATATCTCCTTGTTTGATTTAGCAGCACTTCAAGAATATCAATCGATTGTAAAAGAGTATGAAGTGTATCAAACGATGGTACAACGTTACAAGGAATGTGAAGATCAATTATCCGTTTACAAGAATGCTGGGATTGATACACAGCTCCATGAGATTCAATCAATGAAAGATCAAATCACATTTTATCATAAAAATATAGAAACCTTAAATGGTGACCTTATTTCATTACAGAAAAAATTAGAAGAACTCGATTCTCATATTATGTATGTAACAAAATATCAGGATGGAAAAAAGTATCAAAACATTCTTGAAAATACATTGGAGTCTTTGAATAAAGTATTAATCCCACTAGAATCATCTTCACAAGAAAAAATAGAACTCCAATTCCAGTTGAGAAATATCAATACTTTGTTAGGAAGTATGCAGGAACAAATCAAATCAACGGAGTATAAGATTTCTGAATACAATCGATTGGTTGAGGAATCAAAAGTATTAGCGAAGAAACAGAAGGATCTATCAATAATCATGGAAGCCGTTTCAACGAAGAAGGGGATCCCTGTTGTTTATATGAATACATATCTAGGTAAAATACAAACATTGGCAAACAATCTACTTTCAATCATCTATGGGGATCAACTGCGATTAGCAAAATTTAAAGTAACACAAGAAACATTCGAGATTCCATATGTTCGTAATGGTACAAAGATTCCGGATGTTCGGTTTGCCAGTCAATCAGAAATCCCTCTGACAACAATGGCATTATCCTTCGCATTATCTCATAAAGCAACGGAAAAATATAATATCATCTTATTGGATGAAATCGATGCTGGATTCGATGAACATAATCGATCCGCATTCCTAAAAATGTTACATCGTCAAATGATGGAACTACATGCAGAACAAGTTTTCATCATTTCTCATAATTTAAACAATATCATTGATATTCCCATTGATGTGATCCGAATGTCTGATGTAAATAGTCCTTCCAAGTTACAGAACATTATTTATGGATGACGACCGAAAGATAAAAGAATACTAACAGGGAGAGTGTTTCTATATGAGTGAAGAAGCAAAAATTGTAACGGAAGATGCTCTGAGCCGTGCGATTAAATCCATTTATGATGAGACGAACAAACAGGTGGATGAGAAGTTGGACCATAAAGTATCAACGATTTCATCCATGTCTGAACACATTATTGTCGATGTATCAGATCCAAAGAATATCAAAATCGGGTTTAGTCCGGAAATGGAAGCAAAAATCAATTTCATTTATCAATCCATTCAAGATGGAATCCTTCTTCGTGATGAATGAAAAATGGGAGGGATATCCCTCCCATTTCTTTTTTATCCATTATATAAGATACTTTGAGATTATGAGAGGGGAAATTTAATTATGGTAAAACAACCATCCCTGATACAATTTGAACAAGAACGATCGAAGGAACATTTAATTCCACCACTTGCATCGAACGCATTCTATGAAGTGGATGATGGTGAAATCATAGTAACTTGCTTACGCAATACAGAGGATGATTATCGTTTCGATCTTCGTATCCATAAAGGAATCATACATAGTGGCTTCGGAAATTTTTTTGTTGTCGGAGATATCAAGGATATCAAACAACCATATCGCAACATACAAGTAGATGAACATGCAGAATTGTCCATTAATCAAGGATTAACTGTAAGCGGATCGATGGATGTATATGGTGATGTTAATATGATGCGGCACTCTCGTATCTATAGTAGAGGGAAAGGAAAAATCACATTTCATCCGTCAAGCACATTAACGATTGATCAAGATTCTGATATTATCGTTGAGAAAAGTGCAACGTTTATTATTTATGGGATTATTAATATTCATATTGCTAAATTGAATGCAATCCTCAATGCACCAAATTTAATCATTGATAGTGCAGCAATCATCAACGTAAATGGGATTAAATATAATGATGAAGAGTTTAGTCTGATTCAATACATCAGTGAATTGGACCAATTAAAGATTACACAAAATACAAGACGTGAAACGAATTTCGATCATGGACGTAGTCGCATTTCCTATACATGGGTGGATGGAAATCCAAACCAAAATTCTCATACCGTCGATATTCATCATATGATTGGTGATTGTCCATTGGGGTATTTTAAATTTGGAGCAACCGGTAAATTATCAAAAATTCAACCAAATCAAAAAAGCGTCCGTAACTTAGAAATTCATGAGAAGGCAACACTATACGTCCAGGAAGAATATCGGAATACAAAATTCATGCATCCTAATCTATATGTTGGAATTATTATTGATCAAACAGAAACACCAGGAAAATGCATTTGTCGTGGCAAAATTGTATGTTATGGAAAGAGATCTCGTATTACTATCGACCGTAATGGCATATTGGAGATTACTGAAGGTGGAAAAGTCATTATTCAAAATGATGCAATCTTACAATCAACTCATAACGATCATGTCTGTCTCATAATTAATGGAGAACTGATCATCGACGATATGAATCAAATTGCATCCCTGAATGCAGAGAATGTTGTCTTCGGACCAAAGGGGAAATTGATTGTCCGTAACCCAGAAAAAGAGGAACGTCGTATTTTATTTGAAACGCCAGACGGAATTCAATCCTCGGATCTATATCGAATCTTTCTTGATAAAATTGATCATATTGAATTCCATATATCAAAGAATACTGGAATTCGGATTGATCACTATTATGAATTTTTCAATCGTGATCTAGTGAAATGGTTTGGGAATCGACGAATCGAGAAAGCAATTTATGATGGGATACTGGTATGGCACGATGGTGGATATATTGAATTCGATAAAGATATAATTCCATGGGTAAATGAGTACTGTAATCTATTAGATATTTCCGATGTATTCAAAACTTTTGGAAAAACAAAACAAGAAAAATTGCAAGATCTATCAAATCGATTGAGATACGCAAAAAGTGGAAACATTCATTTCCGTTTTGTTTATGGAGATTACTCTCATGAAATACCTCTCATACTTGATGATATTAAATTGATGAATTTTTATTACAATTATCCATCTGCGAAATACTGTTTATCTACAAACAATAATGGATTCTTGTTTTTGCAAAATAATGTGAAGAACATATCCAAAGAAAATCTTATCCAATCTTCTTCAAAAAAAATTATTATTGCAGATCATAAATCAGAGTTCATATTATAAAAAAGAAAGAGAGATCTATAAGCGCCAGCTTGTTTATCTCTCTTCCTATCACCTCAGCGGAAGTTCTGAATGAGCTTGTCCAGCACTTCGTCGAACGTGCCGAAACGACGATAGCGATAGGATCCCTGATTCAGTGTGCACGCCATGCGCAAGATCGCATCCTCGTTGCCGGGATTCTTGCGGTCTGCCGAGACTGGAGCATCGACGATGACGATGTCTCCCTCCTTTTTCCCAATGAAGTTCTTGATGGGAACCATCTGGAAGTATGCGTTCGGACGTACCCAGAGACCATCCTCGCTGCCATCCTTGAGGACGACGCCGTGATCGCAGATGTTATCCGACTCATAGCAGTCGTCGCTTTCGGGAGCGACGAACCACAACTGGACTTCAACTTCTCCCGTCTTCTTGTTGAACTCCAAGGAGTTCGGGATGATGAATGCCTCTGCGTTGATGTTGAAAACCTTTGCCATGATAATCTACCCCTTTACTATTATACATAGAAAATATACTCTGATAAGGATATTCTTATATCTCTTATCAATTATAGAATATATATAGATATAATGAGAAGATACGATAGAGTGGAGGGATAATCCCTCCACTCTATCACATGTCATATTCATATGGCATTCCCGTCATCTGTTCAAATTGATCCCCTGTAATTTTCCCATTCACTTTATATTCTAATAATAGTTCGACACGTTCTACTGGTCGGTAAAGTTGTTGAATCCGTTCTAGTGCAATCTTTTCTTCATCCGTAAGGTTTGGATCTAGTGAAAAATCAATGAAGAATGCCGACTGATCGTATGTAGCCATCCTGATCTTATTCCCCTTCTTTTACAAACTTTAAAAATTCGGTATAGTTCTTATCCATGATTCGAATATAATTAAACATACGATGCATTGAACGCATTAATTTATCCTTGATAACCTCTTTCTCATAACCTTCTTTATTACGAACATCACCGATGCTCGATTTTATTTCAATCTCTAACACCAGACTTGGAATAAAGAAGTCAGGAATATAGAAATGCTTCTTCCCATTATATTCATATTCATACGTATGTGGTGATGGTGCACAAATATCTGCTTCTGGCCAATGAAGTTCACGATCCAATAGACGCAAGAAATCTAATTCATATGATGATGCGTATGGAAACTTTGTCTTATTATCTGACCAGAGATACGTTCCAGAGATGGATCGATTCGATAACATCTTCTTCTGCATCTCTGGATCATCGAGCAAGTATACCTTCCCATACTTTTGCAACATACGTCGATCTCGCTCTTCCTTGTATTTCTGTTTACACGCAGGATTGTTACAAAATCTAGCATATTTCATGGTCGCTTCATTGAATTCGGTTGGTTGTTTACAGATCACACATGATCCATGATCCTTCTTTGTCATAAGATAGTAGAACCATTGATAACCTGACATCTCTGGAGGAATTAACTCTTTATGCATGGTTTCATAGTGTTGCCCCATTTTATGTTTTGCGCCATATCGATTCTTTTTATTTCCATTATCACTCGTTGTAAATTTACAAAAACAACATTTATACGTATGATTTCGCATGCTGATAACCACCTCTTTAATAGGGTAATACGGCGTCCCCGCAATATTTTATAATACCTGTGGCTTGGGACCAAACTGTAATTGACAAATAGAATAGAACGAGGAGTTGTTATTTATGGAAAATAATTTTGTTCCACTTTCCGAAGCGGATTTTAAGAATGATGTATCTGGGATTCAACAATATATTGGAAAACTAAAATTCATGCTCAGTCGAAAGATGTTAAATCTTCCGATACCGAGTGCAGTAAACTCGTTTGATTCAGCAGATTTTATACGATTCCTCAATGAGTATTTGCGTAAAATAGAGAATGAAACAAAGGCTGCTCAAACAGCTCTACGCACAACAGCGTGCTCAACGATTACAAGTAAAGTATTTGAACACAATTTTTTCAATGATATTATTTATAATGATTATGATTATGCTTCCGTCCTACAATTTGTTGATGGTCTGGAAGATGGTATTCTTGATGGAAACTTTAATTCCCCGGGAAAGATCAAAGACTTTTCAGATCATACAATAACCATGGCGTTTCATAACATGGGTATAGATGTTGGTGGTCTCGTCGATCTAGTAACATCTCCACAAGTAGATGGACTTAAAACCGACTGTACAGAAATTGATGTAAGTACCATAAATTCTTGTAAGAATAGTTCGAACCTCTGCAATACAACGGACCGTATTGAATTATACGATGCAGTTAGTGTTGTGATTAAGCACCTTGTTGCAATGAATGTAGATGATATTGGTACACCTGCACCGAACATAATTATTGCGTTCATCAATACCGTCTGTGATTATATTTCATTCACTGTCACGATGTATCTTGTCCGTTCTTATATTATTCAGCAACAAGTTTCTTTCTTTACCAATACAACATTTGAAGAATCAACTGTGCTGGGGGATTATAATGAGTCGATTGGAAATACTAGCTGTCCGAATGTATTGAATATGCAATCGATGGAAGAGATCGTAATCAAAGATTATAAGAAGCTGGACCTGGTTATTGATCACCTTAAAACGTTTGCGGAAAAGTATCATATCGCAATCGATATCTTAGCAAAAGAAAAAGAAGATATCGAGAATAGGATCCAATCGGAAAATGATTACAATAACAAAAAGCATATACAAATCAAATTCTATAAAGAGCTTGCAGATACGGCGATCGGTGATATCATACTTATAAAATCTAGTCCATGGGCCTGCGATGAAAACGATGAGTATAGTATGAGCGATAAATATTATCATCGTTTGAAAGATGCATTGTATCGGAATCCTCAAAATCAGTTTGAATCTAGTCGAGATATCTTCCTTTCGATCATTAAGGCAAAGGATAGCTCATTCGTAAGTAATAGTGATTTCATTGGCACGATGATCATTGTTTTGCGTTTCATTTCCTATAAAATTAATAACTTCCTCAGTGATGCAAGCATTGGTGAACAGAGTAGATGGTGTACGCATAGAAGAGGTACGGTTGACAAAGGAATTCGTAATCGTCAAGCAGTTATGGCTGCTTGGCTTGAGACCTTCTATGAAGAGGTTGCCTTTGCCTTCCTTCAGAATCTACAGGTACGTGAAGTTGAGCTCCTCGCAAAAGATCAAAAAACGCAGAGAGAACTCGATCAGATGTTCAACCTAAATGTCCCAGATATGAAATGTGATTGGAATAAAACTCAGCAACAGATGCTATCAGTTCCTTCAATAGAAGATAATGTCTACCAAGCACCAACCATAAAATTTTATGGACAACCACTACAAGAAGCATATATGATGTATAATGAATATGTTTCCTCCCTTCCCGAATTTGCAAATGATATTTATTTCAAAGAACTAGATGAAAATGTACCACAACAAGATGATGGAAAGGTAAAACAAACGGTCGATCGAACAACCGATTCATTGGCGAACATTATCACGAAATTGAAATCAATTATTACATCATTATGGAATCGAGTAAAAAATTTCTGGACAGGAAAATCATTCCAGCTTGCGAAAAATTGGGTGACAAAGAATGAACAAAATCTGTTAGCATTAACATTTGATGCGAATGCAAAACTTCAGATTCTACCATATAAAGAAAATATTACTCTTCCGAATGGGTTTCAGAATCTTCCAAATAATATCAAAGCATTTACTAAAGATAAAGTTGCTTCAAAAGAAGCATTCCAGAAGTATCTTCAGTCATTGTATCCAAACCAAGATATAGCAAATTGGTTTATCAATGATAAAAATGCGGATCAACGTTATATGAACCTAATTCTATTTGATAATGGTTCAGAAGGCGAAAAACAAAGAGTCATTATTTCTGGGGATGAAATTAAGAATAATATGGCTCATTGGATTGCTACCATTAAGAATTCTGATGCTGTTTCGAATGACTTTAAGAAGCTGAATGATGATATATCCAATGCGGTGAATACATTCAATAGTATGCTTGTTTCCATGACACGCACGCAGCAGCAAAATACACAGCAAAACAACCAATCGAATACGAACGGCGTAGATAACGATATGCTGTCTTATGCAGCAACGCGTGTTACTGCAGCAGTAACGAGACTATGGGCTCCCATTGCACCAGCAGTGATTCAAGCAATGATGAATGAGTATAACTACATCAAGACGGCATATACGCTTGGGAATAAACCGCAAATGAATGGAAATAATAACGCGAATAATCAATCATCAAATGATGCTGGAAGTGGCGAACTTTAATAAGATATCAGAGGAGGGGAAATTCCCCTCCTCTGATATTATTTGTAGTGAATCATTTTCTTGATTTTCTTTTTCAAATCAACGAGAACTTTTCCTGTCGCCATAACATTAACTGTTGAAATTGTCATACGACGACTTAATGTTCCAGGTGGAGTGATAACGCTGATCTCTTCATCTGGTTCCGATTCTGTATAGGGTTCATATCCTTTTGGAATGAGTTCTGAGATGATCTGTTTGTTTGCCGAATATAATGCAACTTTATCACCAACACCCATAACATCTGGATGTTCAATGTAGAATTCGATTAATACATCAATTCCTTTATAGCGACCTTTGATCGTATTATATTGATTGACGATTGGCTCAGTAGAATCAGTCAACAAATAATTTGATTTCAATACACCATCGGACGAATCATATTTCTCTAAGAATTTCTTTTTATTTAATCCCTTATCAAAATACTGTTGAACGATTTTCCCCAATGATGGTGAAAGCGCGGATGGATCGAGAAGAGAGTATACCTTGATATCAATAATTGTACCAGCATGATCGGTCTTGATATCATTCTTTGTTTCCTCTTCTAGAAGAGCACGATTATCTTCTGATAGTTTAGATAGATACTTCGCGATTTCGTTATCTTCAAACGAAATATCATATTTGACTAAGGAATCTCCGATATTAACATGGTCACCAATCTTTGCCATCTGAATTATATTTGCATTCTGTTTAAAGGTTGCTGGTTGTAGATATACAATGGATGATTTCATCCGTTCTGCAGCAGCTTCTGTAATCATACCAGCGTCTTCATAAGTATTATAGGTTGATAGAATGGCCGCCTTCGTTAATGGTCCAACCGAATAACGCAATCCATTGAATTTTGAATAATGGAAATATTTATCATGATATGCCAACACTTCATCTTTCTTAAATTTCTGACCTACTTTTGTGTATACGGGTTTTAATGTATTTGATAGATAGAACCCACCGCCAGAGTTTTTGACAATATCATGATTTGTATTGATCGCTTGTGTATTTCCTGATTTGTATTTCACCATAATGAATCCAAGTTCATCATTTACTTCAACAACCTCGCCATCCTCTTCCGCATTAATGACGAAGTCATTCGAGAGATGATATTGGACCGCTTCATCATATCCATTGGATATAAGTGATGGTACCGCACCCTGTGTAGGTACCAAATGTTGTGATTGTTTTGCAGCTTTTTACTAACATGATTCACATCATGTAATAGACTATATCTTCACGCTAATAAACGTGTTACACACTTCCACTCTATCACTTAGAGTGTACTCCATTACGGATAGTCGTTGAACAGTAACATTCATAAGAATGTTCTATGCTGCTGATTGTCTCAGAGAGAGTTTCCAGCAGTTCATGTAATTTAAATATTCGACAGCGCAAGTAAATCTATCGAATTTCTGATTGGATCGTCGGTCAATGAAGTTCCCGGGGTTAGCATATCAATTGGTGAGAATACTTCAACATCCTTCAATTGTCTTTCATCACTGTTGTCATTAACGACTTTTCTATATCCACGAGCGTTTTCAATCTCCGGCTCTACTACTAAGTATCTATTGATACCGACATTTGCGTCTCGATTAATTCCTACATGTTTCCATGTAGCGTAGACTATATCTTCTATCTATTTCTAGATAGCTCTTCACTTCCAACATACTCATGTTGTACTCTCTTTCGAGATAGTCGTTGAAGCTTGTTTCATTTTTCTATTAATCGTATAACGTAAACCGCACATAATTTTTGTTAAATGTTTACTTTTTAACTCAGGACCGATTTTATCATATATTTCAGAATTTGTTTTTCCATCATAAATCATTTCTTTAATGATTTTATTCGTTTTATGATCTAAACCTATTCTAGATGCTATTGTATGGGCTTTTGGAAATTTATATTTCTTAGATATATCTTTCCAGATGTTTCCCATTCGAATATCACACAATGTTTTATGCGGTATTCCTGTAAGTTTCTCTATTTCATATAACGAGATTTCATCTTCCTGCATTTTTTTACATGCGAGAGTAACCATTTGTTCTGTATATTTTGCAAAATGAACTTTTTCTCCAGAGATAGGTTTGCGCAATCCAGTGGAGTATGCATGCAGATTATTCTCAGAAGCAGTGACCCATTCCAGATTATCAGCGTCATTATTTAATTTATTTCCATCTTTGTGATTCACCATCGGTTTATTCTCTGGATTGGGAATAAATGCTTTTGCAACAATGCGGTGAACAAAATCTCTTATAAGAATATTATTCCATACAACGTTAAACGTATAATATCCTGAGTTATTCATATAAAATTTTACAAACTTTTTAGATTCTAAATTAAATATGTCTCCGTTGCGGTATACGATTAGTGGAGTATCAACACCATCAATCTTGTAATGATTAAACACATCGAATCATCCCTTAATATATAATGAAATATGTTAACAGTGTGTTGGAACAATTCGATATAATGAAACATTGCTTGCTGATTGTCCTAAATTTTAGGATATCCCAGCAGTTCAAAGAGTTTTACTCGAACAACGCAACTTATTCGAGGTCGTCATTGCAATCTTTCCAACGGCAGAAGGATCATAAGATCTCTTTTCTTCATCATATGAATACTCTGAGTTTGATCCTTTATACCCCTTCGTTGAAATGGTATTTGATTTTGCAACTTCGATGGCAGGATTCAAAGTAGAATATTCATCTACTGATTTTTCCTGCATCAATTTTGAAATAACGGCACGCTGATTCAATGTCATTGGCGTACGTCCACCAGATTTTTGATACGCTTTATATTGGTTAGCAATACATGAGTATAGGATGGCAGGAATCATTTCAACCGATCGAACACGATACGATTTATCTGATGCTTTTGATACACATGCATTATCTGCCAATAATTTTACAGCATAAATGAGTAGGGATTCAATATCTGTTGGAAGTAGGAGGTCTCGACATACATCCTTTGTGATTGGATCCATTAAGAATTCATAGAAGGTTTGAATTTCATTGATCCCATTATAGTTTCCCCATACGCTATGCATGAACTCCAGGTATGCTGCTTCCGTATCACATTCTTTGAATTTAATCTTTTCAGGCTTTAATTTATACAACCCATTGAGAATGAGTTCTGCAAATGTGTCTGGCTGATACGCTAAAATACCATCTTGAAAACGAATATAATGGAATTTCGAATCATTCGGAATTCTTCTTATATCTGGATTAAATTCCCAATGAATATTCATCAAATCCAATGCCTTTGTCAATCCAACCCAGTTCATGAGAATGACAACAACTGGGAGGAACTGACCAGCCATTTTTGCTTCAACATACATTCTCGTACTACCCGGTTTAATTGAATCATATACAGCACGGTAATCATCGGATAAATTATCTCGAATGATTTCTGAAATATTCCGTCCAGTACGATCTCGTCCAGTATCTTCGTTAATCAATATTGGGTTGGATCCCTCCATACCAATAAAGAACTCATTCCCTTTGATATCTGACGGAACTTTATCTTTCCATTTATCTTCTAACTCTTTCCGAGAGAAGATAATCTTACATCCCTTGGACTGATATGAGAATAATCTCCGTGAATATTCGTCATATTCCAATGTTGAAATATATCGTAGGTTTTCTTTACTTGGATCGCCAACCGTAAAGATTTTTGTATCTTGTGTTTTCTTAACGAGTGAGAAGATGCGCTCAATTCCAGTGAGAGAACGAGTAGAGCGACGCGTGATCGTCACCTTATTGAAGTTCGTCGTTAGAATAACAGTATCCGGAGTATCCTTCACTAGTGGATTATAGAAATTCTGCTTTAGAATAATATACTTATTCCCACCAATCATCATGAATTTATTCTGATAGAACTTTGGGATATCTACTTTGATCGTAGAACGTTTCTTATTTTGATCAACAATATGAACGGACCAAGTTTCTTTAAGATCCATATTGGTAGAAGTATCTTTTATATCGATTCCAGTAATATAAAATGGCGCATTCTTATCCTTCAACATATCGAAGCAAGAAACTAGATCCTTCGTATATAATTCCTCAATATACGTTTTATCGAAATTATTAAATGTAATATTCTTTACATTTTGATTCGAAGTGTGGAGTTGTTTTGATTTATTCTCAGTCTGAATGGGAACATTAGAAACATCGCGCATAAGAATCTCTTCAATGGAAGAATTCTTTACGACAATTTTCTTTTGTTCTTCTCGTAATTTTCGATCGCGTTCCGATGAAATGGAAGAAGCTTTCTTATTCTCGATAGGCATAATACGTTCTTGCGTATCATCAAGGAGTTCTTCTTTTACCTCTGGATCATTTGTAATCATATCCGATACATCGGATTGAATGATATCCTCATTCTTTTGAATAATATCCTCATCCTGATCATCTTCGCCTTCTGAATATAGTGGTTCATAATCAGAGGAAATTGCACGAAATAAACGTTCTTGGTTTGGATTCAATGGATGTGTTGGTCGCTGGTTTACCAACTTCGTCGGTACTACTCGTGGTGCTTCTTTTGGATTTTCTTTTGATGAAATCGTTGGAACAGCCTTCTTCAATTCATTCGATAATGCAATACTAGAAGCAACCTTTTGATGGATTCGTTTATCAATGGATGTTTGCAAGGCATCCTTTGTAGCAGTAGAACTCATCTGTGTGTATGGTTCAATGGACTTCTTTACAATTGCTTGTGTCGTAATTTCTTTGGATGTTAATTCTTCAACATCTTTCTTATCTTCCTCTGGAAGTTCCTCCGTGTATTTATCGAGATCCGCTCCCATAATTCGGAAGAGTGCTCGTTTAAACATCATCCATTTATCAAACGTCATCATCTTTGGATTAAACTTGATAAATTTATCTTTGGAACAAATCATCATATCTTGATCGAGATCCATTAATTTGTTCAGATTCTTTCCTCGAATATATGCGAGGTATAGAAGGAATAGTGGATTTGTCTGATTCTCTTTCACACCACCCGAGATATCAAACGCAAATTGTTCCGCATCAATAATAAGAAGGCGATTATTCCATTCTGGAGAATCGCTCTCTTTCATAATTTCTGGAGTGAATTCTCTAATCACTCGAACGAATTCTGGAAAGAATTGAGAATAAATTCGTTTGATTGGGTAACGTCTCACAATAGGTTCAAATAATTGAAATAGATCTGCTGCAGAAAAAAAGATATTATCCGAGGTCTTTGGAATAAATCGTAATGTGATTGGACGTAGTTTTGTTATCTCTTTAATCTGTTTAATGCGTTCATTCTTTTCCTTGATAAGATTCATTCGATAACGACGTTTCATAAAACTACCCATAGCAATATATGGATAATAGAAACGACGATATGTTGGTGGGACAATGAATGTTTTCTTCACAACCATACGTAGGGAGTTCTCAAAGTTATTTGATAATAAATAAACTAGATTCCCTTTACCATCCGGCAATCGAATACGACGAACATTAAGACGCATGAATTCTGCTTTCCCATATTTGATATTCTCTTCAAATACAGCATTACCCAATTCATATGCGCCATAATCTAATGATTCATAATCAATGATATTATCTTCCATGCCATCACCTCATCTAAATGTAATTCTATTAAGACGCTGTCGAAAATAATACAAAAAAGAAAGGGATGTAGAGTCCCTTTCATTAGTAGAATGATCATCCACGCATAGAGGCGAGGAGATCTTCGATGTCACTCTTGAGCTGCCGATTGTGCTGATTCTGCTCAACGGTATCGCTCATCGTCTTTCCGCTTTTCTCCATCGCTCGGTGAAGCTCCGCGATGCGAGCGTCATGCTTCGCGGAGAACTCTTTGAAGAGTTTATCCGTTTCAGCCTTTGCATCTTCACGCACCATCTTCAATGCGTTATTGTACGCTTCCAAGTTTTTCATTTTAATTACCTCCTTAGTCCTTTTCGTCACATACATTGTCGTAGAAGGATTCGTATTCCCCATCCACTTCAATATACCACCAGTTCGGAATAGATTTATTTCTGGCCGTATCTTGAGTGATAATCATTTTAACCGCATTAACATATTTTACTTTTCGCATTGACAAGATGACGAGACCAACGAGCTCGTTAACTGAAATCTCTTCAGTCAACACTTTCTCGTCGCGGCGATACATTTCTGCGATATACTGCCCATCGATCTTATCAACGATGATCCGGTTAATACCCGGAACATTCTCATACGTATGCGGCCGGTATAGGAGAATATCCCACCGGTCGATAAGCTCAACGAGTTCATCGATGAACTCGTAAATGAAAGTTTCTTTCTGATTAATAATCTTTCCCATTATAATCATCTACCCCTTTTCTTTTCATTAAAAGAATACTCATGATATAAGATCTATAAATCGCCAGATTCTTTATCTTATATCATATATAGAATATATATAGATTGGAGGAGTAAATATGATTTGTTGTCCAAGGTGTGGGTCGACAGATATTAGCCCTGTAGGCACTACTCATTATGTTTGTAACAATCCGACATGCGTTGATGAACATGGTGATCGTACACAGTTTCAAAAAATTGATGACACAGTCATACAGTTCCCTGAAAATATTATTTTTAATGGAAGGAATAAATCTGAGTTCTACAAACTACCATATCTACAATTAAAAAATAAGAGGAGGGAATAATCCCTCCTCTTATTTATTGTCGTTAACTCAATTCTCGGTCATCCACTTCATCACCTGTTCAATGGTAAAGTTGTTTGCAGCAAATGCTGGGAAGTCACGATAGTCATGATCCTGCGCATTGAAGTTGGAACGAATGACAATTGTCTTCAGGAAATCAAAGTACTCCTGCGAATAACGATCCACAAACAACTCCTTCTTATGGATGTATAATTTGAGTACAAGTTTGCTAACTTCATTATCCTGTAGAGCAATCACTCGATCCAATGTAATTTTTGTGCGAAGAATTTCTTCCGCGAACCACGTCAGTACTTCATCGTTCATAACACCATAGTAGTCTCTCTCATCAATTGTATTCTTTCCATACTTTGAGAGGAGAGGAATGATTTTCTGTACAATGGAGTCGACACTAAGATCATATTGTATGGATTTGTAGAACTCTTCGGATCTATCATCATCCAGTGATCGAAGATATGAATTAACTCCATCGCTCAACTTCTTGTATCGATTATTGATATCAATGTGTTGTGTTGGAATACGGAACTTTGGAACCGTATCGAACGATGCATATAGGTACAGAGCATGCTTCTCAGCAATATTCTCGCGAATATACTCTGCAATGATACCATCGTCCACGATATCATCGTCCACAATTGTGAAGTCAGTATGAATGATAGAGAATGATGATTTCATCTTTTCTGAAAAGATCTTTTCATCATCCACGAATATGTTGGCGGCATTCAAAGACTCTCGAATCCTCTGGGATATGGTATCATCAAACTCATTACTAGTTTCTCTGGTGCGATCCTTATAGAATTTAATCATGGATGAGACATCCGATTCCGTTACCATCGGTTTATCGTCCTTCATGAACACGTTATATCCGATGGAGAACTTCTGACCACAAAATTCATCAAGGATAATGAAATGAAAGAATCCAGGATGATTTGCGTCGATTATTATATTTTTAAAACGATCATTTGTCATGACTTACCTCCCACAATAAAAGAGTATAGTGGCGGGG
>FLSH01003824.1_pt1 | contig 15708 bp, 9 predicted proteins | sample 1550441 | NCBI WGS metagenome assembly FLSH01 (sample SAMEA4031756, study PRJEB14383) | metagenome | biome: human; feature: oral; material: saliva | place: Philippines | collected 2014 | reverse complement strand
ATGGGACGAATGGCAAAGGCGTGGTCAAAGGTGATTGAAGGTGCGTTCTCATTCGATGTCGATAAAATTACGACTGGTATCAAGGGCCTTTGGGATGCTTATAAGGACACCTGGACAGAAATAGGCCAAGACGCTAAGAAGATGGCCATGAATGTTCGTGACAACTTCATCGATGCTATCAAGAACACAGGTAGCAACAAGAAGGTTGCTCATCTCTCTGTTGATGTTTCCCCAGACACGAAGGGGCATTCTTCCTCTCAAGGCGGATTAAGCGGTGGCCACAACACCATCGAGAATGGAGTGAAAGACCCCAAGGTGAAGAAGAAAAAGGAAAAGAAGACAAAGAAGACAAAGACCACCGACCCCGACGACGTAGCAAGCAAGTTGTTTGCGCACGACCGAGCTCAAGACCTCGACGCAGAGAAGCGAAGCTATGATAAGAGTCTGAATGCATTGAAGGCTGCACTTGCGAAGAAGACCCTTACACAAGAGCAGTACAGTGCATACGTGGCTGCTCTCAATATTCAGCATCAGAACAAACTACTCGACATCGAGAAGACGTACTTGCAACGCTCTGAGAATATGGTCTTCAAGGACGCTGCGAAGAAGAAGGCCTTACACGAAGGGCAAGCTAAGGCAGTCGCTGACCAGCAGCAAGCTGCGAACACTGCTTATATCGAGGCAGAGAAAGAGTACTACGACTCTCTGGATCAAATACGTCAGTCAGCACCCGCTAAACCACAGACCCTTCAGCAAGAATGTGATGCGAAGCTGCTCCTCTTGGATGGATATTACAAGGCAGCCTTACAGCGAGCAAAGGATAATGGAGAGCGTGAGAAGGAGGTCACTGACGCATACGAAGCTGCTAAAGCTGCAATCATCGTTGATTATGCAAAGAAAGCTGAAGAGCAGAAGGCACAGGCTCGACAGGAATACGGACTTGACACTTTCGAGGACCAGTATGCCGCACGTCGCAAGAAGATAGAGAGTGACACCCTGCTTAATGAGCAGGAACGTCAACAGGCTCTTACGCTTCTTGACCAACAGGCAGAAGAGCACCGCCTTCAGATACGTCAGCAGTATGGACTCGTTAGCCAGCAGGAGTTATACAACGCTGAAATGGAACAGTTGAAGATGCACCTTCAGAACAAGGAGATATCTGAAGAAGAGTATGAAGAGGCGGTGAAGAATATGAAGATCGCCAAGATGAAGGAGGCGTTCGACTACTATTCTAATCTTACCAGTGGAGCAGCACAGGCCTTGCAACAAGCAGAGATTGCGAATGTCGATGCCAAGTATGACGCAGAGATTGAAGCTGCAAAGAACGCTGGTAAAGACACTACGGAGCTTGAGAAGAAGAAGGCAAATGAAAAGCTGAAGATACAGAAGAAATATGCGGACGTTAACTTCGCTATTCAAGCAGCGCAGATCATCGCATCCACTGCTTCTGCAATCGCTAAGACATTCTCAGAATTGGGTTTCCCAGCTGGTATTCCTGCTGCTGCCTTGATGGGTATCACGGGCGCAGCACAGCTTGCTGCAGCACTTGCTGAGCGCAATAAGGTGAAGCGAATGACGCTAAGCGGAGCAGGTGGTTCTGCCTCTGCTTCAGGTGCACGTGTCGCAACGGGACTTGAGTCTGGTGGTAGTATCGATGTAGAGCGCAAGCAGGATGGAAAGATGTTCCGTGCGGACTACGACCCCGACAAACGTGGGTTCATCGATAAACCTACCGTCATCGTAGGAGAGGGCGGATACGGACACAGTAAAGAGTGGGTCGCTTCGAACGCTGCTGTTGAGAACCCTACTATAGCTCCATTCATTGACATCATCGATCGTGCACAGCGTGCAGGAACCATTCGCACACTCGACATGAATAAGTTTCTCATTCAGCAGGCACAAGGTCGTGCCTCTGGTGGATACGTCGCACCAACAGTTAATGACGTGCGAGGCGTAGCGAAAGACTCTTACAAGGATACGCTCATCGAAAGATTGACGGACGTACTCGACCGATTGTCTGTTGACGGCATTCCTGCATCAGTTTCTCTTAATGAGATCGAGCAGAAACAGCAGCTGCAAGACAAAGCTCGGAGATTTGGAAGCAAATAAAAACAACACCTTATATATATGAAGATAACGAACTTAGAGAAGGGCGAGGCCTACAACCTCAAGCCCGATACACAGATACAAGTAGAGCGTACTAACCCTTTCTTCAATGAGTATGGAGAGCAGACAACACCGCTCGAACTCCCAGCATCCGAGCGCAATCGCAGGATACTTGGTTTCCCCGATTCCTTCGGACGTAGGGTGAAGATGACCGCTACCGATGTAGCGATACAAGATGGTGAGTACTTCGCTCAATGCCGTCAAGTGGTACTGTCTGCTCAATACAAGGGTAGTATCTCTACCTCATTCTACATTAATGATGGGTCTTTCTATTCGAGAATACAGAAGGTGAAGCTCAAGGACATCTTCAAAGGTGAGTTCATTCCTGGTGTGAATACAGTAGAGGAAGGAATTAACTTCTGTCGCAATCTACGCAACAACTCTAACGAGCATTACGGCATCTTCCCTATCCTCTTCACTGACGACTCTGGGAGAAAGAATGGTGCTAACTTCAAGTGCATGAATGCCTTTGGGAAGGATAAAGTATTGAAATACACCAGACCTTACGAGTGGATGCCTGAACTACCTTCAGTAATAGGTTTTCATCCTGACTTAAGTGGAGATGGCTGCGACTTCTACAATGCTGTGCAGCGCATTGAGTATGTCAACGAGATACCTATCACGCTCGCACCAGGATACTACATATCGCCTTTCATCCGTGCGAACTATCTGCTCAAGCGTGTCTTCGCTTACTTCGGATATGAGCTGCAAGAGAATTTCTTCACGCAGACAGAACCCTTCAATAAGATGGTAGTCATAAACAAGGTGATGGACGTACTGGTGAATGGAAAGATAAAGGTTGCTGACCTTGTTCCTGACATTACCTGTGCTGATTTCATCTCTGTTTTTCGTAAGAAATTCTGCTGCGAATTCACCTCTGATGAAGGGAAGCGAACAGCAGATATCATCTTCCTGCGTGACACGCTTAACGATAGTCCGAAGGTAGACCTTACGCATTGCGTGACGCAAGAACCTACGCTCTCTTATAAGTCAGAGAACGACTACAAGCGTGTTACACTCGCTGCTGAAGATAAGGTCGACGCAGAAGGGTCTGACTCCTATGACGATATGGATAGCTTGGTCAAGGCGAACCCTAACGCCTACTTCGATCCTGTCGATGGGGCTATCTATAAGACAGGATGGTCTGGCGACTTCCAAGTGACGGTGAAAGTCGCTGAAGCATCGCAGAACTATAACACGGGTGAGACCCTCGAAGCAAAGGAGATTAAAGTCCCAGAACTCATTCCAGAGTTCAGAACCCTTAGCTATAAGGATACCGTCGAGGAGGAAGACTTCAACTACGACATGGGTAAGTTCCTCTACGTAGGAGAATATCAGACACTCAACTCTAAGATGGTGGTTGCTACAGAACCCAAGGAACACACCTCTGAGAAGGCAGAAAAACAGAAGGCTATCCTCGCTTTTACCTACCTCTCTGACGGTCGACCAGAAGGAACAATCTCTGCTTACGATGTGAATGCGCCTTCTCATCCTCGTATCTTCGATTATGCCTTGCATTACAATGGGCCACAAGGAATATTCGAAAAGTTCTATCGTGAATACGACCTGCTGCTGCGCAACTCGCTTCACGACATGAAGGTGAAGCTGCTGCTCTCTCAATCGCAGAAGCAGAACCTCCCTTCATACGAGAAGGTGGTCATTCGTGGCGTTCCATTTTTGTTCAATAAACTCAAGTTCACGCTTGGAGGAAAGAACGAACCTGTCGAGTCTGAGCTTTATACCGTCTCTCTGATGCAGCCTGCAATCTCTGCTCCAACTATCAATGAGCAGCTCAAAGCGATGGATGTGAAATATAAGTGGGTGGGTAAGGAGACACAGACCTCCGTCAGTTGGGACGAATATAGCGCAGCGAATGACGAGCGCAACAAGACCTTCGTCACAATCTACCCTCCTCTCCCTTCTGCCGACTACGTTGGGAAACAATACGGAAAACAACGTTCTTACACGGAGAGGATTACAAAGAAAGGAGGCTGGTTCCGTCATGGTCGCTACGAATACACACGTACAGAGGTGTGGTTGGAGTGTGTGCCTTTGTAGAAAGCTATGCTTTCGATGATCGAAAGCTATGCTTTTGTTGTCTCCTCATGTTGTCCTTTATCAATCCTCCTTTATATCGTAATTTTGTAGTAAATAAATTTGCACATGGATATTCTTCTTAAACCTGATTCTCTAAGTCTGACAGGCTCGATGAATCACTTCATTATATCAAGCTCGCAAGAGATTACGTTTGTTCTCAAATACGCAGACACGAACGAAATCATCGTGCAGCACATTTATACTCCGAATAAAGCGAAGCGCATAGAGATTGACTTGGAGAATATCGTCACTCCGCTGCTATCTTTTCAACTCCAGGAGTCGACTGCTATCTATCGTCAACCGAACATTGCTCGTGAATTCCTTGTAAACCTCATTGAAGATAAGACAGCTGCGCAAGAGTCTTGGCAATTCACGGTACTGCGTGCTGGCATCGACAACTTCGCTGACACCGCTTCAAGCTGGTTGAAGCGTAACTTCTTGACGTGGCAGCCTACCGTCAAGCCTGTTACCTATTACACACCTGAGTTCCTTAGCTACTACGCTGTCGAGGACTGTGTAGCTAAGTGTCGTGCATATATAGAAGAGAACGGTAGTTCTGTTCAGACAGACATCGAACTTGGCAACCTCTCTCATGGGAAGGTGTGGACGATGCCAATGCAATATGGAGTCATCGCTGGTAAGTTAGGTAAGATGCCAAGCTACTATGACGTATGGGTGGAAGATGCTGCTGGTACTCGACTCACCTACATTCAGCGATACTACGCTTCAGACATCCGAAGCGAAGAAGAGCAGTGGGTACTCTTCGAGAACTCACTCGGTGGTATCGACACCTTCCGTGCGTATGGTAGTGCTGAGAACACAGCGAAACACACGCACAATGTAGCTGAGATTGAGAACGACTCAGAAGAGTATCGTGTTGACACGGTCAGAGAATACAAGAAGAACACTGGTTTTCTCTCTAAGGAAGAACGTAAGTGGTTGCTGGACTTCTTCCCTTCCTTAGGTAAGTTCCTCTACACAGGCAACTATGTACGTCGCATTGTCGTGACAGAGAGCGACGTGAGTTGGCAGACAAAAGACCTCCCTTCATCTTATACATTTACCTATCGATATGCAGATGCACGTCCTTACCTGAATATTACCAGGTCAGAGGATGCTGCGCCTGCAATGTTGGATATCAAGATACCAGATGTTGGGTCTTTTACTATAGCCCCACGCTTAGTTGAGCTTGAGCGACTACCGCTGAGCAGTGGGGCTCTCTTTCCTATCCAGAGTCCTTACTCTGACAAGTGGAACATCACAACAGCTGAAGCTATCCTTGAATGGTTCTCTCGTGAGGTGACTACCGCTTACAAGGGTGATGGAGCGTTTGGACATCATCACGACAACATGTCAGTACTGCGTGCGCTCGACCGCATAGGGAGTTATCTTACCTTGGATGCGCAGAAGATACAAGCTGGTCTTGCAGATGAAGCTAAGTCAGCTCGCACGCTCGACCCTAAGAGTGTCGACTGGGAGAAGATTGTGCGAACAGACCAGGACACCATCGTTAACGCACTGACCACCTTCATGAAGGGGATCACATTCGGTAAGTCGGTCCGTGGAGAGTCTGGCATCTCCATCTACCAGGATGAAGAAGGGAACTGGCATCTCGACGCTGAGTATCTTCACGTACATCGTAAGCTCACCGCAGAAGAGGTTGAGATCATGAAGACTTCTCAAATCAAGGGTAAGGTCGTTAACTCAGCCGGTGGCTTTGTCATCTCTAAGATTGACAGAATAGCCAGTGCTTGGAGATGTTACTTCCGTCAAGAAGATGCTGACGGACGTAGGATCTATAATTCTATGCGAGTGGATGACCTTGCGCTGTGTGAGACATTTAACTTGATAGACGCTGGCGGTCAGTTATCTAATCACTACTGGCATAGGCGTGTTACCGATGTCGGTACTGATTATGTCGACATTGCAGATAACACGAAGGCAGATGACTATGCGAGTGGGAGCGATGTTCCACAGGTGGGTGACGAGGTAGTGCAACTGGGCCATCTAACGGATACAAACCGTCAGAGTGCTATCATACAGTCAGCAGCTGGAGAGGGTAGTCCGTACTTCAAGATTATTCGGGGCATCAATAGCTTTACCCTTCCTGACCCTATCTTCCTTTTTGATAAGCAGAAATTCGAGATAAGGGTCGAGAATCCTGCTAATCGTAGTGAGTATATCCCCCTGCAAAACTTCTTGGATACTATGCAAGGACGTATCAATGCTGTTCAGCAGCAATCAGATAAGCAACTGGTTATTTGGTTCGGTGACGTGGTACCAACACTAACCACTGAACCTGCTAACGAATGGACGGACGACACAACGAAGGAATTGCACGTGCATGATATCTACTACAATCGCTCATACGTTGAGACAGGTGGAGGTCGTGCTTATTCTTTCGAGCGCAACCCTGATGGCTCATACTCTTGGCATGAGATAACGGATGCTGATGTGTTGAAATCGCTTGAAGCTGCTAAGCACGCACAAGATACTGCTGATGGTAAGCGCAGGATGTTCGTGCAAGAGCAGCCTGTTCCTCCTTACGATAAGGGCGACCAATGGAGCAATGCGACTTATGAAGATAAGTACCGCAACGACCTGCTCGTATGTGTTCGTCCGAAAGCTGCAGGCGAAGAGTTTAGTATCGAGGATTGGCAAGCAGCGCAAGAGTTTACATCTAATAAGTTCAAGGCAGAGCTAAAAACGACCGCTGATAATATCACAGCGACGGTTACAAACTTAAAGAATGGACTTGTCGAGGTCGGCTTTGAACTTGACGGAGAAAAGAAAAGCTTCACTGTCACTGCAGAGAACTTCAAGGTCCAAACCCCTTCTGGAAAGGTTGCCTTAATGACCTCGGATGGAAAGGTTAACGCTGACTTAATCGAGGCGAAAAGTATCCGCACATCTCCGAGCAGTGATGGACTACATATTAACATGTATGAGGGTACATTCGATGTGCTGACGAAGGATAATAAGAAGGGCATCAGTATGACAGTGGATAAGGACGGCTTCCCTCATCTTATTTTTTTCGATAACGAGGGCAACGCTAAGTATGACTTGGGTTATACAGGCTTGAAGGAACTTGTGTCTGCTTATCAAGCTGCCTACTGGACTAAGCGGTCTCTTGTCAATGTGACAGATAAAGGCTTATCAGCTGTCTATCCTAAGACTGTTAAAGGTAAGGTGTGGCATGACTACCACGCAGCCCGACACTATGCTACAGGTAAGCTGGGGGACGACGGTGATAATGATGGTAAGACGTTCGACTCTGAGGATGTCGGATACCCTATTCCTGATGGATGGTATACTGCTGAAAACGAACAAGGCCAATACTTAGAAGGAGGAAATGAATCCATTAACGAAGAAAATCAGAACAAGCCTAAGGTACATGTATTTGGTGTGGCTATTTCCAAGGCAGAGAATGGAAGATTAGGTAAGGCACAGCATGTTTGGTTCTCAGTAACTAACGGTAGAGTCTCCTTCTGTGACCCTGATGGTAAGCCTATAGTTGTTACAGAGTCTCTTTTACAAAATTATCCATTTGACAAATATAAGGATAGAGTTTAACTAATATAAAACAAAATGAAGAAGATTTTAGATTGTATTTACAGGATTTTCGAGAGGTTCGCTACTATTGGTAGCGACAAGTTCTTACACCTCATTGCAGGTCTTATCGTAGCTTTCGTGCTTGGTAGGCTGTTTGCGCACGTTGAAGCGTGGGCGTTCCCTGCAATTACGGGTGTCTTGATGTTGATGACAGGTAAGGAGTGTGTTGATTATTACATCCGCAAGGAGCAGTTCGATTGGCTCGACGTAGTTGCTGGTCTGGTGGGTGCTGTTGTCGGAGTATTAATGTGCTTACTATGAATTACCTTGAACAATTTAAATACGTGATGTGTTCAATCATCAGTGGGATGCTGAGCTTATTCTTTCCTATACGGGACTTTATGTATGCTATGTTGATTGTGTTCGGTGTCAACTATATCTTTGGATTAGTTGCAGGGCTTAAGCATGGTGAGAAGTGGGAGTTAAGAAAGTCTATGGTCTTCTTTTACCATTGTGCGTTATTCTTTGTCATGACGGCTTCAATCTTCGTTACAGGTTATTTTCTTCATGCTGGCGATGAGACGCTCGGAGTTGTTAAAGCATTGTGCGGTGTGGCCATTTGGTTTTACTCTACGAATATCGTTCGTAACTGGCGGATGATGCTTATCGAGAATACTACAATGTGGAAAGTAGCCGGCTTTGTTTATTACGTTCTGACACTGAAAGCAATCGACAAAGTGCCGTTTCTTAGCGAGTATCTTAAGAGTTCGCACGTTGATGTAGATGATGATAAACCAAAGTTTGATTAGTTATGGCAAATTTCTCAATAGCGGAGCTGGTACAATCCAGCACCGCTGAACAACTCAAGATAAACAATAACCCTCCTTCTATTGTGAGGGTTCATCTGACAGAGACGATTACGCTCTTAGAGTGTATCCGTGCGGAGTGGGCGGAGTATTGCGAGCGTCACGACCTCGGTACTCCTGCTATCCGCATCACAAGCGGTTATCGCTCACCAGAACTGAACAAGGCAGTAGGCGGAGTAAAGAACTCTGCTCATGTCATGGGTTATGCTTCCGACCTGCAACCTGTCAATGGTAAGCAGGATGAGTTTGAACGCTTCTTTGCAACAGAGTTCTCTCGGATGGGGTATGCTTATGACCAAATCATAATCGAAAGCTCTAAATCCTCTCGCTGGGTGCATGTAGGCTATAAGCGTGCGGATGGAAAGCAAAGAAGGCAATGTTTCACATTAAAGGTGTAAGAGTATGGAAGATAAGGATATTAAGTACTACGTGTACACGATGTTAATCATCATTGGCTTACTTGCTCTTACGTCACTCTGCTTCACAAGCTGCTCGCATAGAGTGTATGTACCTGTGCAGTCTATCCGCACTGATACTATCTACATGTCAAGGAAAGACAGCGTACATATCAAGGATAGCCTTATCACTCGACAAGTGATAACCGTCCGTGATAGTGTCGCTATTCATGACAGCGTTGTAATCATCAAGGATGAGCAAGGCAACATCAAGGAACGGTTGATTGTCCGCTATCGTGACCACTGGCATGCAACTCAGGATGCTCTTACCCTCCTACGTCTGATTGACCACTACAAGGCGAGCAATGATAGCTTGCTTGCAACTATGAGGGAGCATATCGAGGTTCCTAAGGTCGTTGAGCGAGAGTTAAGCAGATGGGAGAAGATAAAGATGGATGTAGGTGGTTGGGCAATAGGCGCTATGTCAACAGTTCTGCTGGGTGTTATTGGATATATCGTTGTTTGGCTCTTGAAGAAATATAGGAAACTTTAATGTGTCAATCCTTGCAAATTCTTGAATAACTTGCAAGAAATTCTATAATGAAGTACATCAAGCTACATCTCACGGAGAGCCGTACGAAAGATAACCGTTTCGCACAAGCCTCTATCCGTGGCATTGAAGATAATACGGGTGAGAATTTTACGAGTTCTCACCCTAAACTCCTTCAAGACATCATTTGTCATGCGCTATCCCTTGCGCACGGTGTCGAGATAGAGGGCAACAATGGTTTTACTTATACCTTTCCTTTTAAGCTATCATAATTATGGCGATAGAAAAACTTTACTTAGAGCATAAACAGACAGGCGGACGACTGACCGCTGACGAGTTTAACAAGTTGCCCGAAAAGGTCAATGAACTCATCGACGCACAGAACTCTGAGGAGGAACGTGTGAAGAAGACGATTGCAAAGAACCGTCCTTCGCTTGGGCAGATTTCAAACGTAAATACTGAGGTCGACGAACTCACATCCGAGACATGTGTACTCGTATGGAATGGTGACCAGTGGGTCCCTATGAAACTGTCTGAACTCCCTATTGGGCAAGGTGGCGGTGGCGGTCAGCAGACTATTCTCTATTATCTCCGAGCCGTCAATCAGTCGCCATCTACCACGCTCTCTGCTTCTAAGTCAGCAGGTGAGTGTGCTATCAGGTTTATGTTCGTGTCACGCACAAAGGATGTTGGGCAGACTGATTTTATCGACACAGGAGAATGGGGTACTTACGAGATCTTCGCTAAGGCTGGCGATGGAACGTTCGTGTCCAAGGCTCGTGGTCGCTGTCAGTCGAACACAGTTACAACTGTTGATGTATTCAAGTTCTTAGAGAGTGGTCAAAATAACATCATGGTGAAGATTACAGGTGAGGTGACGGGGCAAACGTCTCCTGCCTTGGTCTATTCTATCACACTGTCTGCGCTCTTCCTTTCTATCTCTGAGTTCAACTGGTGGAAGGCATATCAAGGCGACATTGTGCTGCCATGCTACATCAGCGGTAACATCTCTAAGACGCTTCATGTGAAGATTACAGGTGAAGGCTACGAGCAGACGTATGAGCGTCAGTTCGGTACCGCAACTTACACATCTTCGCCAGTCGCTTACACCGTTCCATTCACGAATAAGACTGGTATCTTCCATCTGTCTGCTTGGCTATCGAATGAAGACAATACAGTCCAGACTACTCCAGTAGGTTATGATTTCATGGCCGTAGCTAATAACGAATCTGTGAAGATGGTAGTCGTTAACAATAAGGCAGAGAAACTGCTTAACTGGTATGAGAACAAGGTGTTGGAATACGCTGTATATGACGGTAAGGCGGTAACGACACCGCTGTCTATCTTGATGAAGAAGGACAACGAGGTGCTTCAAGAGAATGTATCAGAGAATACGCTGACACAAACCAAGATGCAATACACGCTTTCGCTTGAGGTCGAGACGATTGATAACTCTGATTTCACAGCATTAATCGGTTTCAGAACTCACCCAACAGACGAGGTGCGCTTGCGTGATGCAATTCCTTTCCCTGTTGATAACTCGCAAGGCTATTCAGCTACAGCAGGAGCGGTGTTCTATCTGAATGCAAAGAACAGAAACAACACCGATACCGACCGTAACGTCCTCCGCAATCTTATCAATACCGAGCATATCGGTGCAGAGTGGCAGAACGTAGCCTTCTCACGTGACGGATGGGTGACGGATGATGAAGGCGCACGCACATTGCGACTGCTCGCAGGTTCTCGCCTTACTATCGATTACAAGCCTTTTGAGAAGGAGGCAGCGCAATCTGGTAAGACAATCGAAATTGACTATCAGATTAACAATACCTCTGATTACGATGCGGAGTGTATCTCTATCGCTATGCCTTATCAGAAGGGTTATATCGGATTGAAGGTGAAGCCGTCTTCTATTATGTTCGCTACTCGTAGCGAGCGCAATCCTGATGTGCAAGCGATGAATACAGACGATGGTGTGCGTATTCGCCTGGCACTCGTAATTAGTCCTAAGAAGTACACGTATGTACTCAATGGAAACACGTATTACCTTAACCTCGTCTACCTCTACATTGACGGCATTGAAGCTCGTAAGTTCGCCTATTTGCTTACCGACTCTATGCAGATAGGTTCAGGCGGTGGTATCGTTATCGGTTCTGATAAGGCTGATGTCGATTTGTATTCTATTCGCATCTACGATAGTGCAATGGACGCTGCAAACGTGCATCAAGATTACATCAATGCACTTGCAACCGTAGGAGAAAAGAGTGCTGAAAAGTTGGACAACGACATCTATGATACCCTCGGTACCACGGTCGATTTTGACAAGGTCCGTGGCAAGGTAAATGTCTTTACTTTCGATAAGCCATTGCCGGCTTATGAATATGGAAAGTCTTATCGTCCAAAGGGTACGCTTGAGATATATCCTAAGGATGGCAATGCGAACCTTAACCGCTTGACGATTACCAATCTTCAGCTGCAAGGTCAAGGTACATCTTCTATGCTTTACTACCTATGGAATTGGAAGGCAAAGGTAGCTAAGGACACGACTATCGTCTATGAGGACGGTCAGACTACACAGAAGAAATTTGAACTGTTTAAGAACCTGCCTAAAATCTCCAAGCTGACAGCGAAGAAGAATATCGCTTCTTCTATGCAATACCATAAGTTAGGTTCTGTAAACTCATATACCGACCTATGGAAGGCGGTAGGATTAACTAACGAGGGTATCGAGCAGGATAGCGAAGCACGTGTCTCTATTTATCAAGAGACATTCGTGGGATTTGAGAAACAGACGGCAGAAGACGGTACTGTTACATATAAGTTCGTCGGTCTGTTTACACTCGGACCAGATAAGGGAGATGCAGCAACCTTCGGATATGATAAGGACCTTTTCCCTGACCTCTTATCTATAGAAGGTTCTGATAACTCGCCACGCTTGACACTATTTCAAGTGCCTTGGGACAAACGACGCATCCGTTACAATACGGAGGAGGAAGCATACCAGTACCAAGTCTCAGAACTCTCTTGGGAGAACTGTTGGGACTTGGATTACGCTGACCTCCCTGCTGATGATAAGACTACAGCAGATAATGAGACCCGCCAGCGAGCAGAGCAACTCGTTGAGTCGTACATCACTGCTTACAATATTGTGTATTCGTGCAATACATTTATCGAGCCTTTCAACGGTACGCTTGACGAGTTAAACGCTGACCCACATTCGACGCACATTGAGTATTGGATTGCGAAGGAAGGCGACCCGAACCAATACAACCTATACTATTACGATAGCTTGTATAAGCGGTTCTGCCCATCTACGCTTGATAGCGGTGTGTCGATAGTTAATCTTCGTCAGCAGTTAGTTGGAGATAAGTACGGATTGACAGAGGAAACATTCACATCGATTAGTGATGTCGCTAAACTCAATGAGTTATTCAAGGCAGCACGTATTCAGAAGTTCCGTGCCGAGCAGCCACAGGACTGGGATATCATGGACCTTCTTTTTCATCAACTATACGTAGAAACAATAGCAGCAACGGATAACTGTGCAAAGAATACTTATCCGTATAACTTTAACAAAGAATAGAAATGGCAAAGAGTAAATGGAAATTTAGACAGGATGACCTTGACACAATTATAACGACCATCAATCAAGGTTTAATGAAAAAGCCTTACTGGGTAGAGTTTCACGACACCTATGCTGACGGAACACCAGTATGGAATGGAGAGAAGTCCGTACTATGGAACTTAATGGAGCAAGCATACCCAGAGGAGCGTGCGCAGATGATGAGACGAATGATGTCTAAGATGGAGGAACTTGGAGGACTACAGAAAGGTACGCATCAGCAAAAACTCTTTGCTTACTTCGAGAGGTATTACTTCTCAGTAATTGATAATTTCTCATCTATGCTATACAATGAGGATGGCAAGTTCTACGAGAAGATGAAACTTGCAATGCTGCAAGGTAAGTACACTAACGACACCGATCCACTGGGTCAGTCGCTTGGTGATGGTAAGTCTCCTGAAATAGCATGGGTCAAGAAACGCATCCAATACCTTATGTCTAAGTATTCTTTTGGCGACTACGATGCTAAGACTGCTGAAGGTGCGATTACTGTTCGTACCTCCGCACAGGCGGATGCTACGACTAACTCTATCGTTCTGCGCCTGACACCAGCAATGAAGCTATATCCTACGATAGCATACGGTACCACAATCATGCGTGGTGCTCGCACAGATGCTGGTAAGGCTTGTGAGATAGTCGTAGATATTAACGGCACGTCCGACCAGCAGCTATCTGTCAAGTCAGCAGACTACCTGCTCGATATAGGCGATTGGTCATCATACGTCATCAATGGTGCGCTCTCTATTATCGGTAAGCGACTCAAGCGATTGAAACTCGGTGATGAGAATGAACAGAAGGTGAAGATACTTATCTCTTCGCTTACGCTCGGTAATACAACATCCTTAGAGGAGATAGATGTTCAGAACATCTCGACCCTTGGAGGTGCGCTCGATATGCGTAGTAACTTTCGTCTGCGTAAGTTCCTCGCTGGTGGCTCATCACTCACAGAGGCACACTTTGCTGATGGTGGTGCACTCGAGGAGGTTGATTATCCAGCTACTACCTCATACGTCGAGTTGAAAAACCTCGATAAACTTACGAACGAGCACTGCAATACAGAAGGTTGCGCACCGAACGTGATGAGCTACTTTGTCAGTGGTTGCGATAATCTTCAGCCAGTGAAGAAACTCATCGACATCATGGATGCACAAGTAGGACAAGTTCCTCATGCTCTGCGTTACGTGCGCTGTGTTGGCTTTAACGAGACGTTCACCGACGGGCGAGCCTTTGATAAACTCTCCCAGCTGGTAGATGGTACCTACCAAGGTATCGATGCGGAAGGTCAGTACGGAAATGACCCATATCCAGTGCTTGACGGTACAATCAACCTCTCCACAGGCGCATATCGTGACACCTACGATGCTTTGATGACGCACTATCCAAAGCTCAAGCTGAACATCGCTAAATGGTGGATTCGCTTTGAAGACCCAGAGGTGAAGCGAATTTGCGTTGAAAATTGGGATAAAGACGGTGACGGTGAGCTCTCTATGGAGGAAGCTGCTGCCGTTAGTTCCATCGGGACTATCTTCCAAGGCTTAGATAGGAAGGATGGCATATTAAACCTCTCTATGTTTAAAAACCTCCGTTCTATTAATCAAGTGAACTTTCGTTATATAGTACACCTTAAGAAATTAATATGCCCACCATCAGTGTCAAGGTATGATACTTGTTTCTTTGGGTCATCGATAGATACTATTATAGTTGAAAATATGGTTCAGCAGAGTTCCTTATTATGGGGACTCTCTTTTAAGAATTTTATCATCAAAAGTAAGAATCCCCCTAAACAAGGAATGATAGCTTCGTATGGATGGGGTGATAGAACAGGCTCAAGAATCTTTGTGCCAGACGAGAGCGTTAATCTATACAAGACAAGTACGTCATTCTCAGACATAGCAGAATATATCTATCCGCTTAGCGAGTATCACGAATGATACTCGCTCAAGGGCTTAATGCAATCAGCTTTATCCTTCCATCCATAGGCATGTTTATATTCTTCGACCAAATCATCAGGGACATAGATTGCGTTACCATTGTAGTAGAAATCCCACCCATATAATTTTCTAAAATCAACAACCTTTTTAGATCGAAAAATAAGTATCGCAGTTACATTTCTAAACGTAGATGATTCTATGATGCCTGTATATGTCTCAGGGAAATCAAGGACTTTAAGCAATATACAGTTGCTGAAGGTCTCATATAAATAAGGTGAGGATTTCATTTTTACAGGAAATATAACCTCTTTAAGATGGATACAATTTGAGAACATAACTTGCTGTAATGTGCAATCTTGAGGAAGCACAATCCTTACAAGATTCTTACAATTGTCAAAAGATACATTTTCTTTTATCTTCGTGAAGAAGCTGAAAGAAGAGAAGTCTTTAATCTTGGAGTTATTCTTGAACATAGTCCCGATGGGATTAAAACGGTGTTTAGATACTGTTTTAATCCCATCGGGACTAT
>FLSH01003620.1_pt1 | contig 15825 bp, 16 predicted proteins | sample 1550441 | NCBI WGS metagenome assembly FLSH01 (sample SAMEA4031756, study PRJEB14383) | metagenome | biome: human; feature: oral; material: saliva | place: Philippines | collected 2014 | reverse complement strand
ATAGTACATAATTTATACTATAATAGATAATTACATATATAGGTAATCCACATGGTTCAGTAGCTCAGTTGGATAGAGCAACGGCCTTCTAAGCCGTGGGTCGGGGGTTCGAATCCCTCCTGGATCACCACTAAGAATGCAGTCACTGCAAGGGCTCACAGCCTTTGTAGTGACTTTTTTATTATCCAGAGATAGTGCGATAGCATATGCCGATAGCATAAATTTACGCAATCGTTTACGCAATTAAATATGCTATCGATTTTGAGTTAAAAACCAAATTATAAATAGATATTCTCTACTAATCGGAATTCTTCTTTTTCATCATTGATTGGATGCGCATAGACCTTTATAATCATTTCTGTTGTATCATGGCCTACTAATTTTGCAATAGTGGTATATGGTACGTTTGCATTTACAAGATGACTAATATAGGTATGACGAGCTACATGGGAACTAAGAGGTTTATTAATATTGAGTCGTTTGCCAACTGCTTTAAAGTAGCGATTAGTAAAATTCTTTTTTTCAATAGGGCCTGTTCCAACTTGATTAACTAATACCCATTTACTATTAGAGTTCTCTTTGGCTTCTAATAATAATTTAACTAACTTAGAGCTAGTGAAAGGAACTACTCGTTTGCTACTTTTTGTCTTGGTTGCTTTACGGGCTAGTCCTAATTCTGTTTTACCCCATGAAGCGTTGATATGAAGTTTTCCATGTCGATCGTCTAATACCTCTACTTCATTCCAGTATAGAGCCTGTAACTCTCCAATTCGAATACCTGTTTGAAACAATAATAATATTGCATATTCCAGATTATGCCCCTTAAAGTAGTCTAAGAATAAATTGACTTCTTCATGCGTTAATGCTTGTTTAGGATGGAGTGGGGCAGTAGTATTTGGTTTGATTAGCCCATCATAAAAGTACTGAGGGATTAAGTCTAAACTATATAGTTTTCGCAGCGTCTGCCGTAATATAACAAAGGTATTTTTGATAGCCGTTGTATGCTGATCAATAAACCTTTGAATTAACCCTTTATTAAGGTCTTTGATGGCTATTTTACTAAAGTAAGGTTTAAATCGTGATTCAATAAGATGAAGATAGGACTCTTTCGTAGCAGTTGCATTATCTCGTTCTGTAAAGAAACGGAGACAAAAAGAGTAATAGTTTTCATCCGCTGCAGCATTTGACAATTTTGGTTTTAACTTTCTTGCTGTTAATTCATTGATATAGTTTAGTTTATAAACGCCTTCATCACGATCTATAATTACCTTTTGTCGATGTTTTTCAGCAGCTTTTTTGCTGGTAAAACCTTTAGAATTATACTTTATAATTTTTCCGTTTTCATCTGTATATAAAGGTAGATTACGAAGGTAGTAATAGCGAATTCCACTCTTTTGTAGAATACTAGATATACTTCCTTTACCGGTAGGAATTGGAAACATATAATCTCCTTTCTACCATCGAGGAGTATTTGTCCGAAGGTATTGTAATATAGTTTTATCTGATATGCAAATGAATTCTTTGATGAGGAATAATTTATGGTCGATAAATAGCCCCATAGGCATATGCCTATGGGGCTATATTAGTGCTTGAAATAGTTGTTTCTCATACGTTCCATGTATTCGTCTACACTAATACGAGGAATCTTCCATATCCGATTATATCGATAGCATTTTATTTCTCCAGAGTTTATTAAGTTGTATGCAGCATTTTTACCGATTCTTAGAATATCACAAACCTCTTCTACGGTTAAGATTTCATTAATACCATTAAAATCCATGTTGAGTGTACTCCTTATTAATTATTTTGGTGATTAAAAAAGGCGGATATAAATTTTAAATGAGTTATAGTAATTAGAAATAATTTAATGACGTCGTTGTTGATTGCTATAGTCTTTCTGACACTTTTGAAGATACTCATTAAGAGCTTCTTCTGTAATACGCCAGCATTTTCTACCAGGCTCTTTGTAAGCAGCAAGCTTACCACTATCGATTAACTGATATATAACTTGTGAGCAGCATCCTAATAGTGAAGCTACTTCGGCCACATATAATACTTTTTTGTCGATATACATTACGCATCAACCTCCTTTCTTATTCATTAATAGTATGTTGCTTTTTTTATCCCTAATTAGTTTAAATTTCATTATTAGTGTGTAATAGTGGATAAATTCGATTGTATATTATCTATTTGAATCAAGACTTAGTTATTTATTTTTTTAGGAGGTTTTATTATGTCTGAATGTAGTATTGGAGAAACTTTAGCTGAATTATTACCACGTACAGCGGTAGAGGAGATCATTACAACATATGGTGATGGGTATTCTGCTTTATTTAAGGCGGAAGATGTTGAGTGGAGAAATTCATATGGCATGGGGCCTAATGGCATGAAGAAACTTCGTGCTATTAAGCGATTAATTAAAGACTTAGAAGCCAAGAAAATTAATGGATTATCTGATGCATCTAGGCCTCTAGATATCTATAAGTCTATGCAAGATATGCAATATTTTGAGACAGAGCATATTCGGGTTTTGTATTTAAATAATCATAATAAATTGCTTAAGTATGATGATGTATCAATAGGGCATACAACTGCTGCTATTACAGATATTAAATGTGTCTTTTCTATGGCTATTAGGCTTAAAGCTGCAAGTATTATTATTGTCCATAACCATCCTTCTGGACGTGTTAAGCCAAGTGAAGAAGATCGTAAACTTACAAAAGATATGAAAGTTGCAGGAGAGATTCTTAATATACCACTTTTAGATCACATTATTATTGGAGCTGGTAGATATTACAGTTTTTCAGAAGAAGGGAAAATCTGAATACATAGTGAACTATTCCATATTTCTGGTGAAAATGTAAGGTGATAACGCAAATTATATAGGCTTTCCATTTTAGAGATACAGAAAAGTGTTCTATCTATCCGTATTTATGGGCTATGTAGCTGTAGAGATGAAAAGGCTAGTATGTAAAAATAATAGTGGTGCTTTACAGAGAGGAGGTGTCTTAGACATGGATGTGAAAAGGACTATAATTTTTCGCCAAGTAGGTGCAAAAATAGCTTATTATCGTACTTTGCGTGGGTTCACACAAGCTGAACTTGCAGAGAGAATCAGTATTAGCGCTGATACATTAGGGAGAATAGAACGCGGAAAGTATAACAACAATGTGTCTTTATCTATGTTACTTGATATCGCCGAAGGGTTAAGCATTGATGTCGTATTATTGCTTACCTTTACAGAGGAAGATAAGCAGATGTGGTAGTGTTAAAAAGTGTTAGGAAAAGGGGATTTTTATGGAAGAAAGTACAATTCAATCAATCAGTCAAGTCATTATGTTACTTTTCTCACCTATAGCATTATGGTTAGCTTGGCGTTCTACTAAAGCCTGGTATAGCAACTCTATTGTCTTTACAAGTGGTCCGTTTGATTACTTATGGAAGAAAATCCAGACATTCATTATTTTTGCAGTTTTGTATAACTTTATTAACTATTTTATTTGGTGGTTCTTAATAAGCTTTTTCTCAAACCATTGGATTATTGGTACGATTATAGGTATCGTTATTTTACTAATACTCGTTATGATTGTTATTGGTATAGCAAGTGATGACTCTAAAGATAGTAATGATGATACTGCTTTAGAACAAATAGAATCAAATCAAGAAACAATAGAAAGTCCAGTTATTGAGCAAGAAAATAAGGAAGGATCTAAATAATGGCATATTAGAGATACTATCTTTATTTCTAATGCCGCTCTGAGGTCATTTACGCTAAAGTAAAAACATTTATGTACTTCTTTTTGGGGTACGAATTAGTATATTTGTATTTTCTTGAAACAATCAAAAAATTCTTGATGACCTATTATATTATTGGGACTATTATCGTCATCGTTATTGGCTTTATTATCTTTGCTATTTTCAGTGCTAAACCTGAAACAGATAATAATACTACCAACTCTGAAAATAATAGCGATTTAAACACAAATAACTAATTTTGTATAAGAAGACAAGGATATATCAACATGAAAAAAATCGTAACTGTAGGGATCAGTGCATTATTAGGACTCACCCTTATTACAGGGTGTGGTTCTGACACAAACAAAGATACTACGCCAGCAGCAACTGCAAGTAATACATCAGAAACTCAAAGTGATTCTAATATTTTTAAGAACCTTACTAATACGGCTATAGGAAGAGCATTATATTTCTCTGAGAAAGTAGGATTGTCTACCTATGCAAACAATCATCAAAAAGTAGCTGATTTATTAAAAAATTCCGACCCTAAGAAAGGTGTTAGAGTTGAACTTCGTCAAAATGGCGAAATTGTAGCTAAACCTGGTAATGTAGATTCAGGATTTGGCCCTATCTATGTAGGTGAGCTAACGCCTGATAGACGTCCAACAGGATGGGGCGTAATCTACGATGGTGTCTCTAAAGCACCTCGATTTGTAGGAGAATTTAATGCAGGTCACCTTAGCGGATATGGCGTAGCAGCATATATTTACTCTGATGGTGCTCGTATAGGTGAGGGTAATTTTGCTAATCCTAAAGAAGTCCCAGGTATTTTATATACAATGAATAATCAAAAAATTGTTGATGCTGCTGAGGGTGAACTAATTTATGCTAGTGTGGAGACTATCTTAGATCCAGAACCTACAGAGATTCGAATATCACAATTAAACGGGCACTATATACGCTATGCTGATGGACACAAATATTATGAAGTTTCCATTCCAGATAACAAATACATCGTTTATGACTCCAAGGCCCGAGAAATCTTTAAGGCTGATACAATTACTGAAGTAGCGCCACCTAAGGATGTCCAACAATACAAAACGTCTACTAAATATTATTTAATCAAAGGCAAAGGACAAGTTTATTACTCTAATGGCCAAGTTAAATACTCTGGTGATTATATCAACGAAACTTCCTCTAGTAGCGACTTTGTACCAGATTTAGTTCGGCAAGGGCAAGGTACCTCCTATAAAGAGGATGGTTCTATTGAGTACCAAGGTGAATGGGTTGACGACAAATATAAATAACGGATAAAGGTGATAATATGACCAAAAAACAACTAAAAAATACTTTGTTGGGTGCAATGGCTATGCTCTCTAGTATCTTTTTGATTGCTGGTTGTGGTGGCCCTGATAATCCTCAAGCAATCGCTCTTGATAAAATCGATATCAAAGATATTGCTGATGATTTATCAAATGATAAATTACCATCAGATAAAGACTTAGCAGAAATCTCAAAGAAACTTGGTTCATTGCCAAATGATCCTGTATATAATGAGGTTTTGAACTTAAAAGATACGCTTGATGCATATACTCAACTAAACAAAATACAAGAAGAACGTAAAAAGAATGGTGCTAGTATAGTTCCAGCAGATCGAAAGATTATACATCTTTCTATTTATTTAATTAATAATTTTGGCGCTGCAAGCGATGGCAGTGATAAATCTAAGTACGAAGACTATTATTTTGGACGCCCATATCAATATGTGTTAGGTACTGCATTACCTCAAGAAGGAGTTCCAACTGTCATCAAAGTCGCTAATCACCGTCAAGTTAAAAGTGGTGTAAATGAATTCTATGCATATCAAGATGGTAACATAGATACGGTGGATGACAGAGGGTTCAAAGAGTCTGCCTTTAAATTTATTGAGGTTTCTGAATTAGATAAAACTTATACAGAGGATCAAGCTAAATTAGAAGCTTTGAAGGATAACCTTAAAACTAAAGCCGCTGAATTAAAACAAAAGCTTAATGACGAATCTCTCGACAAATACGTAGAAGCAGCAACTAATACTCCTGTTACTCGTACAAATAGCAACTAAATTTATAGGCACTAAGGCATTAATACGTATGTCTTAGTGTCTTTTTTATTTTATTGTCTTTAGATTGTTTCGCGACGTAGTCGCGAATCATAAAACCACCCGTTTTACGGGTGGTTCTGATTGGTTGAAATGAAAGGTTTTTGTTATGGCAAATTATTGTATGAATGATATTGTGTTTTACTCTATAAATAGAGAACAGATAGTAAATCTTTTTGAGCAGGTGAAATCTACACTTAATAGTTTCAAGTGTGATACGACTTTATTTAAATTACTACAATGCTTAGAGGATCAGTTCCCTTTGGATACTATTAAGGATAAACGAAACTTTATTATAGATTGTAGCGAGCTTCAACAAGCGGGCGATGAGTATTTTTTTCACATGTATACAGAGGCAGCGTGGGTGCCACATATAGAAGATATTGACTTACTATTATCCGCTGATGCTTTTTCAGAGATTCAATATGTGTATACAGCAGAGGAACCAGGAATGGAAATTTATGTAAATAGTGATGTTGAGCATAAATTTCTAGATAATAAATATCTTTTCTATTATTGGTGCGGTAACGAAGAGGAAGATCAATATTTTTCTAATGAGGACAATCTAAAAGAATATTTGATAACTAAATTTTCTAAAGCAGGGATTAATCGAGAGGACAAGCATAAGACAATGCTAACAAAATTAGAAAATTGGTTAGAAACACGTAATGATAACTTTGGCTGTTATATTCATGAATTCGAATTACCAGAAGAATGTCTTTATGCTTAATGCTAGATAAAAAGGAGGTTATAATATGCCAGCTACACAATTTATTTGTCCATCAGGACAAACAGTACCTATTAAAAAATGTTTATTAAGTTGCTCTGAAAATAAAAGGTGTATGTTTTTACCGACACTTAGAGCCATCGCTAAAAGCCTAGATAGAAAGTTAGATAAACCATCTATTACAGAATTACTAGTAGGTACTAGAGAACAGTACTTAAAAAAGACATATGAGTATGCTGTAAATCCTAAAGACCAACTATATGCGATCCATGGTACTGCTGTTCACACAATAAATGAAAATCATACAGATGGTAATATGCTTTCAGAGGAGCGATTATATACAGCGAATACAAGTGGACAGATGGATTTATATGGACAAGTATTAACTAAAGAAGATAATACTCTAGGGGATTTTAAGGTTACATCTTCCTATAAGTTGATGCAAGCATTAGGAATTTATAAAGTTGATGTGCCTACAGGTGAGGTCTATAAGTCTGGTCTTAAGAAAGGCCAACCTAAGACAAAAAAAGAATTTAGGTATGATGGTGTTCATTACCGCATGGATTGGGCTATTCAGTTAAATACATATCGGATGTTATTAGAAGCTGCTGGCTATGAAGTAAAAGATATGGTGATTCAGGCTCTTTGTCGTGATTCTGGTTTACGTATAGCAACCGAAAGAGGTATTACCGATTCTGTGTATCTTATTCCAATCAATAAGATTAGCGATCATTGGCTAAAAAAATATATAGAAATCAAATCAAGTCGATTGGAGCAGGCGCTTCAAAACAATGAGGTGCCTGCTTTGTGTTCTACAAAAGAAAATTGGCATGGAAGAAAATGTGAGGGGTATTGTTCTGTATCTTCTCAATGTAGAGCTCTAGCTGAACAAATGAATATTTTAAAAGAAATTGCATAAAAGGAGTAAATAAAATGAAAAAAGTAGGTTGTATTATTGTGGATGTAGATAAGATTTATGGGGCACGATTCCATGCAGATAAAGGGTGTGCCATTGTGGAGAAAATATATCACCTAAATCGTGAGGGTGAGCTGTTTGATGAATTAGAAAAGGTATTTCAAGTGCTAGATGATGGAACAACTGAATTTGGAATTGTATCTACTGATACTGTTACTACGCATCTTTTGCCCATGGAAGATAAAGGTAATCGTATAGAGCTAGCAGAATTTGTATCTAGTGAGCAATATAATAGGATTTTGGGAAAGCATAGGAAAGATGTACAAGACTTTATTATACGTACTATTGGAAAGCGTGAGTATTTGTACATGGTATCAATGCCTGTTAGTGTTATTAGTGATCTTTCGTCTGCATTGTATAAAAAGAAGTCTAAGTTTTCTGTAATTGACTATTGGCCACATCCATTACAGGGAAATCATCAGAAAACAGAATCTTCTCTAATTTCTATTATTGAAACAAGTGAAGGTATTAAAGGGTATTTATGGTGGCATGAATTATTGCTTGCTCAAGCGGCCCTAGGTGATAAAGAAAGTGTTAGTGATTTTCTTACTCGCTTACAATCCTTAGATGTAGAGCATAGAATGTGCAATCCTTCAGTTTATCTTAGCGTTATACACAACAAGGAAGATTGGAAAAATGCACTATCTAATTATCGTCAAATACAGTTAAAACCTATCGTTTTTGACAGCTCTTTATCTGAAATGGTTGTTGATGATGTGTTTACTCAGGCTCTAGTAGGCATGGCATATCAATTATTAGGGATTTATTAAGGGAGAAGGAAAATAGAATGGAATCAACAATTTTTAAAAAATTAGCACTTGTTATGGATAAGTGTAGATATATTGCTAAGAGTGGGATTAATGAATTTCATGGATATACATATGTAACTTCGGCGGATTTATTAGAAATGGTAAATACCGCTCTTTGTGAATTACAAATTGCCACTACTGTAGACATTGAACTATTGGATTTGCGAGAAGTTTCAACTGCAAAAGGAAATATAGATAAGCTGGCAACAATTAAGGCTCATGTTACTTTACATGATTGTGAATCAAATGAAAGTGTAGTGCTTACGGGTATTGGTTCAGGGCAAGATAGTGGTGATAAGGCAGTTATGAAGGCTGAAACTGCAGCAATTAAATATGCTTACATGTTATCCTTGTGTGTAGCTACTGGGAATGATCCAGAAGCAGATAAGTTTGTTGATGAACGAGTTACAACATCAACACCCATAGTACAGTCAAAGCTTAATACATCAAATCATGTATCAAAGCCTAAAGGTTCTTCTAGTAATCAAGCTTTTGTATGTAGTGATTGTGGTACTGGTATAACAAGTAAAGTTCATTCGTATTCTTTAAATAATTATGGCGAAGCATTATGTATGAATTGTCAAAAGCAACATCACAGAGTAGCCTAATGGAGGCATTATATGAATAAAGCAGTTATAACCATTATTCTTGCTGCACTAGCAGCTATAGTTGATCAAGTAATGGATGAATGAATTATAAGAGAGATGGTAAACGCTATCTCTCTTTTTATTTTTTTTAGCGTTCGATAAGAGTACTATTTTATCACAAATCACTACCGGCATATTGCGCCGGTAGTGATTAACAATATCAATGTGATTTGTGATAAAATACTCCCCTTATCTCTCTTATATTTTTTTTTGTTGTTATTATTTTAATAAAATGACAATATAAAATCTCTTATAGGAGAATATAATGACAGACAAACAAGAGTAGAATAGAATAAAATTTATATAAAGGGTAAATTTTATTGTTTTTTTTATTAATAGTATAATCTGTCTGTCATTCTGTCAGATAATTTTATAGGAGTGTATATATGGGAAATTCTAGTTGGTGGGAGCTAATAAGAGAAAATAAAAAAAATGATGATTATGATTCTTATAATGTAGACTTAGATTTTGAAGTAGTATATCCAAAATCGTTTGAATTATTTTTGAAAGATTCTGATAGTCAACAAACCACAATAAATTGGAATACGTTTTTTTCACATCCAGCGTTGGAAGAAATTTTAAATTTAAAGGAAGTTAATTGGAACACAACGAGACAATTTGATAAGTTTTTAGCTAATACACAATTCATACGTAAATTATACGCACTTGAAGAAGATAGTGAGCGTGTATTAAATGGGAAGACTTTTATAAGAACAGATGGTTCGTACTCAAGGTGTTTGCGTAATCTTTGTGAAGCGATTCATTTACATTTAGCTATCGGTATAACAAAATTAGATCCAGAAAAAGTAAAGTTAGGTACTAGCGAGTTAATATTGAAAGAGGTTAAAAATCTTGAATTACAAAAGGCTATTTTATATATGGCTACCCTAATTCAAATTTTTTCTCTTTGGTATAAACAAAAGAAGGTCGAAACTGAGAAGCCTTTTAATAAAATTGAATATGATGGGAATGAAGTAGAGGATATATGTAATTTGTTACTCGTATTGCTGTTTCCTAATTCAACATACGTAAAAGATACATCTTTGTTAAAGCGAGCTAAACTTGATCGGCTATTTGATAAGCATAATGATATGACTATTGCGTATAAAGTTATGGTCTCTGGCGGGGAATTACAATTAATCCTTGAGCAGTTTTTAGCTTTTTTTGGTGGTATATTAAAGTTTAATGATAAAGAGTTTAAAGATATAAAGAATGTTCTTGAGGCATTAAATAAAAAGGTTCGCGTTTATGAATGGGAAATAGATGAATTAATTGCGACTAGTTTGAAGCATGATGTAAACGGAATATCTTGCCTTAATGATGCAAATATCTCGATAAAAAAAGAAGCCTTATCATGCAGGGAACTTTTATTTATCTTTTTAGTGCAACTGTATCGATACCAGGCTTGTAAAGTGTTAGAAGTTCGACAAGTTATTGCTACGAGTGTTTTAGTGGATAATCAAAAATTATTACTAGATTTTTATTCTCCAGAAATGCGTTGCTATTATATTTTGCTATATAGGCTCTGTAAAGAGAATCCAGTAGGTGTGTATGATTACCTTTATAATAATTTGATGGCACACGTTAAGTGGAAAAGTCCTTTACTTGAGCGCTTAATGAAAAATGTTTCTATTGAAAATAAGTTGAATGATTTACAAAAGAAATTTATTCGTTATTTATTTAGTAAAAATACTATTGAGTTATTGCATAATTTGAGGAGAACTGATATTGAAGTATTTTTGAAAGTGTATACGGGGATAGTGAAATCTAATTTTTATTCCAATCAGTTTAAGGATTTGTTTATTCAAAATATTATAGATAATAATAGCATTAAAAAAGGAAAAGACTGTAAGAAACAAATAGAAAATTGGAAAATTCCTATTACGTATATACATAATCAATTCATTAAAAACAGTACTGATAGGACTTTCTCAATATATTTGTATCAGCTTTTAGTTTCAATAGGTATATTAACCAAAGTTGCGGCACAAGTACAAATTCCATTTAAATTGATTAATCAATCATTTAGTAAGGAAATTCCTACAAAGAAAGAAAGCGATTTAAAATGGCAGTCTATTTTTAGAAGAATTGACACTAATACTGATGTGCAGTTAGAAAAGATTTTAGAGAATTTGGATAATGAACCCCAAAATACTGATAAATGGTTCAGTCATTACCTTATGAAAGGTGTGATAATAGATAGGGATAAGATTTATGAAGAGTGTCAAGCTTATAATATTCAGTTAAATAAAGTTTTGGATTATAGAGTGAAAATATTAATGCATATTTATTTTGCTACATTTGGACATTTTACATATTGGACTCTAAGTTATTCTGAATATGCGGGCGCTATAGATAAGAATTGTTTAGGAATGGCTAATGAGTTACTTAATAAACGAATAAAGAAGATGAAATCAGAGTTTTTGCCGTAGTTAGAAGTATAATAAAGCAAAGGAAATGTGTTAAATAATCCCACCCCGATTGGGGGTGGGATTTTTTCGTCGAAATTTACATAGCGATAAAGACGACTTTTTAGGATAAAATCCTTACTAAGAAACAAGCGATAGTTTAAATCGCTTGTAGAATTTTTGATCCTTAAAGGAGGATGAGATACATGAAAAATCCGAATATAAAAAATACATTTGGTATATCTGATGAAGAATTAACTAATATTATGATGGATTCTTTATCTAAAGCGGAGGATAACTGCCATCAATATCATAATGAGAAAATGGAAAAAGAAACAAATTCTCTAATTTCTAAAGAAGATGAAGCATCAGTAGCATGGGCAAATTTTGGTCGTTTTGAAGATATACATCAAACGTCTAACTATCAAAACTCAGTAGGAATTAATCCAGATATTTGTTCTACTGAAAGAAAGATATCTGTAGTAGAAGCTGCTAAAGGAACTAATCCAGTAGGTCCATGCCAGAATAGTAATGCTACAAATATGGTGCAACAACCAAACATAGAATCACCTTTTCCACAAAATGGGAATATATCACAGGTACTCCCAAGTGTTAGTAGATCTGAAGAGCCACAATTTAGATGGGATTATACTACTAGCTCATTATCTTATGTTAATTATGGTCGAAATCACTCTAAATCTACTGTGATCTGTAATTTTGTGATTATTCCTTATTCTTATAGAATTGAATGGAATACATATAATCAACAGTCTGTTGTAGTAGAGCTCTCGCTACAAAGTAAGTTTAGTACTACAGGCATTCTTCGGATTAATAATCAAGATATGGAAAAACAGTTTCTTAAGGCTGTTTCAAACTGTCCTGGGTTCCATGTAGAAGATAGCCAAAAGAGTAAGGTTAAGATGTATTTTACATCGGTATTAAATGAAATTCTATGTGGGAGATCACCAGTAAAACCTCAGATTTATATGCATGATGATGGTTGGTACGATATGGTTGAGATTACTCAAAATGGTATGAGGAGAAAAAGACCGTGCTATCTATTTAATGGAAGCAATGTACAATTACCTAATGGTCAGGTTGTTCCTGTGCTATCGTCTTGTAAAGGAAATGATAATGTAGAGGATGCTCGAAATTATTTGATGCATTATTGGGACTTATCTAATAAAAAAGGCATTCTTTTGATTGGGTTGGTTTATACCATGTTATCTTTTGTTGATTTTCCATTAAGAAAGTATGGACTTCATGGATTGCAGTTTGTATTGAACTTTAAAGGTGAAACTATGAGTGGGAAAACTACATTGGCCAAAATATTAGCAAAAGCTTTTTGGCAAGATGAAAATGAGTATTTCCATTCGGCCGACTCCACTCTTTCTACTCTAGATGAGTTCATTACATCTTCTAGTAGATTAAGAATCGTAGATGATTTTTATCCTAAAGCGAAGAGAAGAGATGCTGATAGTCAATCTGATTTAGAGAATAAAATCGTACGTTGGGGAGGGAATCAGAGGTTAGACAACAAAAGAAATATAAACAGTGCAGAACAGGTTGGGAATCGTGAAGTTTTTGGTGGTATTCTTATCACAAGCGAGCGTACTTTATTAACGTCTGAGTCTGCATATCAAAGAACAGTCTTTATTGATTTTTATAGAGGTACGCTACTTAATAATGCACATTCTTTACTTGAGGAAAATCCTCAGTGGGGAGCTGCGTTTATGACGCTTTGGATAAAGTGGTTTCAAAATCACTTTTTCCAAATTCATGATCAACAATCTATAAAATATCAAGACTATTTAGTCAGAAATAAGGAGGTATATGGATTAAATCCACGATTACTCGATAGTGCAGCAATTATTTCTTGGGCTATTGAGTTGCTTGCTGAATTTGCTGAAAGTTTAGATATAAAGCTGTTGAAAGGTGAAGATATCACTCAATATGTGAGAGATATCTTCAAATCTCAAATTGCTCGACGTGAACAAAATAGTCCACGAAAACAAGTTCATGAACAATTAAAAAGACTAATTAGGCGAAATCAATTTCGAATTGGAACTAAGGAGGACTTTAGCAGGTCCAATGAATTTGATGGTTTCGTAGAGGATAATAAGCTTTGTCTTACGGAGCATAGTCTGTTTAGTAAAATAAATTCAGGCCTATATAGGTCTCTTGGCGGCAATACAGTATTACTCGATGTGTTAGTAAATGAAGGGGTAGTATTGCCTAATAAGAAAGGAGAATATCGGTGGAGAAGTAGTTTTCAACGCATGGTCGATGAACAACAAAGACCATATATGATTTCATTAAATTTAGATTTCTTTAAGGAGGAAAATAATAATGCAAACAATTAATTTGAGTAATAATACATTAACTATAGAAGAAAAAGTATGTTTACTTATTACGGAGGAGGCCATGACAATAATTCCTTATGAAAGAAATACGATCACTAATTATATTGAAGCGTATGGTAACAATCAACTGATTAGGCTGATTGTATTGCCGAAAGAGGATGCTTATGCTGCAAGAGCAAAGTTATACACGATGGAGCACCTTATGCGACAAGGAATGGATTATTATCAAAAATCTTGTAAAGAATTAATTTGGTATACTGCTAATCAAATTCCACGTAATCATAATTATGAGAAAGATTTTATAGATAGTAGTGAACTACTTCAACCTATAAAGTTTTTAGGATGATATAACAATGATTAGTTAGAAAGGAGATGATGAGCCTATGCTAACTACATATCGTGGGCTCCTCATTTCTGAACTTGCTAGTTTTTTGAGATTATCCCCACAGACTATACGAAAAGGGCTCAAGTCTTCAGGCTTTATGGTTGACGTAAAACGTGTAGGGCGATCGTTAGTCATACCTGAAGATATAGCAACTGACTTTATTAGGGAATGCTACCCTGCGGTGTTAGTTGATTTTACCAATAGGTATACTGAAGGTAAAGCCTTAAAACAGACCGAATATCAAGCAATCCCTAAATCGATAGGGGTTATTACTTCGGTTCTTCAAAAAAGTGGTAATCGCTATTACTATATAAAAAACTTTCCTTTATACTATGATAACCAAGGCAGCCCTGTTTATTATAATGGGAAAGGTTTTATCTCTAAGGCAGAAGCTGAAAATCAGCGTAATAAGCTGATTAGACAGAGAACTAATGGAGAATTTAAAACTCAATATTTAAATGGATCTGCAGAAGAAAGCGTAACGACTCTTGCAGAACGTATAATGAAACAGTCATATGTTAGCTTTTGTCGTGAATTCTTTACTAACAGAGATAATCAAGCAGCAACAAAAGAACTGTATCTTGCTATTATCAATGGGCCTTTAGACAGCTGGTTTGGAGGTATAAAGGTACAAGAATTAACTGTAGAAGATTTACAGGATTACTTAGATACTCGTAATTCTTCTATAAAAAATCATATGGTGATTTTACGTCAAACATTACAACGCCTTAGCCTTATTGGTGCAATACATTGTAATTATGCAGAACGATTAGTTCGACCACAAATAAATGTGAAAAAACATCCTAAAGAAGCACTTACTTGTGATGAAGTAGCTGCTATTAGAAAGGTAATTGTGGGAAGTCCTAATCAATGGGCGATAGAACTACTCTTAGCCTCAGGTATGAGGATTGGTGAATTACAGGCCTTGAGACCAGAGGATGTAGAAATCCTGAATGGTAATAGAGCTTTAATTCATATTACTGAATCATGGGGCAAAATAAGTTCTTCGGAGTATGGTCGAAAGAATACAAAGACGATAACAAGTAGACGTGATGTTCCTGTTGGAGGTGCTAATCTAATTACCTTATTACAAGCAGCAAAGTTAAAGGCAAAAGGTAAGGCTTGGCTGTTTATTAATCGGTCTGAAACAGGGCCAATAGAAAAACACAATTTTAATCGCTATTTATCTTCTGTAGCCACACAAGCTGGTATTACTAAAAGACTTACTAGCCATGTTTTTAGACATACGGTGGCATCTATAATGAAGAAGAAAAGAATTCCTGATACTACCATAGCTAGATTTTTGGGACATGCTAATGTGGAAACTCTAAATCGTGTTTATGCACATGATATTTCGTCAAAGGAAGAGTTATTTGAAATTGCCACAGATTTATATAAAAACTAAATATGAAAAATATAAAGTTAGCAACGTAAAAGGTACACTTATTCAGTTAAGTGTACCTTTATTATTGTCTTTAGACTGGTTCGCGACGTAGTCGCGAATCATAAAACCACCCGCTATGCGGGTGCGGCAACGAAAGTTATACAAAAAAATCACCTTGCTTAAGTATAATGTAGGTGTTCAAGCCGCATTATATACAAAAGAAAGGTGATTTTATATGGCAACAAAGACACAGA